>Ga0114963_10000019_pt1 | contig 94500 bp, 86 predicted proteins | sample C_131016_EF_Meta_FD_87019 | JGI IMG/M metagenome (GOLD analysis project Ga0114963, IMG submission 87019) | Freshwater microbial communities from Lake Croche, Canada to study carbon cycling - C_131016_EF_MetaG | ecosystem: Environmental > Aquatic > Freshwater > Lake | place: Lake Croche, Canada... | reverse complement strand
GTGCCTTTGTTGCTTTGGGTGCCTTTGTTGCTTTGGGTGCCTTTGTTGCTTTGGGTGCCTTTGTTGCTTTGGGTGCCTTTGTTGCTTTGGCTGCCTTTGTTGCTTTGGGTGTATTTTCTAGTAGTTGGTTTTTAGAAGGTAAAGTTAATGTCGACGGGGCCCTCACGTGTTGCACAATTACTCTTTTAACAACTTCTTGAATAGGACCTTGTATATAAATTGGACTCGAGTATGTGGGTGCAGCCATTAAATTATTAACCAAAGCTGTATTATTTTGACTGCTTTGTTCTTGTGTTTGTAAGTCCTTGTTTAATTGTTCTGGATTTTTTTTGTAATAAGTTATTAATAAATCGCACAATTCATCTTTTCTTAATTTACTAAATCCGCAAACATTATTTATTCTGCAAATATCTTTTAATTCCGCAACAGTTTTTGTGCGAATAAACTCAAACTCGGGTTCGTTATTAATATCCATTTACTAATATAATACGACATTTATTTAAATAAGTTATATTATATTATAAAAAATGGGCGTTTTAAATAAAAAAAGGTGTAAGAAAGAAAACTATATAGAATGATTCAAAATAATATTTATAAATGATGGAAAATATAAATACAAATTATTCGATTTCTGAAATGGAAGAAATTAAACAAACAATTGAAAATCTTTCAAAACCACATCATATTGCGATTCTAAAAATTATTAAATCATATCCAAATGTTATGATTAATGAAAATAAAAGCGGTGTATATATCAATCTTACATTTTTACCAAAAGAAGCATACTCAGATATAATGGAATATTTATCTTATATTGAAGGACAAGAAAATATGCTAGAAATAGTAGAAAAAGAAAAGACGTTGATGAAAACCCAGATTGAATCCAACGATGAAAATAGTTGTAAAAAAGAAGATAAAGATAATTTCTCGAATATATATAGTTATATCTGTTAAATGATTCATTCATACCGTAGTATTCATCAAATTTTTTATCCAAATAAGAAATTTGATTCAGAAGAAATCCGTAATTTACAAAAATTTTGTTTGGTAAATACGTTATTGCAAAAAATCTCTCAAATTATTCCTGAAAATCCCGTATTGGAAAAATCGATTGAACCAATAATCGCAGAATTACCCAAATCCATCGAACCTGCAAAATCCATCGAACCTGCAAAATCCATCGAACCTGCAAAATCTATCGAATCTGCAAAATCTATCGTATCTGCAAAATCCATCGAACATGTAAAATCCATCGAACCTGCAAAATCTATCGAACCTGTAAAATCCATCGAATCTGCAAAATCCAATCCAACGTATTGGATCCCGCCAAAAACAGACACATTATTTTGGTGTATATTTATTTCTGTAAACGGGCTTACCGAATATCAACAAATTGGTCATTCTTATGGAAATCGTATTTTAGAAGAAAAACTGAAAATCGCGAAATGTATAAGAGATTCTCCGAAATCTCTCAAAGTATCCAATCATAAATTCACAAACGATTCGATCCAAGAAACAATCTCCGAATTTATGGTAGATAAAACGATTTCATTCAAATGTGTCGCAGCATTAGCGATTTATTATAAACGACCAATATACGTTATTAACATGGAACGAAATATTTATTTAAGATATAATTCAAACAAAGATATAACAGAATCCGATGAAGAAACTATCTATATTTATTACCACGATTATATGCGAGGGGAATATAAATATAAAATTAATACAACTGAATATATACCTTCTCTCGAAAGGTTCGTTTGTTTAGAAAACGATAAGAAACCATTCAAACCAATCGGGCATTATAAAGTCGAAGATTTATACGATATATGCAATAAACTGGGATTTGATCCCCTAACAGAACCTACATTAAAGCTTAAAAAGACAGAATTATATCAATTATTAACAGATAAATGTAGTTGGTATCTAATGAAATAATCTAAATCTAAGAAAATTGATACAAATGAAATTAAAGATAAAATTATATACAGATATACTATAATCTTTATATAATGGCTGAGGATACAAACTCATCTGAACAAATGAATATACTAAAGGATAATATAAAGAATAAAGAAAAAAAAGATGATGTAGTAAGGCAAATGCAAGAAGCAAAAGAAGAATTGAAAAAAAGACTACAGTTATATTTAGACAATACCCCGAGAAGGGATACGAAACAGAACGAATTCGAGATCCGTTTTGGAACAAAATCGTATGGATCAAATAAACCAATATCAAAAACGGACTATGATAATGTAGTGCGGCAATTAAAAACGGCGGGATTTTATAGTACGAATGAACAAGGAGAACAACTTTTACGTATAAATCCGGAATATAAGCATCCTAAAACCGGCGAAAATATGATTAGCAATATTCGGGCGGAAATACGAGGTCTTTATTTAATCGAATCCTATTGCCAATCTAATGATATTCAAAAACTATTATCCCAAACAAAGATGAATGCAGACGCCATTATATTTACACAAAAAATGGGACAAAAAGGTGCAGATGAACGATTTTTAAAACCAATCGATTTTACAGATATGAATTTTCGCGCATCCTATCAAGTGGAATCTGATTATAATAAAAATTCGGCAGCAGTACAGCAAATGATTTCTTCTTGGGGAGATTCCAAAAAAGTATTTCGATTTATGAATCGGGTTCGGTTCCAGCATCCAGATTACCCTATTTTTGCGGATTTAAGTATTGTACGTTCTTCGAAAACCAGACGCGGACAATATGGCTCGGTACCAATTCCGGAATATACGATTCAAAAAGCGAATGTTTTTAAGAATCCGGTGGTATACGAAATCGAGTTTGAATTGGATAATCAAAAAGTCGGACCGGGAACGCCTTATAATAAAAACGTAGATCAACTATTAGGAGAATTACGTAAATGCATTCGTATTGTAATGGGTGGATTACAAAGTTCATCCTATCCTATTTCAAACTCCGAACGTGAACGAGTATTAGAAACCTATGAAAAACTATTATTTTCTGAACCCATAAAACAACAAGAACCATCCAAAAAATATCGTCGTATATCTTTTATAGGTCCATCCTCTGTACCACTCCAAATCGAGAATATTATTGATAGCGAAACTTCTGATATTCCGAATATACGTATGAATTATACGGTTACGGATAAAGCAGATGGAGAACGTATGCTTATGTTAATCAACGATGAGGGGCTCATCTATTTTATAGATAAAAATATGAATGTAATTTTTACAGGTTCTAAAACGAATGAAAAACGATGTTTTAATAGTATTTTAGACGGCGAATATATTAAATATGGTAGAGCAAATCGTCAATTAAATTTATATGCGGCATTTGATATTTATTTTATAAATAAAAAATCGGTTCGCGAAAAAGCGTTTGCACCCGTGGGTTCCGTACCTGTGGGTTCCGTACCCGTGGGTTCATCTGCGCAACAAGGAAAAAGTCCCGAAAAAGAATTAGAAGAAGGAGAAGTCGAAGAAGATCGTGGTCCAAAAGACACCGAAATATACCGTCTACCATTATTGTCCGAGTTCGTTCTTGTATTAAAACCCGTATCTATTCTTCCTGAAAACAATCAATCCAAACTTTGGAAAGAAGTTCTAACGAATAAAACAGAAACTGCCTGGATGAATATTAAAACAGGAGTCGTTTCTAAAACGAAACCAGATGCTTTGAAACACGTGAATTGTCAATTACACGTAGAATGTAAAAAATTTTATATCGCAAATTCAACCCAATCCATTTTTAATGGGTGCGAAAAAATATTAAATAACGAAACCGATGGCATATTTCCATATAATATTGACGGACTTATTTTTACCCCTGCAAATACAGGGGTCGGTGCAAAAAAACCAGGAGAAGCGGCGGAATATTCTAAAAATACATGGAATTTATCCTTTAAATGGAAACCTTCGAAATATAATTCGGTGGATTTTCTGGTATCCGTCGTAAAAGATAAAGCTGGGAAAGATAAAATATCGAATTTATACCAAGATGGGGTCGGACAATTGAGTAATATAACACAATTTAAGACTCTCGAGCTACGTTGTGGATTTGATAAAGTAAAGCATATGTTTACGAATCCATTTCATTCTGTTATTATGGGAAATTTTCCAAAACAAGAAATCTCACAAGAAGAAGAGAACGATACCTATATTCCTATGCGATTTGTACCCTCAAATCCCTATCAGTCTGACGCGGGATTTACCAACATTAAATTGGTTCAGAATGGCGAGAATATGTTAATGTTAACGGAAGACGGTGAATATTTTGACGAGGATACAATCGTTGAATTTAAATATGATATGTCGAGAGAAAATGGATGGCGATGGATTCCGATTCGAGTTCGTCACGATAAAACTCAAAAAATGCAAACTGGAAAACGCGAGTTTGGAAATGCATATCATGTAGCGAACGATATCTGGAAATCGTATTATTCACCGGTAACCGACGAAATGATTAAAACGGGAGAGAATATTCCGGATTCTGTGGATACGCTAGATATTTATTATAATAAATCCGCCGATGAAAGTCGAACCAAATCTTTACGTAATTTCCATAATTTATTTGTAAAACGTAAATTAATTACGGGAATATCGAATCGAGAAGATATTTTGATAGATTATGCAGTCGGGAAAGGAGGAGATTTGGCAAAATGGATACAAAGTAAATTGAGTTTCGTATTTGGAATTGATATTGCGAACGATAATATTATAAATATGGTAGACGGGGCCTGTACCCGATATTTAAAAGAACATAAAACTACCGAAAATATTCCGGGGGCTATATTCTTGAACGGAAATTCTTCGAAAAATATTCGGGATGGCTCTGCATTTTTAACAGATGAAAATAAAAAAATATGTAAAGCCATTTTTGGACAAGGTGCGAAAGATGCGTCGTTATTAGGACGAGGAGTATATAATCAATATGACGTTGCTGCGGATGGATTTCATATTAGCTCTTGTCAATTCGCCGTCCATTATTTCTTTGAAACGCAGGTTACATTACACGGATTTTTAAGAAATTTAGCAGAATGTACTCGCTTACAGGGATATTTTATCGGAACTTGTTATGATGGAGAGACTATTTTTAAATTATTGAAAAATAAAAAGGAGGATGAAAGCGTCGCGTTTATGACAGATAATGTTAAAAAACAAAAGATATGTGAAATTACAAAAAAATATTCTGAAACCGGATTCCCAGAAGATGAATTATCGATTGGGTACGCGATTGACGTTTTTCAGGAAACGATCAATAAAACATTTCGCGAATTTTTAGTAAATTTCAATTTCTTTCAGCGGATTCTTGAAAATTATGGATTTACGTTAATTACTCCGGAAGAAGCTAGACAACACGGGTTACCAAATGCGACCGGGTTATTTAATGAATTATATCATTCTATGGAAACAGAAATCGCACAGGACCGTCGTAAAAACGCGAATTATAAAGATGCGTTAAACATGAGCGATGGCGAGAAAGCGTTATCCTTCATGAATCGATATTTTATATTTAGAAAAACAACTACGGTGAATGCTAGTCAAATTGAACGTGATGCATTAAAACGATTTAAAATGGTGAATCTGGGGGATGAAGATATGGGAGAGGGAGAATTAAATGTTCAAATGGAAGAACATCGTAAAGCAAAAGCAGTTACTGGTAAAATCAAAAAATTAAAGGTAAAGATCATTTTAGAAAAGAAGAATATAAATCAAAAGGAAGACGTAACAACTCCGGAAGATGATATGTTTACTTTACCCGCGTCTGAAAGATTGTCAGTCGAGACGACGGAAAATATAGAACCTGCCTCAAAAAAGAAAGAACAAATCGGAGAGAAGGAAGAAATTAGAGAAAAACTTGAAGAAATTGATGAGTCTACTGATGACTCAACAAATAAATCTCTAGAAGAAGAAAAAGAAAAGAAACCCGAAAAGGTACTCATTCGAATTAAAAAGCTCAAAAAGAAACCAATCGACGAAAAAGAAGACAAAGAAAAGGGAGACGAATCCAAAAAAGAAGAAAAAGAAGAAAAAGAAGAAAAAAAACCTGAAAAGGTACTCATTCGAATTAAAAAGATAAAGAAGACAACGGATGAATCTGAAAAATCTGAAAAATCTGAAAAACCGAAAAATTCGAAAAAGGAAAAGAAGGAGAACCCCGAAAAAACGAAAAAGGCCAAAAAGACATCAAATGAATCCAAAAAAGACGAAACTCCAAAATAATATAATAAATAGTATAAAAATAACGATCCTATTATATCAATATGGAATTAACAACCGAACCAGAAATATATGTTCCAAACATAGACAGTATTGGAAATTATATAGATAAAATACCTTCATTCACGCGTATTAAATATGGAATCAGATGTCCATGTGGAACTAGGAAAGATAAAATATATGACTCGTCGACTGCAATACATGCCCATATAAAAACGATGACCCATCAAAAATGGTTAAATCAATTGAATCTAAATAAAGCGAATTATTATATTGAGAATGAACAATTGAAGGAGACGTTGCATAGCCAGAAACTAATTATCGCTAAATTTGAGAAAGAATTACAAAATAAAATAATGACGATTGATTATTTGACGCAACAGTTATGTAAAAAGCCGAATGAGATAAAAACGGATTTATTGAATTTCGACGAATAGAATAACATATTTCTAAAACATATAAATGTTATTATAATAATGAATATAACCTTCATTATTATGGCTTATTTTTTATTACCAAGAACATTTTCCAAAACATTTACATCTATAGAATATACAGAATTACCTACAGATACTTCTCCAGTATTGATATCGGGAACTCTCTCTCAATATCTATCCTCTTTGAAAGAAAAAATCACGCCGAAAGAAAAACTATGGGATATCTATAAAAAATATACAAACCCGTACGAATATATTCATACACCAATTCCGACAAAAAAACGTTCCATTTCTAAAACAAAACCAATCTCTCGCTCGTATTTTAAAATGGTCGAAATAACCCTATTATTCGATTTGTTAAATAAATATCAAGATACCTCTATTCGGTCATTCCATTTAGCAGAGGGACCGGGTGGGTTTATCGAAGCCCTAGCTACGATACGCAATAATACGTCGGACAGTTACTATGGAATGACGTTGATTGATAAATCCCAACGATCGAATATTCCTACTTGGAAAAAAAGCAAAGATTTTTTAGGTCGATTTACAAATGTAACATTAGAATCGGGTTCAGATAATACCGGCAATATATTAATTTTGGAAAATTTAAGATATTGCAAAGAAAAATATGAGTCGTCGATGGATATTATTACAGGAGACGGCGGATTCGATTTTTCGACGGATTTTAATCACCAGGAAATCGCTATATCTAAATTGCTTTATGGTCAGTTTGCATTTGCGGTAACTATGCAAAAAAAGGGGGGTCATTTTATATTAAAAATATTCGATTCATTTATGAAACATACGCTGGATATTCTGTATTTATTATCATCTTTTTATCAAAAAGTATATATTATAAAACCTAAAACAAGTAGATATGCAAATTCCGAAAAATATATTGTTTGTATGGGGTTTTTATATGATTCCACAGAGGAATATTATCCATTCATCGAATCTGGATTTATTCAGATGATGAAAACTGGAGAGACTCCCTGTCAATTTTTAAAGTTATCTCTCCCATATTATTTTATTCAAAAAATAGAAGAATATAATTCTATTTTTGGTCAAAAACAAATACAAAACATATATTATACATTATCATTAATTGGTAACAAACATAAAAATGAAAGGATTGATGCATTAATTAATACGAATATTCAAAAATCGATCGATTGGTGCATAAAATATAACGTGAATTATCATACATTATAGAAAACGTTGTCTTAAAGGAGGCATCGAACATATGATATTTCCGTTATATTTACATATAACAGGAGTTTTTGTTAATGGAAATCCTATTTTATCTTTTAATGTATACGGTTGATCTCTAACACCATAGGCTAATGCAGAAGCAGTCGCAGACCCGTATACCGGTTTTATTTTATTACAAGAATCTGTGATTGTATCATATTTTTTACGTAATATAAAATTACTTCCAGATACCGCTCCTTGTACTGCAAACTGGGTATTATTCGGTTTATAATTCATTTTTACATAATTCGATTTAATGAATGGAGTTATATTGGAGGATTGTGTACGGGCTTTGTATATACCCGATCTAAATCCAATAATATTTTGGAAATTGGATGTAGGTATTATAACTGATGGATTCGTATTTGAAATATTTACAATTCCGGATATATCTACCCAGGTACATGGTTTATATACGGTATATTGAGGGTTTAGTTTACGCGTATTTGTATTTATTATATTGGAGTAAGGCATAATATCTAAAACCACTATATTATCGGCAGAGTTATACGTAAAATTATATAAAAATATATTCGTTGTTTGACTTGATAAAAAATAAGTATTATTCTGAATCATCGTATTTTGGAATACTTGATTTAGTTTCACAATATCATATTGCCCCTCTGGAAGTTGAACATCATAGGTAACATTATCTATCCACACATATTGGAATGAATTATTATTATTACTTGCTGAGATGTATGGTTGGATACAATGAGAAATACCGTTTGGCGAATATAAATTATCGTTCGAAAGGGTAGATCCTGAATTTACGGATCCATTTCCCTGGCGAATATAATGGTATTGGTTTTGAGAGAATGTCAAATTACGACTTACTAAATACTGGTTTCGATCTGTACAATATGAATCATTATTTTTAGAAGGGTTGTATTTTCTAGTAATCATTCCTGCACTACGTACACGCCGTCTTGCATCTACATCTGGCATATTTATATTACAAGTATTCGATACACATTCTGTGGTTTGATTATCGATTATATTTACTAAACCATTTTTACAAGTTACCGATTCAGATACTATTGTTGACCCAGGTTGATTTAATAAGTCGATGGATTGAGAGAACCGATTACTACATCCAGATCTTGGTACAATCGATGCAATTTCGCGTCGATAGATCTTTAAAGGCATCGGTTTCATTAGTTGACTTATACTTAGTATTTGAGCGGTATTTTTATTTTGAGTAATAAAGGATGATACTTGATAAAATATTTGATCTTTCCAAGAATAATATGGTATTTCATTTAATCCTAATCTTGCCGACATTATATATTATATATTATAATATAATATTTTTTATTACTACTATTTATTTGGGATTTTTATAATTATCCATTTCTAAAATGAGTTTTTGGAGAGAATGCGTAAAAGAAAAAAACAGGGTTAGCCTGTTTTTTTCTTTTTTTGTTTTTTTCTTTTTTTGATTTTTCTTTTTTTGTTTTTGTTTTTTTTCTTTTTTTGATTTTTCTTTTTTTGATTTTCGTTTGATTTTTCTTTTTTTGATTTTCGTTTGATTTTTCTTCTTTGATTTTCTTCTTTGTCTTTGTATTTCTGTTTTTGATTTTCCTTTGAATCGTTTACATATAATATTGTCGCCCTCTATATTCTCTCTTACCCGTTTTTATGTTTATTTTGAAAAATTTGGTTTCGTGAAACCCATAATCAGGTACAACTTCTACGTCTTCCGGAAATTCTTTATCAACTTCTGCTGCTGCGGTTTCAAACTGAACTCTTAGTTCAAGATCCCTTCCATATTTATCGCAAGTCTTCGTATCGTAACTCTGTAATTCGCGTCCAAAATCATCTTTATGCCGTGGAAAGGATGATTTGTTGGTCCTTTCTACATAAAAGGAAGAACTGCGTCTCTTAGGCATGGAGACCTTTTTCGATTTTGACACGCCGACAATATTTAACGGATTATAATTTTGGTTGTTCATTCTCTTATTTCGTATTAAGAAGTATATGTTTCAGATGATTCCTAAAAAAGGATTTCAATTTTATGATATTTTATATGATTTATAAATATACTTAAATATTACTATTTATATGTAGTAGTATTTACAAATGAACGTTTTAATTTCCCCTCATATGTTTACGTTGAATGAATTATTTTTTTTAGAAAGTAAGGAAAATACCATTATGAATGGAACATTCGTCAAAATGATTTATTCCACCCCATTTTTTATATTAACGAATTTATTTTTAGAATTTCCAATATATAATGAAATATATAATGGAAATCAGTATTTACTTATTAATACAACAGAACATGCAAAATTAATTTCTAAAATATGCCAAATAGAGATTGATATTTTAAATCAATACATTATAATGAATCAAGATGACCGTCCAGATTTAGTGAATAAATCCGTAATCTATAGTATTCATAAACAGTTAAAACACGGAGTATTCAAATATTATCAATATTCAAAAACGAAGCATCATCCGAAATATTATATAAAAATATCTGGAATTTGGGAAACAGCTACCGAACTGGGATTAACATTCAAAATTATTCAACAATAATAAAATATTAAATACTACGGCGGTATTTATTAGATATGGCTATTCCTAAAATAATTCATCAGATTTGGATTGGAAATAAACCGGTTCCTTTACTATGGATCGAAACCTGGAAAAATCGAAACCCAGATTTCGAGCATATTTTATGGACAGATTCTGAAATCGTCTCTCGCAAGTTCATATTTAAGAACCAAAAAAAAATAGATATTTGTCCAGAGATATGCGGTAAGACGGATATTATGCGATTGGAAATTCTGTATAAATATGGCGGTATATTTGTTGACGCGGATTCGATATGTATCGAACCAATCCATTCTTTATTTGAGAATATTATAACCGGGTTTGCCACATATGAAAATGAAAATGTAAGGAAGGGATTGATCGCGAATGGTAATATTGCGATAATTCCAAATCATCCTTTGATATCTGATATGATGGATTGGATTTATAGTAAAGACTCGGATGAATCTATTCGAACGTTACGTTCATGGGGATCGGTAGGACCCGCGTTATTAACCCGATTTCTCAATACGGGGAAATATTCCGATTTTCATGTATTGCCGAGCTATACATTCTTGCCGATTCATTTTATGGGCACAGAATATGACGGACACCGAAAAGTATATGCGCATCAATTATGGGGGTCGACCTACGGACTTTATGATAAACCGATTCGTTCAATTTCTCTCCCCAAATCATTAACAGAACCAGAGATTTATATTGCTCTTGGAATGTTCTTAAAGGATTCTATCTCAGTCGCCTCTCTAAAATATACGATGAATTCGTTGAAATATCAAAGGGGATATTTTGGAATAGAATGCATATTTATTTTAGAAGAATCCGAAAATATGACGGAGAAAAAAAACGAATTAGAGAGAATGATAAAAATATTCGAAAAAACGTCGAGATTTATCCGTTTTCGGATTCTCTCAAATTCGGAATTTGAAGAGTTGAAAATAAATTATATCCGCATTTTTCCAAAATGTATTTTATATCCAGATTCTCTACAAAAAGTCATTCATGGGGATTATGAGAATGTTCCTTTCTATGAAATCGATGGAAATACTAATCATATGAATTAGTTATCAGAAATATTCATAATTTCATTTATGATGCTTCATTCGCAGGGTCTTTCTACGTTTACTTTTATTTCGTTTTGATTTTCTACGTTTACTTTTATTTCGTTTTGATTTTCCTCCCTGTAGACCGTTGACGTCTCTCGATGTTTCATCTACTTCAGGTTCACCAAAATATTTTTTGTAAATATTATTTAACATTATAAGTGAATTTGAGATTCCGAATAGTTGTTCACTATTATTTAAAATGGATACCAATCGTGTTAATGCACTTGATATAATATACCAGTGTTTAATATCAATATTACTTATATTATTAGCAAATTTTATTACGGCGTGTTGTTCATTACACAACACAGTGATCGCATTTATCTCTTCAATATGATTAAGAGATCTATACTTATAACAAAAACATACAAATTTCCTTATTATTGTTGTAAGACCACTATTAAAAAACGCAGTTGTATGATGCCTATCACGTTCTAAATTTACATTTAGATCATTTTTAAAGCAATCAGAGTCAATTAAATCAAAATCAATTATTGAAATGGTTTTAATTATGTCTTTACCGTTTACGTCTAATTCTGTATGTATAAATATATTATTTGGATGAAAATCGTGATGTCTAAAGTTGGGTCCAAATATTTTATTTAATGTTGATAACCCTTTTAAAGAATAATCACAAAATAATTCAATATTCTTAGTATTTTTCCAAATTTCATTATTAGATTTAAAAACAGTTTTAAATAATTCTACTCCCTCAACACCCGTAATGATAATATAATAACCAATATCACGATCTGTAATGTTAATCTTACCATACTTTATAATTCTAGGAAAATGGATACCGTTTTTGTTATATTTAGTAGTATCGGTGTGATATTCTTTTTCTAATTTTATATACGCATATACTTCACGAACAATTCGATGTCCTTTTTCTTTAATATATTTTGTATTATATACTTTCAAAAAACAAGGGGGTTTACCTGCTAATTCAGTTAACATATATACAAAAGCACCACTCTTACCTCCACTTAGTGGTGTTACCTTTTCATAATCATTTTTTATATCTTTCATACTAGTGTGTTTTTCCATACTAGTGTGTTTTTCCATACTAGGGTCTTCTGGGGGTAAAATATCCGGTAGTAACTCTAACTTACGCAGCGGTAGTAACTTTAAGTTACGCAGGTTGGCATCACTCAATAACTTACTTATTGACTCTATAGATGGTTTAAATACACTACTAGGTGATCTAAGAAAATATGACATTATATTATATAATATTATAATATTTTATAACTCATTCAATTTTATCTATATAAAATTGAATTCCTTTTTTTGAAATAATAGTATTCATAATTTCCTAAAAGACAAACATGACTGATTACGATATGATGAACACGTTTGCAAAAGAGCTGGCTTTAAAATGCTATAACGAATCAAATCCGATGATTTTACAACTCAAATTTAAGTGTATATCGACTACCGATCTTCGCGGATTGTTAGCTTGGTCGAATAATTCGACGGAATGGATCCCTACTGAATATCCCGCAGATGCATCGGAATATCGTTTAATCGCAGCGTGTATGCTGAGATATTATTATAATGTTTTTCCAACAGGTATCACATGGGAAACGAGTGATGGCGCCGAGGCAGAGTTTGAAGAAAACGCCGAGTTTGTGGAGGAAAAGGCTCACTGGAAGAAAATCCACGAGAATGATACCCCGTCATCACAAGATGACTACCCTTACTTGGAATGCGAGGACCCAGCGGAATTGGCCGCATTAGATGCATTTCATAGACAAATGCGCCCGCGCTTCTTTTCGAGAGATTTTTATAATAGTTGTAAATGAATGTAGATTTTAGTTTTTTGGAATATAAGTTTTGCTAATTTTGATTTTAGAAAAGTAAATAAAAAATAATAAAAAGGGTTTCTTTTTTATTATTTATTTGTATTTTTTTTATAAAACCATCCGCATCCCACCAGTTCTCCTTTTTTTCATTCGAAACGGAACAGGTCCATTTTGTAAATTATGGATGATATTCGTATCTGGATGGTCTTCTACCGAAGTTCTAAAATTCGAAACATCTACAAAATTGTTATTTTCATAATAACTTAAATTCCAGATTGTCATAATTCCGTCATTTGTATTCGAATATTTATTCTCATTTATATAACGTTCAAATTCTTTGCGATTTACAATACGTTCTAATGTATCATTAAAATGAATAATATTCTTATCCGATATTTTATAAAATCGGGATCTATCAATATGTAACCCTCGACTTAGAACGCGTTTTTGGAATGCATTATCTTCATATCCCCAGGCCCAGTAATTTGGAAATCCGTTTGTATTCTCAAAATCTTCCGCCATAATAGACACAATTCCTCCTAATGTAAAGGTATACCCGTAGAAATGTTTTACAACTCCCCGAGTAGTTTCATAATTTAATAAATTTTTTGTTTTGGGCATAGTATCCACGTCATTAAATACTAATGTGATGGTTTTATATGTATCTGGATATAATTGTTTTACATATAAAAATCCAATATTTTTCATGGCTCCGCGGTTAAATGTACGATTGTCTTTTTGATGGATATATAATATTTTGTATTCTGTCGGGTTCATATCCTCAAGAATAGTAATCATATGGGTTTTAAAGAAATTAAGGTTTTGTGGTCTATCTCTATAAGGAACAATAAATATAATTTTTGGAATAATTGAGGGTATATTATTTAGTTCGATTGCAAACGATATATTTTCTTTTGTAAAATCTTCTTGGAGAGGGATAGGAGTTTCCTCTAGAGAAGTTTCATCGAGAGAAGTATCTTCGAAAGTAACAGATAATTCATCTACAGGAGTTTCTTCAACAAGAATTTCTTCAACAAGAATTTCTTCGGCATTAACCGGAGTTTCCTCGAGAGAAGTTTCTTCGACATTAACAGATGATTCCTCTACAGGAGTACCTTCGACAGTAACAGGAGTTTCTTCAACAAGAATTTCTTCGACAGTAACAGGAGTTTCTTCAACAAGAATTTCTTCGACAAGACTTTCTTCGAGATTAACAGATAATTCATCTACAGGAGTTTCTTGAATAGATGATTCCTCAACAAGAATTTCTTCGACAGGAGTTTCCTCGGCAGTAACAGGAGTTTCTTCAACAGGACTTTCTTCGACAGTAACAGATAATTCCTCTACAGGAGTTTCTTCAACAGGACTTTCTTCGACAGTAACAGATGATTCCTCTACAGGAGTTTCTTGAATAGATGATTCCTCAACAAGAATTTCTTCGACAGGAGTTTCCTCGGCAGTAACAGGACTTTCTTCGACAGTAACAGATGATTCTTCTACAGGAGTTTCTTCAACAAAAATTTCTTCGACAGTAACAAATGTTTCTTCGACAAGACTTTCTTCGATCGATTCCTCTACAGGAGACTCTTCAATCGGAAGAGGAGATCCTTCAACAGATTCGATCATCGATGTCTTTTTTTGTTTCTTCTTCTTTTTTCGATTTTGTTGTGATTTTGGAATAGATATAGTGGATTCGTTTAAATCGACTCCTTCATTAGGGATTTGTATTTTTAAAGGATCAACACTATATTGTATATTTGGCGAAGATTCACTATCCATATATAACTATATTTATATATTTATTTATCTAATGCAAAAATATACTTCCTAAATAATAATATATTTGAATATGTAATTTCATCTATAGAACATAAGATATGCGTATGCGTGTGTAATTTTATTCAAACTACTATAATGAAATAATAACTTGTTTCGGAAATTGAAACCCTAATATTCAATCTTATCTTCCTTTTTCGTCCATTCGGAAAAAGCATTCGATGCGATTTCCCGGCATATTCCCGTCATTTGTATTTTTCTCTCAACTACCGGTTTCTGAATTTCATCATAAATAAAATGATCATCGAATCCAATTTGTGCGGCATCTTCTTTTGTATTTCCAAAATATACTATATTAATATGCGCCCAATAAATGGCGGATAGACACATCGGACAGGGTTCACAACTCGTATATAAAATACAATTGGATAAATTGAATGTATTTAATAATCTGCATGCATCACGTATTGCTACAATTTCCGCGTGTAATGTAGGGTCGTTGCATATAGCCACCATATTATGCCCTCTCCCTATAATTTCGTTTGTAATTTTATGCACGATTATACAGCCGAATGGACCGCCTCCTCGTTTTATTCCAATCTCGGATAATTCACAAGCCTTTTTCATAAATAACGAATGTGTAGATTCCGACATTTTAGATAATATTCATGTTCGAAAATATTTATATTATTTATTTTACTTGTCTTATTCTCTCATTATACACATTTTCTCAATTAAAACCTCTCACTAAAAAATTGATTTTAATTATCGTTTTAATTAATAGTTTTTAAGATTAAAATAAAATGGAAATCGTAGAACAAAGAAAACAAATTTGTTTACCGAATGAAATTATAAATACAATTCTGGAATATCAGGGATACCATATTTGGAGAAATGGGAAATTTATTTGTAGATTGAATATAAATGATAAAAAATACAATAACTTGAAAAAGCTTAACATTATTAAAAAAATAAAAAACTCATACATCGTAACAATTAAAATAATGAAAAATCATTCTCTTTATGAATATATAATAGAACAAAGAATCTATAGTAACATGATACATTGGTATATGGAAAAATATCGGTATGATTCAATAGATTCTAATAAAAAAAAATATAATAAACCATACATAGATGAAAAACATTATGTATTTGGTAAGCATATATCTCAAAATTTACCGATGTTACAGATGGATTATACATATAAACAATAAAATGTGTATTTTACACAATTGAAGATGTAAAATGACACCTTTATAATTTAATATACTTTAATGTAAACTAAATAAATAACTATGAACAAAAGTATATGGATGTCAAATATTATTCTCTCTATGAGAGAATTTCAAGAGAAAAATATAAACATATAACATTTACACATTTTCTAATTTAAAACGCCAATTTTATTAGGCAAAATAGAGTTTAGCTATTATTATGAAGCCTGTGATTTTGGTGATTTTTCAAAAGGTTTATTTAAATTATATATGGATACAAAACATACAACGATTATTTCTTCCCAAAATAATCCTTAATAGATTTACTTTGTTTTTGACTTTTTAATGATTGTATTTCTTCTTCTAAATTCCTCATTTTTTCTTCTGCTTGTAAAAGCTTTTGTTGTATTTGTAATAAATTATCGGTTAGAAATTTATTCTCTTCAATCAATTTATTTTCAAATAACACTTGTTCGGTAGTAGTATTTCTATTTATATATTTAATTGCTACTTGTGTGGATGGTTCAAATAGGTCATCAGTAAATATAATATTTATATTCGATTGTTTAAATATTGTAATTAATTGTTCTTTTGAAACGTTGATTGATGTAAAACAACCAATAATTAGTATGTATTTTTTATTAATTCCTTCAAAATGTGTCTTGTCATTTTGTGTAAGTTCAATTTGCGTTTTTAATTTTCTCAATACAACCGGATAATCGTCGCTTAATGTTGGTTTTAATTCACAACATACTGCATAATCATAATTACATATTTTTATTGAAATTTTATACTGAGTTTCATTTGTTTTATATACACGAACATTCTCATTACAATATTTTTTTATTAAATCTTCATAAAAATGTAATCTATATTTTTCATAATGTTCATTAAAATTTTTTTCATAATTTTTTTCATATTCATTTTCAAATTTTTTTTTATATTCATTTAATATATCAACGGAATCTAAATAATAATAACACGAACGCATATATTTATTTTTATAAACTTTTTCAAACAAATCATCTCCTCCAGCGTTACATTTTGGAATAGATTTTTTAAAATCATATTTTTCTGGTAAAGAAGGTTTAATTGGAATATTTATTTTTCTTACAAAATTTGGTTGTGTATTTATTTTTTCATATTCTGTTATATATGGTTTTAATTTATTATCAACTATTTCTTTTAATTGTGTTTTTTCTTCGGTTGTATGTGTATTGTCCTTATCCAAATGTGAATATCCGGTATCTATAACATACCAATTTACAAAATTTTTATAATTTATTCCAAATTCTTGACAAATGAGTTTTTGTTGCTGTGTTATAAAATTATTCCTCTTTGATTTGTATATTTGTAGCTCATTTTCATATTTTTCAATAGCTTTATCATTTTGTGGTTTTTGTTGTAAAAATTTTTTTAAATCGTCTTCATATTTTTCTAACTTATATGTGTATTCGATTGTCTTTTCATTATATTCATTCATTCCTTCTTGGTCTAATTTAATTCTACGTTCAATTAATTTGTCAATTAATGACAAACTAATTACATAATTTTCATTTTCTTCAATGTCATATTGTTTTTTATATTTTTCTCTATCAAATATTTCAATCTCTAAATTTGTTAGTATATCAATATATTGTCTATCCTCATAATATAATACCAAATCCCAATTAAATTTATCCTCAAACTTAATAGATGTATTATCTATGTTATTAATAAATTCTGGTATTGAATTTTCACCAAAACATCTAACAATATCTTCATCTAAAAACAAATTGTTTAAATTATTTATTTTTACCTTAAATATTTTTGATAATAGTTTTACTTGATTGTTTTTATCTAAAAATAAATTTTGTAGTTTATTGTGTTCTGGTGTTTTTGAATTATTTGTCGCAGAGATTGTTTGATGAACTACTATGTTATAAATTTGTGTTTGTTTTGAAAACCACGATTGTTGTTTTAACCATTCAACATATTTTTCATCTGCTAATAGATCTAATACACTCTTATCTTTATATTTTCCAAATGGAACAATCGGTAATAGTTGTCCTTCCATATTTATGTGTAGTATACTTTATTATTACCATTTTTTAATCAATTTTTTAATCAATTTTTTAAATAAATAGTATAATGACTCACAATAAGAGTATTGATTATAAAGAAACAACAGTTCAATATTATTTAGTGGAAGATAAATCACAAGAATAATTATTTACACATTTTCTCATATAAAATTGGCGTTTTAAATGAGAAAATGTGTAAATGGGTAAAGGAACAAAAATATCATAATAATATAATGGATAGTATTTTAACGGATGACCAATTAGATATTTTTCATAAACAACTATTATTATGTATAGGTTTAGATGGTATGACTGCCGAAATAGGAGTATATAAAGGCGATACTTCAAAAATAATAAAACGAGTACTTAATAAAACACATTATTGTTATGATACATTTGAAGGGGTTTATGGGTCTTCTGCTATAAATGGAGATACGCATAGTAATGGAGAATTTTATTGTAATTTAGAAGATGTCAAATCGAATATAAATATGGATAATATAATTTATAAAAAGGGGTTTTTTCCAGAAACGTTTCACGAAGAATCTGAAATGTTCTGTTTTGTATATAGTGATACAGCAACTTATTTTGGAACAAAAACGACGCTCGAAAAATTTAGAAATAATATGGTGAGAAATGGAAAAATTATATTTTACGTTGATTCGAAAAATAAAGGCGTAAAAAATGCAATAGATGAATTTATAAATAATGATTCGTTTATTATATCAAAGATATCGAATTTTATTATATTTACGAAAATATAACGATATATTCTAAAAATCCGAACTATTTTGGATTTCATTTATAATTACATAAATATATTGTGCGATACTATTTGGATTATATCTAAATCTTAATTTATTTAAAACCTGTATTAATTGGCTTAATACAAGTTGTTTATTTGAAGTAACGTGTACATGAGGGGTGGGTTCAGGAGTGGGTTCAGGATAAGGAGTAGGTTCGGGATAAGGAAGAGGAGTAGGTTGGGGATAAGGGATAGGAGTAGGGTCAGGATAAGGGAAGAGAATACAAGTTCCAATAAAATAGACTAACCATTACAGAAATGTAATTGTCAAATATGTCTAATGCCCTTTAGGGTGCTTTTACACTATTAAGAAGGAGAATAACAAATTTTTTATTTTTAATAAAAAGTGTCTCATTTTTCTTTTTGGTCGGTGTAATGAATATATCAAATATTACATCTCTTAACTTTATATTAATGAGAATAGGGTTATTTATACTATGTTTTATATTGTATTATTTCGACGAGTGATTCGGGTATGTATATATAATAAAATAAATTATTATATATATTACGATGAATTTATCAAATATTATATTTAATCGAATAGTTATGATGAATATTTGTTTATTATTAATAGGCATAATATTATGTTTTTATACTAAAAATATTTTATTTTTATTCCTCGTATTTTATGTTTTTATAATAAATGAATTTTTTCACTATTTCTTTGGGACAGATATATACTTTTGTGGAGATCGTACTGAATTAATGTATAGTACCGGTTCTCTAGAGGAATTAATCAGTACTGATTTAAAAAATGTAAAACCAAATTTAACAGAAGGTTATTTTCCAGATAAAAAAAAGATTTCTACTGAAGAAAGTGAAATAAATCGTTTTAATGAATTTATTCGATTATTAGATATACAACCAGGAGATACAGTTTTAGATGCTGGGTGTGGGCACGGTGGGCTTGTAATGTATTTACGTTCTAAAAATATATATGCATACGGTATAACGATTACTAAAACACAATTTATTGAAAATAACGAAATACACGGTCCTTATTTTTATTATGGGGATTATACAGAGCACCAATCGCAACTAGTAAATAAATTCGATCATATTATTTTACCAGGTTCGTTAGAACACCCTTTTGGTGGAAATCAGAGATTAGAATCTGCATATGAATATAAATTTAATGGAATGAAAGATATGTTTTCAAATATGAAAACTTATTTTCGAGAGAATTCTTCTAAAAAGAAAATATTATGTACCTGTTTACATTTAAATATGAAATATAAAGATTCGAATGAAATGTTTGCGATGGAACGATTAGCAGGGTGTCTCTATCCACCAGTAGATCATTTAAATGTGGCGGAAGCATTACAAGGCGCTGGTTATAAGGTATTAATAAATGAAGATTATACGTGGCATTATTATTTTGCTACAGTATGCGATCCTCAACATTTTGGTACTCCTATGGATATTGGAACACTTTTATATCTAACAAGTATTTGGTTTTTCCCGCATATTATTTATTGTAAATTTATAGGAAATTATGGCTTATGGATGTGGATGTTCGATGGTAAATATCATTACCCGGATAATTATCAATATTCATATGTCGAGGATATTAATGAAAGACCTTGTACACTTTTTTATACGGTTGGTAAACTAACATAGTCCGTTATATTCATAAAACGGTTTTATTATAAGAATCATTATTATAATATTATAATATTACATAGAAACATCTATGCATACTTCTGTAAAATACAACTAGGAATTAAAATATCACGCATCTGATCTAATTTCTTAAAACATTTATTTATCGTTACTTCACTTACTCCACAAATCGTTTTAATATCCGTTTTGGAAATATGTAAATTACATAACGAAGAAATAAAGAATACGATTCCTGCAGCAACCGCATGTGGAGTATTATCCGTAATCGTTTCACATTCCTCGATTTTTTTCGCGATAAATTTGGATAACATCGTCAATTCCTGATTAATATTTAGTTTCGAGCAATATCGTTCGATAAAACAACTTGGTTTACTCATGACCAATTCCGATTGATTCGATACGTTCTCGCTACGTTCGATATTATGCAGAATATTCACCGCCATAGAACAGCCCGTTGTAGCGCTCGTTTTATCTAATTGGAAAATTTCGGCGATTTCATGAGCCGTTCTAGGGCAACCATTCAATCTACACGAGATATAAATCGACGCCGCTTTAATACCATCACGATTTAATCCTCGAAACATTTTTTGTGCGGAAATATCTTTATGAATGACCATAGCATCATCAATAAATAATTTAGGAATACCCGAGTTTTGAGCCATCGTAGTAATAAATTGAAATTCTTCATAAAGCGACTTTTCTTTATGCGGCATCGATTGCCACTCCGTCCATTTACGGATTTTTTTCATTTCATACGAAGATTTCGCGGTTGAGAGAACTTTACATCCAAAAGAGGATTCTACTAAAAGAGGATTTATTGGATTTCCGCATCGGGTCGGATCATTCCCGTTTTTATCTTCTGCGCCAAAGAATCGCCATTCTGGAGAATAGTCTAAAGTATGTCGATATACAATCGCACAAGAAGGATTCGTACAGGTCGGAAATCCGTCTTCCATAATCATAAGCGTCGAATTACAAGTTGCGCATAATCCGGATTCGATCGTATCTGTATAAACACATTCGATGGGTGGTTTTTGGAGAATTTCGGGATTCAGTTCTTTTTTGTCAATATCGAACATTTCCCATAATTTTGATTTTTCGGAATTGGATAATATTATTCTCTTTTTTTTTGTAACGTTTTTAGATTCATTTTGTTCAACAAAGATCGCGGGGTCTCTCGACATTTCGGTTAAACTATCTTGGTTATTTTCTTTAACAGTTTTAACGTATTTTCGTTTAAGACAATTTGCAGTAGGCTCAGTTTTAGCGATCATTTTAATGAAATATTGAATTTGAAATGATTCAAATTCAATTTTGTGAGAGATTGGATAAAAATCTACGAATATATAAATTAAATAGTATGGATAAACTACAAGAGATGGCAAAAGGAATGACGGGTAATGTGGAGGGAATTGAAGTACCAGAGGTACAGTCTTGCGAAGAAAAAGAAAAATTATATACAGTCGCTGGTAAAGATCTGGCTAAACTTCTTTGCGAAAGTTTATATACAGAAGACGGACTCAATTTAAAGGACTTATTTAAGAAATCGATTGCGGATGCGGTAACTACTACGTTAAATACTCCAAATGGTAGATTCCAAACTAAAGTAAATAGTTTAGTATTTGACAATTTGAATAAATATACGAAAGAGTTATTCAAGGTATCAACTGGAACAAAAGATGTTGTGAATGGATTTACCTCCAGAATATTACAAACATGTTTTGCTACCGAAGATAGTATTATACCAGAATTATTAAAAACATCGATATCTCAAATAAATGAAGTTTCTGAATTAACACCCGATCGTGTAACGTCAAAAATGGTTGAAACTATTAAAAATAATTTGAAGCCAGAAGAAGGAGAAAAGGAGGAAGAAGAAGCCGAGACAGCATCAACCGAAGAAGGAGCAGTAGGAGAAGACGCAGCATCAGTACAAGAAGAAGGAACAGGAGAAGAAGGAGAAACAGTAAAAGAAACTATATCGACTGATAATTTAGGTTCTGCATGTACTGCTATCGCTAAAGAAGAAAAAAAATCTGAACTGGTTACCTTAACACAACCGCCATCCGAACAAACTGCAGAACCTATATGCAATTTAAATACAGAATTAGTAGCCCAAGGAAATACATTAATTAACGTAATTACAAATAGTGATAATTTTAAAACCAAAATCGAAAATAAAGTAACAGACGCATTCGAGAGTTTTTTTAATAAAAAACAGCAATCTTTTTTTAATAAAATTTTAGAAAGTGTCACATCAAGTGCAAATAATTATTTAATGAACGATATAGTAAAAACCCATATATTATATTGTATTTTAAGTTATGAAAGTGAAGAAGATAATACGTCTCCGTATTATATTGGAAACCAAATATTTAATGAGGCAATCTCAAAATTCTTAAGTAGAAAGGATGTTAAAGATAATTGGAAAAACATACCACTCGAAACATGTAAAGAATTTACACAATCATTAAAAGAAATATTATTGGATAAAATTGCTATATATGAAGAAGGGGTAGCTAATGCACTTTTAAACTTTTCAAAGGGCGGGAAAAGACCAAAAACTCTAAAATTGAAAAAACGTATGAAATCGCGTAAAATGAAAAAAATGAAAAAACGAATATCCCGTAAAATCAAAAAACACAACCGAACCTCATATCGAAAATGACACTTTTTTTTCTAACTTTTCCAAAATATCTGTATTGTATACTAGATTTCCGGTGGGTTTATATTGTCCAACCGGGGTATATTGTTTTTTAGTGTCTTTCATATCTTTATTTCCAGAATTCAGTAGTCGAGCATTCGGATCATTTGAATCCACCAACTCCCCGTCTTGTTTTTCAATAATATTCCCCTTTTCATCTACTGCAATCCCTGTTTTTTTCTTAAATTCATTTCTGGTGTATGTTGGTATCCATTTTTCCCATGAAACAAATAATGTATTCGGGTGCATATATCGGACATAGAATCCATTTTCTTCTAATTTTACGATTAAATATGCGACGCATTCTCCATTATCATAATTCGGTTCACCAAAAATAAATTCCGGAACAGTAAACCATACATGTTGGTCATTACGTTTATTACGACCAGTAAACTGGATGCGTTTATGAATCCTCGCTAAAATTTTATTAAATATAGAGAGCTGTTTTAAATCGCGCTGACGTTTTTTCTCATATAAATCGTCAATATTGAGTTTATTGGATACTTCTTCTTCGTTCGAGTATAATAAACAAGACATAATATATTATTCCGAGTATTTATTTTTGAAAATATACAATAATTACCCCGACTAAATAAAGAGATTTCAAAAAAATCAGATAAACCTAAAAGAATATATTAACTATGCCGAATATTGAACATTTAGTTATTTCCGGTGGATGTGTGTTAGGTCTCTATGAATACGGCGCATTAAAAGAACTACATAAGAAGGAGTTTTGGAATATAAATGATATTAAAACGATATATTCTACGTCTGTTGGAGCAGTAGTGGCGTGTGTTTTCGCGATGCGGATAGAATTTGATACATTAGATACCTATTTGGTCGAACGTCCATGGCAAGAAGTTTTAAAGGAAAATACATATCATGTGATAGACGCATTTAACGCCTGTGGGTTATTTCATAAAGAAGTATTTTATGAAATATTTAGACCGATTATGAAAAGTATAGATATGGATATTGAAATCACGATGAAAGAGTTTTATGAATGGACTCAGATAGATATACATATTTTTGTGACAGAACTGAATAAGTTTGAATCGATTGACATAAATCATAAAACACATCCAGATTGGAAGTTAATCGATGCGGTATACGCTTCGTGCACTTTACCAACTATTTTTGCGCCTATTATGGAAGGAAATAATTGTTATATAGATGGAGGATTTTTTTATAATTATCCGATAGCCCCATGTTTGCGAAATATTGAAAATCATGATACTATTTTAGGAATATGCGTAAACCAAGAGAATGATACGTCGATTATTACTGAAGATTCTACGTTAATCGAATTTACAGGGACTTTGTTTAACCGAATATTCAAACAAATCGTATCAACCCATAAAAATGGATTATTAAAATATGAATTTGTGTATAACTCTCCCCCAATAACGATTGAATATATACAATTGGTTACTTCGTCAAGGGATGATCGTAAAGAACTTATTTTAAAGGGGAAAAAAGATGTGTTAACATATTATAATGAATGGTGTTCTTCCTAAATATTATCATCTGGATATTATAATGCAGATTCTATAATGCAGATTCTATAATGCAGATTCTATAAACTGGTCTAAATGGTCTGACGTGATTTTCGCATCATAGTCAATCGTAGTACTATCTTTTGTCATTTTAATCGTAGGATACGCGTCAATCTTATATTTACGTATCATATCCGCAATCTTTGTAGGAGTTGTTTGAATTAATCCATTTGCATCATCTGGCATTTCTGAAATATTAATTTCCCCATTATCGTCCGTACAGTTAATATCGTAACATTTAATAATATATCCACCTTTTTCAACATTATTATATTGTAGTTTAAAAGTATTCCACTCTGGTTTGGCAGTCTTACAATAAGGACACCAGTCTACGTAAAAAAAGTATATATTCGCCAGTTTTTTACGCCCATTCGAATTCGCCATATCTGCCAATTTTTGCGTTTCGGAATAAGGGACATAGAATTGATTATATGCATAAAATCCGAGTGTTACAAATATAAAAAAAATAAAAATTGCGATAATTATGTTTGTATAAGGTTTTAATGCTTCACTAATTACAGTAAGTACAGTCGCCATATATATTTATCAAATATAAAAAATATATAAATTAAACGGTTTGTATATTTTAGAATATATATATAATATAGAATGTCTAAATTAAATAAAACTCCTAGAAATACCACTACTCCATTTAAGGGAGATGATTTTAACAGTAATGACGGAATGTTAACTACGATTTGGGGACCCGGAATGTGGCATTCTCTCCATACCATCAGTTTTAACTATCCAGTTAAACCTACACCAAGCGATAAAGCACATTACAAACGATTCATTTTAAATTTACAGTATATATTGCCTTGCGGAAAATGCCGAAATAACTTGAAAAAAAATTTCAAAAAACTTCCATTAAAAACGGCCGACATGAAATCTCGGGAGACATTTTCTCTCTATATTTATCGATTACACGAATTAATTAACCGAATGTTACATAAATCGTCGGGTCTTTCATATGAAGACGTGAGAGAAAGATACGAACATTTTAGATCACGTTGTACATTATCCTTAGATGAAATGATAATTAAAAAATCTCAAAATATGAAAAAAGAGGATGGATGTACAGAACCGTTATATGGTGAAAAAGCGAAATGTGTCATCCATATTGTACCACAAGCGAAAAAATGTAAAACATTCAATATTCATAAAAAATGTATTAAGCGTAATCTTACAAAAAGAAAAAATGTTTAGTCAACTATTACGAATAACTCATAAAATATATATAGAATCATATATATATTATTTATGTTATCAGATAGTATTACATTTTCAAGTGATTATATTTCGGAAAATGAGGTTGATACATCACACAATCGAAATACTGTACCTATAATACGTAAAAAAAACGTTCCATTCTGGAGCGAAAACCCGAATGTTTTATTTCAAACAGAATACATTACAGAATTTTTTCCTGTGAATGGAATGTCCTTCTCTCAAAGTCTGAATGCAATCACACGAACGATTATTCTTCTATCTATTATTGGGTTTATAATGACTCGTAATGTAAGCTTTTTCGGAGCATTAGCAATAACGATGATTGCTATTTATTTTTATTATACGATTCAGACGAAAAATAAAGAGGATCAAAGTGAAGGATTTGAGAATCCAGGCATAACGGTAGTGAATGATCCTAGATATAATAAACAAAGACAGATTATTAAAGGATTCGATACGTCAAATATCATATTTGATGATATTACATCTACAAACCCATTTTCGAATGTATCCATACCGGATTATGATACAAATGTAAATAAAAAACCGGCACCTCCTGCGGGGAATCAAGAGGTTGGTAATAAAATAATTGCTGCTGCAAAACAAATGGTTGTTGAAATGAATCGCGATCAACCGGATATAGCGGATAAATTATTTAAAGATTTAGGCGAAAATTTAGAGTTTGAACAATCTATGCGAAATTTTTATTCAAATCCGTCTACGACGATCCCTAATGATCAAGCTGCATTCGCTGATTTTTGTTACGGAAGTATGATATCTTGTAAAGAGGGGAATGCTTTTGCATGTGCACGTAATTTAGACCGGTATACAAATTAATAGATGTGTTTATTTTTATCTTCTATTTATATATTAAAGAATATGAATAGTACAAACGGATATTTATTTAACAGTATGGGGCGTATTGGAATCGATTTTACGGATCAAACAGCGGAAAATTTATATAATACCCGTTTTGGAAATTATATGATTTCGAATTATTTTAGCGATAGTACAAGTGATAAACATATAAAATTTGCTACACAACAACCTGATATTATGTCAAATGCGAGTATGGGTGTTGCAGGGGGGGTAATCGACCAATATTCATTTTTATTGACAAATACGGATTCCGAACGACCTTTAGAAAAACTTCAATTGAATCAGCGAATTTTTAGCACAGTTCCATATTTAGGAAGAGGTAGTGGTGACCCTACATTAGAATCTCAGTTGCTACAAGGAGAGATGGTTTCAGATAAAAAATCCGTATCTACAGTATCCGAATTATCATATATAAATTATGCGACTTATCCGATGATGGATGATTTAAAATCTCGTATTGGAAATACAACATATTCAGTACAAGAAGATGCGATGGATGGATGGGTACGAGGGGGGACATGTGCGAGAGATGTTAATTTTAGTAATAATGCTAGACCGAGAGATTCTAATTATTAAATATTATAAAATCTAATTATAATATATAAATATAATGAACGAAGCAATCACACGTGAAGAATTAGTTGGTGTTTTCCAAAATATAATTGATGATTTATCTTCCCATGAATCACCCGAAGAGATGGATATTGAAGAAGAGATGGATATTGAAGATAATCAAAATGGTGATATGAGTGAAAATGGTGAAGGAGATGAATCTTCTCAAACAGGAGTTACTACGGATGTTGAATCTCCTCAAGATCAAGAAATGGCATCTCCTGAAGATCAAGAAATGGAATCTTCAGATGGTGCAGAAATGGCATCTCCTGAACAAACAGAAATGGCATCTCCTGAACAAACAGAAATGGAATCTCCTGAACAAACAGAAATGGCATCTCCTGAACAAACAGAAATGGCATCTCCTGAACAAACAGAAATGGAATCTCCCGAACAAACAGAAATGGAATCTCCCGAACAAACAGAAATGGCATCTCCTGATAATGCAAAAATGGGTGAATCTCCAACCGCAGAAATAAATAAAGGAGGAACTCGACGAGTTCGATTTTTCGATATGTTTAATATGAAACCTAAACGAACAAGAAGACGTAAAAGTAGTAAACGCACCCGTCGTCGTTCCAATAAAAAACCTCGTAGAAAAACGCGTCGTTAAGTAAAAAACAATAAAATCTATATAAATATTTTATTGTTTTTCAATTATAATGTCTAAAATATCTTCTTCTCTTCCATTACCAATCCTATATTCTAACAATACCGAATATCGTCAGGTCATTCGTGAATTTTGTAATATGAATTGTATAGATACGAATGAATCTCTCGATATGGATAATGAAACGCGAGATGAATTATTATTTGATTATATTTCGAGTGCAAATAAAATGGATGAAATCTTGGAAATGACCGAGAGACATCCATTATGGATTGTATTATATGAAAAATCGGCGGCTAAATTTTTCTCCACAGATATTGGAACCGGATTAGCAGTATTACTATCATATGATTTTTTCCCGTTATTTTATGAATGCTGGAGTTTATTCATAACTTCTCCCGAAGAATTCGTAGAATCGAACCCGATTTATAAAAAACTGCTAGATGCACTTTAATAATTTACCATAGAAGTTAACATTATTAACTTCTCTTTGAAGTTATATTGATTTTCATCTATACAGTCATATGCAAATAATTCGGTAAACCCTGTTTTTGTTTCATGTAAATAATCAAAATCCACCAGTTCGTATTCGTCAGGGGATAATTCGATCTGATGCATTTCTATAGTTACTTTCGACTTGAAATTATTGTTCAACAAGGCAATAAATTCTACTAAGGTGTTTATATACTCGATAGAATATATCATATGATAATCTTCGAATGGTTCGCTGCATAGAGTAGTATCATTTTTGTATTTTCGAGTACCATAACAATAAAATCCATTTTCAACATCCGACTCATCGTATAAAATAATAATGCGATTATCCGTTTTTCTTTCATTCTCTAATTCATGTTCAATAACATACAGTAAATTAAATCGTGTCATTCCTAGATATCTTATATCTGCATGTGTATTTAAATTGTTTTATAATATTCTATTCTCATAGTTGAAATTTGAGAGAAAACAAAACACATCAAAAACTATATAAAAAACTACAACAAATTCTTTCTAATGAGTCTTTCCCAAACAGTCACTACTCAAAATGAACTATTGCTTAATAATCTGATGATTTTTTATAAAGATAAATCGCGATTGATGAAAATGATGAGTATTATAAATGGAGAATCGAACATTTCTCTCAGAATCGTAGATTGGTTTGTTACGAATTATGCGAAAATGTTTTTTACAATTTATGATATGCCATTAAAAGAGGGGTCTACGGAAATATGTAGATTCAAGGTTTATCAAGATTATAAACTGAAATTAAAGGCATATTCTAAGAAGAGATTTGACCCATTTTGTAGATGGGAGAGAATTACGGTTCCATATGATGAAAATAGTCATATTGAGACAACGATTGGCCAGTTGAATTTCTTTAAATGGGCGATCGAGAATCGCATTATCGCGTATATTCAGGAAAATTACGCCGATATCGAGAAAGATATGAATGATCGAAATAGCACGTCTAAAACGAAACAATCCGGAATATCTCTCGATTCAACGACTACCGATTCGTCGAATGAAAATGGAAAAACACGGAAAAAACGCGAGGAATTATCTATTTCCGCGTGTAAATGCATAAAAAAAGAGAATGTAAAAATCGTGGTCAAGTTTTCTTAGTTTTCTAAAATATACATATTTATGAAACTTATATAAATATTTATATAGCGATATTATACATGATGTCATTTGAAATCACGTATTTAGAATTTTATGAGATTCTGAGCGATTTTATATTATCTCTCACGATGCCTGGTGCAAAAAAAGGAGAAACCCAGTAAATTCCATCTACCAAAGGTCATTCCATCTACCAAAGCGGTCGTTGATTCGGTTCAATATATAATGGTTTTGGAATAATTAAAGGTATACGATCCGCGATAGAGAGAGATGCGATCGGAATAAGTTCCGGCTGAACATCTGCTTTTGGACGAACTAAATTTGTCGCGCCCGTTCCTCTTAAAAAAGATTCAACATCAACCGAATTATTTGAAAGTTGTGTTCGTGGTAACCAAGATCCAACCAATCCATTTCCTGCAAAATGAGTAGTGATTGCCTGACCATTCGGTTGATATATATAAGATTGGTGTATCCTAGATTGTTCTAAAGACAATTGTTCTAATTTATAGTTCCCAGAAGTATTTTTATTTCTCGTAGATGCCATTTATCTTTTTATATATTCATATAAAAAGATTCTTGATTTTTATTTTTTGAGAGAATGTCTAAGAAACAGATTTTTACATCTAAAAGATCGACCTGAATTTTTATGTTATTATTACATATATGAAACAGACAATAATAGATGATTTAATTACTGTAAGCAACACCAGCCATACCACTCATGACACGAAGGACGTTGTAGTTGACAGCGTAAACACGGACCTTGGCAGTAGCAGTACCTGAAACAGTAGGGGAAGAAAGGACGAGCTGAAGAACAGCATTATCGATTCTGGAAAAGTTACACGATCCAGAAGGCTGATGCTCTTCTGGTCTCAAAGCGAACGAATAAACGTTGATACCAGTATCAGGAGCACGGGTATGGTGTTGGTAAGGCTGAACCTCATCGAAATACGATCCTTCACGCTCAGAGAAACGATCCTGACCATTCAACTGCAATTTAGCAGTAACAACTGGATTCTCTCCCCAACAGTGCATGTCAATGGCAGTCTCGGCAAGAACAAATGAACCAGCATCGGAGACGGCAGATTCAGTTGTGCCAGGAGCAGTAAATATACCGGTGTATTCACCAGATGTTACGACATCTGCAGCACCAGGTAACTGGAAAAGACCAGATGTATTAATAAAGCTATTGGCACCAGATGTCTCGATTGGTCCAGCAAATGCGTGGATGGCGTTAGGAAGAGCATCGACGGCATCGGTGTAGTTGAATGGCTGGGCACCAAGAGTCTTGTAAAGAAGACCAGCTCCATTAAGAGACGAGCAATAGTCGACATTCGCATCCGGCTGAACAACCCAAATAAGCTCCTTGACAGGATGGTTAAAGTTAAGCTTGATTTTATTGGAAGACGAACCAACGGATTCATCACCAGTAAACTGGAGTTGTTCAATCAAATATTCATGAGGATTCTGTGCCATCTTTCTGCGCTCATCAGTATCAAGGAAGATATAATCGATGTAGAGAGAAGCAGCGACAAGGGATTGTTGATAAGCATTTGTGACGGCAACAGATGCATTAGAAGTAGCGGAAAGTGTAGTAACTGCCCAGAGACACTCTCCTAGAGGACGAATATCAAGGTTAATCTTGACTTCGTGGTACTGGAGAGCGATAAGAGGAAGAGCAAGTCCAGGATTTCTGCAAAACCAAAAGAGGAGAGGAATGTAAAGGGTAGTCTCAGGAAGAGCATTACGAGGAGCACAAACCTGACTAGGTCCTCCAGAAGCAGCACAAGGTCCAGCAACAGCAGCAAATGTAGGGTCTGTGACATATGTAAGTTGGGTAGTATTACCAATCAACTTGAAATATCCACGCTGTTGTTCAGATGACATGGTAAGCTGGTTCCAGATATGCATCCAATCACCATACTGACGATCAATTCTTTGACCACCAATCTCAACCTCTACCTGAGCAATAAGCTGCTCACCAATATAATCCAACCATCTAGCATATACACCGCTTCCAGTTCCAACCAAACTTTGGTTAATTTCAGGAAGAGTAACCTGAAGGTATGTACGGTAACAGAGATCTCCGTTACGTGAGATTGTGCATGTAACACGACGTCCAAAATCGGCTTGTCCAGAGAATGTCTGTTCAATCGATTCCATCGCAAAATTAGTATGTCTGCGGTAAGAGACTTTCCAAAAAGTTATCTCAGGGGTTCCGGTAAGGAAAACATCTTGAGCACCGTAAGCAACGAGTTGAAGAAGAGCACCACCCATTTAGGATATATACTTCCTAAAGATAATAATTTCGAGAAAATAGAATAAATAGACTTTATTTTATTTTTTAAAAATATTTTATTTTTTTCTCAATATATTCTCAATATATATATAGAGTTTTGCTAAACTATTTATTTTCAAGATTTGAATAAATAAATGTTTCTAAATATTCCCTTTTAAATATCTCTCGTTTACCTTCATGTTTTTTTGTGAAGATATATTCATCCTCTTTTTTATATATTTTCCATCCATCATTTAATGCATTCATTATAAAAACCATTTTATAAAACTCTTTTTTACTAATAACTTCTTCCATAACGTTTATATAGTTTACATTTATTTAGTATTTTCTAGTTTTACGGAGATATTTTTTATTGCGATATGTTCGTCGTTTTTTATTTGTTTTCTTATTGCGATATGTTCGTCGTTTTTTCGTTTTTTTTGTTTTACTACCTCCATATATTGCTGCAGCTGTATTTAATCTTTCAGATTCACGCCTTAATAAATTATTTGTTTCATCAAATAACGAATTTTCTTTGAATAATTTGTGATTATAATCTTTTTTCTTATCATGCGATAATTCTTCATCTACGTTAGAATCGTCGTTTTTTTCTTTTTTAATCGTATTTTTATTATTCATTTCTATATAATTTTGTATAATAACAATTTCGGTTGAATTTGATTTTTCAAAAAAATACGCTCGTTCACTAATAAATAATGCAGGATAAATATGAAAAATAAGTGGGTAGTTTCTGTATAAACCTTTTAATGTAGAATTAACAATTGCGTCTAATGTAGAATTAACAATTGCGGGATTTTTATAAGTAATTATTTTTTTGAATTTATCTAAAATCGATTTATTTGGACAATTTAATAAAATTTCAAATGTAGTTTTCATCATATTTATCGAAGAATGATTTATTTCAGTTATTTCAGAATTATCGGAATCATCCTTTAAAAAATATCCAATAATAGTAGAAACGGATTCTGGTAACTCGATTGATATTTCTCTGGTATCTTCAGAAACTATATTGGCATCTGTATCCGTAGTAGATCCTCCTACAAATGTTTTTTTTGGAAATAATTGATCAAATAAATCTTTATATAAGATAAATTCAGAATCTTCAGGATTTTTTTTTATTTTAAAATCAATATAGTTTAAAAATAATACATTAAAATTGAACTCGTTTGCGTTGTATCCTTCATACTCTCCAGTTAATTGTTTTTCATCAAATCCAATTTGATTACTATCTATAATTGAAAAAAATGGGTTTACATAAAAAAGATTTTCGGTATATTCATCCGGATTCGCGTCTTCTGAATCGTCTTCTTCCGAATCGTCTTCTTCCGAATCTAGATCATATTCATTCATGGATTCTAAAAACAATTCTAATGCTTCTATATTTTCTGAACGATATAACTCTACATATCTTTCATATTCTACTACTGAATCTTTATATGAATCTATGAGTTGTGTTAATCTTTTTTCTTTATTCGTTGTTCTTGTTGGTCTTGCCTTTTTTAATGTAATTAATGATTTTATAAAATTAATCGTATCATTAAAAAATAATTCAGATGTAATTTCTGTAAATTTATGAAACATTTCATTACTTTCAGGATAAGTAGTTAATGATCCATTTCTTTTTTTTTTAATGATTACCGGAAATCTGGTTTTATGTACTTTCCGATAAAAATCGACAAACAAACATATTCCAAAAAAACCCTTTAAAAATATTTGCAGTTCTTTTGATGTACGTTTTATGTCATCTAGTATATCGCCATTCGGTATATTGCCATTCGGGGTGCTTACACTATCTATTATCCACGTATGTAATGTATTTTCTTGTAGACTTTTGATAAACTCTGATATGCTTGTATTTAATAACGGAGTTGGATTTTGTATTAAAAAATTTCTTTTACGTAATTGACCCTCGTTCTTACGTAATTGATTTTGTATTGGGACTGTAGATTGATCTTCCACTTCTTTTTCAACGTCCACATTTGTTTGTGTTGCTGGTCCTTTTTCTGTTTCAACTTCCACATCTGTTTGTGTTGCTGGTCCTTTTTCTGTTTCAACTTCCACATTTGTTTGTGTTGCTGGTCCTTTTTCTGTTTCTTCTGTTTCTTCTGTTTCTTCTTCTTGCAATTCATCCTCAATTTCAATACTTTCTATACTGGAGATTGCTTCCGTAACAATTAATCTAGAATAATCACTACTTTCACCGCTTACATTATTTATATATTTAAATGTGTTTAAGAGAATGTCTTTTAAATGGTTTTGTTCATCTTGAAAAAAAGATGAACGCATACTTGAAATTACTGGAATAATAATAGCGATAATTGCAAAAATACTCTCACATTTTGATAAAAAATGTTCAGTTTTGAATCTCATTTGTAATGGATACAACGCAGTAAATGGAATATATGCTGCTTTAGTAAAGAATTTTGGTAAATTTACAGAAAGTAAATAATCAGAATCCCTTAATACTTCTGTTTTTTTGAGAGATGGAATACCATCCTTGTTCCATAACTGATATATTTTATCAATCGTATTATTTGTATTTTCAATATTTTTAAAAAAAACATTTATAAAATTAAATACATTATTAATAATTCCGCCAGTTTTAATTATTCGTTTTTTCTCTTCTTTTATTGGAAATGTTACATTATCACCGATTTTTTTTTCTGGACCATCTTTTTCAGGCATACTATCATAGATTTGTTTCAACTTTTCTAATAATTCTGAAAAATAATCTCCTATTTTACTTTGTGTTTCGGATGTAAATATATTAAAATCTGTAAAATCAAAATTGGGAGGGACATCTGCAGAATCTTTATTTAATGATTGAATTGTATTTTCAATAAATTCTCTCATTTTTAGATTTATTTTATTCGTCAAAATATTTTGAATCTCTGCTTCCGTTTTATCAATTAATTGTAAAGAGAGAAATTCATCCGATAACAGATTTGTTAATTCAAAAATAGGTTTATTTGATAATATTTTTGATAATAATATTCTATACCTATTATCAGCTTCTTTTAATGCATCTAATTGATCGACATTATCCTGGACAACCGTTATTTTCGTTAACGCCATTAAAAATTCTTTATTTTGTTTCAGTTTTCTCATAAAAAGCTCAATATTTTTGAAAAAAACGGTAATATCTGTAGTTTGAACAATTCCATCGGTAGCAGCGGAATCAGCACTAGCTGATTCATCCAACGCAGCAGTAGCTGATTCATCCAACGATTTAATCTTATATAATACAAATGTTTTCGGTTCTAAAATCGGTTTTGCCTGATTATCTATATTAATTAGGTCTTGTCGAATATATAAAATAAATCCTTCTTCTGAATTTTGAAGAACTAGCGGAGAATTATAGTTTAATGCACATCCAATCGCAATACGATCGAATGATATAAACATATGTAATCCATTTGATTGAAAATTTTCTACTTCTCCTATGAGTTGATGTTTCGAATCTAATCCTTGAGTACGGTCTTTAAATTGTTGTAGTTCGAATGTTTTCTTGCAACAAGACAAACTTTGAGAAGCATCCCCCACTTTTTTTGCTAATATTTGATAATTCGAATTATAATTATCAATTTCATCCAAAAACTCTCCAGGAATATCATTATTTCCAGTATTAATTAATAATTTTACGAATAGATTTAGTTCTAGACCTTTATTTAAATATCCAGCCATTTGAGACACATTTAAAATGCCAGTACCTCTCGATGATAATACTTTATCTGCATACGCAAAATATCTGGGTTTTTTTGGGTTGGTAATAATTAAATATGCTTCATGATTCGAATAATTGCTATAAAGTTGGTCTTTTGGTACATTCGGAGTTTTATTAGGTTCTGCTTTTATGGATAAATATAAATTTTTATTTGTATATAACATTTTTTCTGGATAAGATGGAGCATTAAACTCAACTTTACTCTCAGTTGTCCAACACGGGAAATATGTAATCGCCTTTTTATTCGCATTTTCCCAACAAAATATAAATTTACTAGTGTTATCTTGGAATCCATAATTTTTACCAGTATGCCACGAGGTTTTTCCCGCAGGGTCATATAATGTCTGTGCATTTTGTACCCAATAGAATTTTTGTGGATTTGTATTTTCAGGTTTATTAATAAGTGCAATATCTTCTCTTACATTTGAATATCCAACGTCACATACAATAAATATATCATTTGTTACATTTGACACATTTAATGCATGTTGAATTTTTGATTTATCTTGGTCTTTATCATCATGTTGTATTCGAGAGATCGTATGAATGATATATCTATCTTTTATACTTTGATGAAATAAATCAGGGGTTAATGGAGTTTGATCTTGAGTAAAGTATTTTTTCATTTCGTCAAGATTAGGGCTTGATTTCTGTTTATCTAAAATATATTCTAATAAAAACCCATTTTCACCCATATGATCATTAGGGCAATTGACGCTAGGTATATTTTCTTTTACAAAAGACTTAATCTTTTCACCTGCACCCGGACCCGAAAATACTTCTCCCAAAAAATCATGTTTTGCATCTGCATATGAGCTGATACATCCCATCTCACTTGTATATTCCCCCTTTATTTGATTTTCAGATGCCATATTATTTTAATCGTATATATATCATTTATAAAAATAAATTTTATATTTTACATAATAAAAATATAAACCACAATCTATAGATAATATATCCAAATGTCAACTATAAAAACCCATACGAATACTCTCGATGAAACCCATAGCGAAATTATGACACAATATTATGTAAATGAAACAACGATTCTTCCTAAACTGGAGGAGGATATTATTGAACTAAAAAATAAAATAAAAATGTTAAAGCCTAACCAAATTGATGAATTTATGGATATCAAAGACGTTATTTTAAAAAAACGAAAGGAGATAAAAGAAATCAAAAACCAAAAAAAGAAGTATCTCTTAGAAAATTCGAAATATATTTTTGATTATTTCGAACAGAAAAAAGATATTTCGAGCGGCGGCGGGAAACAGAACATAAATATCTTGAATCATTTTTTTAAAATAAAATCGTCGGATCCGTCAAAAACAACAAAACAATATCTAGCCTCTCGAAACCTTTACCAAAATTATTGGAGAAATGTGAATAACGAAATTATAAATATTCAAGACTATGTCATCCAATCAGATATTTGCGAATCCTGTCAATCTGGAGAGATGATTCCACAGGATGAAGAAGGTATTCTAATATGTAATAATGAAAAGTGCGGTAAATTTATAATATACATTATAGATTCTTCAAAGCCTACGAATAAAGAGCCACCGAACGAAGTTTCATATACGGCATATATTCGATTAAACCATTTCAAAGAAATTCTCTCGCAATTTCAAGCAAAAGAAACGACTCAAATACCGAAAGACATCATCGATAAAATCAAAAATAGAATTAAAAAAGAGAGAATTCGTAATTATAACGAACTGAATTATGATAAAATGCGAGAGATTCTAAAAAAATTAGGTATGAATCGGTATTTTGAACATATCCAATATATAAATTCGTTATTTGGGATAAAACCGCCGATTATGAATGAAGAACTGCATGAAACGTTGTGTGTTCTCTTTATTGAAATACAAAAACCATGGGCAGTACACTGCCCTCCAAATCGTACAAATTTTTTTAATTATACATATACGTTACATCAATTATGTGTATTATTGGACCAAACTCAATATCTTCCATATATTCCTATGATGAAAGATCGAGAGAAGCAATTAGAACAAGATATGATATGGAAGAAGGTATGTGTTGAATTGGATTGGGAGTTCTTTCCAACAGTATAATTAAAATATTCGTTAATATATATTAATGAATATAAAATCAACTTTAGGGAATTTATGTACTCCTGCAAAACTTTATTTAGCATTATCTGTAATTGCGCTTATTTTTGTCGCAATCAACTCGTTTAGTTTTATTACCATTATTATAAAAGTTATATTTATTGCGTTATGGACATTTATATTGAATTGGATATGTTCAAAAGGATATACCACAATTTCATGGATATTAGTTCTTCTTCCATATGTTTTATTTATTCTCATGTTTTTGGTTATGTTAGAAATTGCAAATAAAACGGCGAAACACCATATTGCTCAGTCTCAACAAAATGTAGTACAGGCACCTTCTTCTACTATGCCCCCGTCTTCAGGAATGGTAAAAGCATCTACTATGAACACCGGTATGGATTATTCCGTAGCAACTGTATAAACGCTAAATATAGCACTATCATTTTATCATTATATATTAAATAAATATGACCGTTCGAATGAAACGTCGGTCTAATAAATATACTCGTAAACATACACGTAAATTGAGAAAACCTCTACTTACACAGTTCGAATCCTATATAAAATATTTACATTTAGGAAAAACTGAATCTCCTGATTTGAAACCCATCGAATTTACTAAACAAAATTCTTTACCTCATACAGAAATTATTGAGATTTCAAAAAAAATATTGTTAGATATTATTCATAAATCGACCTATTCCGTATTGCCTTATTATTTTATGCAACAATCAATACCAATTAAATATCAAGATGATTATGTAAGTAAATATAATAGCGGGAATTGCGTATTTTTTGCGAAAAAAGTATTGAGAGAATTGAAAACTCATGGAATTCACGGCTATTTAATACCCGCAACTACACTACAAAATCTTATGCAGCCCGATTTTCCGGAATTTTGCCATTGTGTAGTTTTAGTAAAATCCGAAAACTTTTTTATTTTATACGAACCTGCATTTTATATTTTAGAACCAATCGTTATAAATATAGATGGTACACCTACTCCGTATAGAATCGATGTTTATGAAAAAGAATGGTTATATACATATGATAGTGAAACGAACCGAATAAATGTAACCGATCGGGATGGAAACCATCTATTGTATTATAATATCATGAACATATTAAACCCGACTCTTGCGATCTCTTATCCAGTAAATATTCATAATAAACGATTGCCGATCGTGAGATATGACGCATATCAAAATCGAAAACGCGCACATCTCTCAGTACGATTAGATACAAAATGTCTAGAAGGGTATAATGTATTATACGACAAAACAAACTATGATGGATGGTTTCCTAGATTTGATTATAATGAATTACTGGATATGCCTATTTCAGATAAAGAAAAAAAACATAAACTATCACTATGGATAGGTCTCTCCACAGATCAGTGTAAATCTCTCTTATGTAATAAAACCGATTTAATTAATAAAATATATGATATTATCAAATATAATCATAAGCTGTGACAGCATAAATAGACATAAAATATTATTATATAATAATATTTTATAGAGTAATGGTTTATCTAGTAATGTTTATTAAACACCTACCATTTTTAGACCACCTATGAGGTTAATACCTAAACCAGCACCTGCTCCGGAACGAGCACTCTGTCCCATAGAAGGAATAAATACATCTAATATGCTAAATGTGGCTGCTGCCATTAATCCGATAATTAATACTTCTTCTATATTAAGCGATTTCTTTGGGATAGTATAGGCAGCAACACCTACGATGAAACCCTCGATTAAGTATTTAATAGCTCGTTTAATAAGCTCACTAAAGTCGAAAGAATTGTGCATTTCTTATATATATTATAGAAAACAAAAAAAATAGAGATTAAAATTATTAATCACCCTTTGAAATTACTTAAATAGATTTCCTAAAGTTTTATATAAATGTCTGGATTCGAACGAAAAGTCCTAAAAAACGGCAAACCAAATCCAAAATATATTGATTTATGCGACGAAGATTCTCCGATCGCTGGTCAAAAATTTACTTGTTTATCATTTGTTTCCCCCGAGAAGATTTTAAAAAAACGTGAGTTATTTATGTTCGATCAATTCCTAAAGCAATGGGATTTTAAAAAGTCGATGGATAAATTTCATGATTTTATTCAATATATTTCGTATAAATATAATTTAAAAGTAGACACTATCTTAAATGATTATACCGAATTTATACAAGAAGAAGGTAGTAAACTAAAAACAAATTCGGTCGAAGACGATTATCATACATTTTTAGATAAAAACGAAGAATCATTAACTGAACGATTTCAAAAAGAAAATCAATTTCAAACATCTGTTCGCGGATTAAAAGTGCGTGGTGTATTTAACAGCCAAGAAGAAGCGGAATTAAGATGTAAAAAACTACGAGATATTGATCCAAGCCACGATATTTTCGTTGGACCAGTCGGGATTTGGATTCCATGGGACCCAGATGCATATAAAACGGGTCGGGTTGAATTTATGGAAGAAGAGTTAAATCAGTTACATAAAGAGAAGATGATGAATGAAATGAAAGCAAAAGATGATTTTGAGAAAAGGGTCAAAGATGCAAAGAAAAAGGCGATTGAAGAGAACATTAAAAATGCGGAAAAAAGTGGGAATAAATTGACACAAACCATAGACGAGGATTGTAATTTAATCGGAGTAAAAGAGACGGTCGATTTTGAGAGCAGAACTGCTACTACAGAAGAAGAAACGAAGGAATATAATACAAATATTCTAAAAGATGCAAATAAATAAATAAATCTATGCGGTCTTCTTTTCGCATAAGTCTCCGTATGCATGAAGAAATATGGTGCCTTCTGCATTTGTTTCAAAATCCATTCGTAAATTATATACTCTTAAATCACTATTTTTTTGTTTCACGATTTCCTTTATTTTTTTGAGAGCACTATTCCGCAATTTATCAAAAATAGTATTATCAAATCCTGCTTTACCAAAAACGTTTGCAACACTAGTGAATAAACCACGTGCTATATTTATTGCGGTAGATTCTGTCAAATGAATAATGCCTAGAGATTGATATGTAGATGGAATAAACTGTACACTTATATATATATTACCTTCGTTGTTTTCATTCGGAAAAAAATATGTGTCAATATCGTGATTATTTGGTTCGGTAGTTGTATCAACCGTAGGATTATCAACAGGAGGAGCAGTCGCAGCGGTATCAACCGTAGGATTATCAACAGGAGGAGCAGTCGCAGCATTATCAACCGTAGGATTATCAATAGTAGGAGCAGTCGCAGCGGTATCAACAGGTTTTTCGGTACTTGCACCGGCTTTGTATTTTTTCGTAGAATTATTCTGTCTTTTTTTTAATCTTCTAAATTTTGTATTCATATAATATAATATATATATGAATATATATATATTTTTGATGTATTTTCAAAAACTATCATTATTTTCCGTATAATCGATATGCGTATTTATTAACCGCATACTACGTCTAATATTTTTTGAAAATATGAATTCTTCATGGTCTTTATCTTTAATATATTTACCAGTCGGAATGCGAAAAGGTTTCAATTCATCACTTTGGTCTTTGAACGATACCTTTTTCTTATTCGAAGAATTCGAAGAATTTGATCTGGCGAATTCCGCCGCAATTTTACGTGCTTTTCGAGAGTTATCCCGTTTTACGATTTTATTAAATCCAATAGTGGATGTTTTCTGAAAAGCGGAAATATCCGTCGTATCCGTCGTATCCATCGTTCTTCTCTCTTTTATTTCATGCGAGCGTTTAACTCTACGCGTATTTTCTTTTGTACTAAAATATGGACAATAGTCTGAATCGGAATCCGATTCTTTTTCTACGATTTCAGACATTTCGATATCTTCTTCTATGGTGAAATACTCGCTTGATAATCGTTTTTTAAGATTACGCGAAATTTGTCGCATTTCTCTCGCAGAATATGAAAACCCGTCATCTAATGGCACTAAATCTAACGGCACTACGTTTAATATTGTCGACATAAAGTGGATATAGTTTCATAATTCTAAAACATAATAAATTCAATTTTATGAAGATGATATAAAAATCGTGGAGTTCATAGGATAAAATACTGCTACCCAAGCTCTCTCAAAATAATGGCCTACTTCAGGATTGGAACTGCGATTTAATTGCGATATTAAATTTTCATAATATTCTTTTGGATGCTGTAATATATCTTTTTTTGAAACTGAAAAAATTCCAAAATATGTCATATATTGAATGGTAATCTCTCCGAATATGTCTTCGTACCATTTTCCAAAAGGTCTTATTTTAGATAATTCCAAAGATGATTCTGGATTGATTTGTTTATTCGTCGTATTTGATGTTATCCAATCATTTAATGAAAAATCGTAAAAATCGTTTTTTATGTTCGGTGAAATAGTATCGTATAAAAATACTGCGTTATTATGTTCTTGAATAATATTTAATAGTTTCTTCGCTTTGGTATTTTTATAATCCATTTCGCACGACCCGGGTAAAAATATTGTTATATCCGCTAAATTATCATAATTTTCGACGATATGATATAAATATGTATGATCACATTTACCTACATTTGGTAAATCTACTATTTTTTTAACATTATCAGGTTTATTAAAATTTGAATTTTGTCCTTTGTTATAAATAATGAGATTATATTGGTTGAATGGTTCACTCGTTATCCAATCTAAGGATTCATTATATCGAGATATAATGATTTCACAATCGGGAATTGACGATTCAAATCCTTCTACTATGATTTTATGGAAAACTACTATCAAAAATATTATTATAATACATAACAATATTATACCAATCAAGAATGGTTTTGATAATTTCATATATATTATATTTATATATAATATAATTTTAGATAATCCTCGAGTTTAATCATGTCTAATAATGTAGATATTCGTATTTTTTACCATCTTTACCACATAGTTTATCATCTTCACGACAATATTTTGCATATTCATATTCAATCTCTCCAGATACCAGATCTTTTTTACCAAATAATTTACATTTTCCATAGTTTGAATCATCTGGTAAGGATTCATACGGATCTTCTTGATGGTATTTAATGTAATGGATACAATTTATACATGCAGGTAAATGATTATTTACAATTATTGAAAATTTTTTTGAATATTTCATCATATTCATTATAAATATTTATAAATATAACTATTTATTTATATATATAAATATAATATATATGAAATTATCAAAACCATTCTTGATTGGTATAATATTATTATGTGTTATAATAATATTTTTGACAGTAGTTTTTGATAAAACCATAGTAGAAGGATTTGAAGAAGATAGTATTCCTAAAAAAATTTGGACATTTTGGGATAGCGAACCTCTTCCAGAAGTAATTCAAAAATGTATTAATACGTGGGAAACACATAATCCAGATTATGAAATAACTGTCGTAAATAAATCGAACTTATCTACCTATCTACCAGATGTAGATTTTTCTAAAATAAAACATATTGAATCGAGTACTCGATTTTCGGATATGGTTCGATTACATATTTTAGATAAATATGGTGGAATTTGGAGTGATGCATCTATTATTTGTATTAAACCATACGATTCATGGATTTCTGAGAACATCAGCGAATTTATCGGATTTTATATGGATAGTTTTACTTTACCAGAATTTAAAGAATCTTCTCCTGTCATCGAAAGTTGGTTTTTTGCCTGTAAAAAAGGTTCAATATTAGTACATGATTGGTTAACCGAATTTTTACGTATTTCGGACTATGATACTATCGATAATTATGTGGAAGCAGTAAAATCGGAAAATGTAAATCTTCAAAATATCGATTATCCTTCCTATTTATCGATTCATGTATCTTGTCAAAAAGTTTTACAAAAAGGTAAGCATAAACCATATCAGTTTAAACTATTGAAAGCAGAAGATACTGCGTTCAAATATTTAAAAACGAATGAATGGAATTCTGAAAAGGCTATCCAAAATATGTTAGATTGTAAAAAGAACGATAATACACCAGAGAAATCTTGTGAGTTATTTGATACTCCGATTATAAAATTAAGGGGTGTAGAAAGAAAGACGATTGAAAAAAATCACTCTGCGGATCTATTATTTCAATAATGCGACAAATCATGGAATCTGTCATATTATTCGTATATGCTGTTATTTCATTTATTATTATTTGTACGAATATATTATTGTATAGGGTTTTTATGTCATATGTATCCATATCATAATCCGTCGTATAATATCCGCTAATATTTTTTTTGATAAATTCTATTACTTCATTTTCAGTATCATTTTCGATAATGATATTATATTGAATCATTTTGTCGTAATTGTTTTCAATCCAGTATATTTTATTATATAATTCTCCTTCTGTATATGTCTGTTTTTGCATTATAACTAATCAACATCATTATTATACGTTTATATTCTTATACCGAGATTCAAATAATATACATCTAGTAAAGAAAAAGAAGAAAAACAAAAACGAGAGAAAACGTGGATTTTGAAAAATAATTGAGAATGCTATATCCGAAAATTGAATGATTCTATAATCATTTACAATAATAATGATAAAAAAGAATTCCTACCATTTATTCTTTTTTACCGTAATTTGCGGTCCAGAACTTCTTTTTTTAGATTTGCTAGGATCATATGCTTCTTCGTCGTCATCCGTCAACCCTTTTGAGAGTTCCCAAAATTCTTTTGATCCTAGTTTAAAATCGGGTCTCCCCTCTGCTTTATACCAGAAAATCTGATCGTTCAATTTATTGGATTTCGAATTATTATTAATAACCAAACATTCGTAATTTTCGGTGGTTTGATCCATTACAGAGTTGAACGCTTCTAAGGTTGGAAACATAGAGGCATAATTCTCCCAGATTCTTTTACGGTTTGTCATATACGGTTCTCTTAAAATAAACACATAATCGATATTCGTACGAAGATTTGGTGGTATACCAAGAGGATACTGCATCGTAATGATCAACATAATTTTCCAGTGTCTACCATTCATAAATAATAATCGCATTAACTTATCACGTGTCCACGATTGGTCATATAAACAATCATCTAGAATAACAAATGCACGTGGATCGATTGTGGTTTTTTTGTACGTTTCCATCTCTTTATTTACTTGTTTAAGAACCCCTTTTTGACGTCGTAATATATTTTCGATTAAAACTGTATTATATTCTTCGTGGATAAATAGTTTAGGAACATGCGCGGCATAAAATCCATTACCGGCTTCTGTACCAGAAATAACCGTCCCGATCGGAATATCCTGATGATGATATAATAAATCTCTTACTAAGTATGATTTACCGGTGTCGCGTCGTCCAATCATTACAATTACAGGTCCTTTATTTTCATCTGGTTTAAATGTAATTTCCCGCATATTAAATTTTTTCAATTCTAATTGTGCCATTACTATTAAATAGAGATATATGTAAATATGCATAAAATACTATTCTTATCTAAACGCGGATAAATAACTATTTTTTATTATTCATGAGATATTATACAAGTTAAATGTTAAATTGTTTCTCTAAAGATTCTTTTTCTCTCGGATATAAGAAAATAGGTCTTCCAAAAAAAGAAGATTTAGAACAACTGATATCTACGGATGCTTCTACCGTATATCATCCATTCAAAATAGCAGATCTTCAAAATTATAACCCTATCTATAGCGAGATTTTCAAATTATCGAGTAAAAACTATAATTCGATTTCTTTAAATCAGAAAAAACAGTTTATATTTACCGAAGATAAACAACCCGAAAATTCGAATACGGTAAATGTAGCCGACTGTTTTATAAAATATTCCCCTCTTTTAGACCCATATCGTTATTTAACCGGAAAATATACGATTGATGATTCTCTCGTAAATCTTCCGAAAATAGATAACGGGACTTATCATAGTAAATTAAAAGACCCGAATAATGCCTCCTACGTTGATAATTTTTTCTGTTATCTAAGTAGCAACTTATTAAATCATCACGGTTTCGTAAATTCGATTGATTATTATGGTTCTTTTTTAGGAATACAAGAAAAATTTCGTGTAAATATCGCAGATGATATGGATAATCTGCGAAGTTCTGATTTTTTTATCAATCAAAAGAATATATTATACGAAATATATGAAGTTGAAGAGGACCCATTTATGAATTTTGGGTCTAGAAAAAATAAAGATAAACTATTATTTCATAATGAATCCAATATCTCTCAAATATCTGTTGATAATTTAGATGGAACCTCGGAGAAATCCACCCCATCTCTATTAGAAGATATAGAAGTCATTTATAAAACGGACCATGAGGATGAAGTGGACGATGATTCGTCAAATAACAGCGATATGAATTATACTTCTTCTGAGGAGGAAGAATACGATGGTGATGAGGAAGAAGACGATGGTGATGATGAAGGAGACGATGAAGAAGACGACGATGAGGATGAAGACGATGATGAGGAAGAAGACGATTCTTCTAATACTTCAGAACTCCCATTATATGCATATATCCGTAATTTTCCAATACAGATGATATGTTTAGAACCTTGTAAAGGAACCATCGACAGTTTATTCGAATCTGGTAGTTTGGACGAAAGTACGGCTGCTGCCGCATTAATGCAAATTATTATGTCTATGATTGCATTACAACATGCGTTTCATTTCACACATAATGACTTACATACAAATAATATAATGTTTATTGAAACCGAGGAACAATACCTGTATTATGAATATAATAAAAAAATATATAAAGTACCTACTTATGGTAAGATTTATAAAATAATTGATTTTGGAAGAGCCATTTATAAATTCAACGGAAAAATATATTGCAGCGATAGTTTTTCACCGGAAGGAGATGCAAATACACAATATAATTTCGAACCATGGTTTAATGAAAATAAACCGCGCATAGAACCAAATTATTCATTCGATTTATGTAGACTCGGGTGTTCCATCTTCGATTTTATCCTAGACGAAAACTATCAAGAAGATGAGACCGAATTCGATGAATTACAGCGTACAATAATACGTTGGTGTAGCGATGATAATGGTAAGAATGTTCTTTATAAAAAATCCGGAGAGGAAAGGTACCCGAATTTTAAATTATATAAAATGATTGCCCGAACTGTACATAAACATACCCCCGAATCACAATTAAACTACCCCTATTTTAAACAGTTTATGTTATCTGACAAGAAAACAAAAACCATCGAAAAATCCAAAATAATGAATATCGATAAATTACCAAGTTATACATAAATCGAATCATGAAACCACGTAACAAAATGATAATTATACATATTTATAAGATGTCCTAAAGAACCGATAAGATGAAGGATTGCATGCGAAGGATTCGCAACCTCGGGATTCGGATCGAATGAATATTTATTTTGGAAATATCCGACCGTATACATATATACTACACTAAAACAAGATGTGATTGGTATGGTTGAAAGCGATTTTATATTTTGGGAATTTGAGAGAAGTTGCGTTTTCCAAAATATATATCCTCCGTAAATTATAATACATAAAATAGTGAACTTATCTGTATAAATGAGTTGGGATTGAAAGTCGGGACTCGAGAGAAAGATACCACTATAAATGAACGAAGACGTTATTGTTACTATTAAAAAAAGCCATGCATATACATATTCTCTGCACCACGTATTATAAATAATGTTTAATATAAAGGATAGACATGTATATCGTAATAGATGTTTATCATATAAACAGGAAATCATTACATATAACTTATGGAATGATTATTATGAATTAGACGGAACGCTTTTCACCAAGATTGAGGTAAACATCTAAAAAGTGGGAGTATCCGTAAATACTTGGGCAGCTTCAAGATTCAACGTTTTTGTTTCTGTAATGACATTCATAAAATCGGTGATTGAACCATTCATATAAAATACTCCATATGCCGCAACCAAAGCCGAACTAAATACAAGTATTCCTTCCGTTATAATTTCTTTTAATGGTTTATACTCTTTATCCATATACTTCATTTTAATAATTTGCAGAATAATAAAACAAACTGTAGTAAAAAATGCTAATAAAAAGATATTTTCGGATTTCATATACATTATTTATCAATAATTATATTAAAATAATTACGCAGATATTATAATGAAATGATATCGTCTAATAAATTCTCGTCGTCTTTTGACGAACTATTCGACCCTCCGTTTAAATCAAAAATATCTAATATTCCTAAATCCACATTTTCTCCCGCATCAATTTTAATTCTATCCTCATCTTCGTCGTTTTCCTCTTCTAATTTGCGTTGGATTGCACGTTCCATACTAATTTCATCTAAACGTTCGATTGTTTTTGGAGCATTCACCGTCTCAATCGTCGAATCATCATTCATTACATAATCAAAATCGTTGAATGATAATTTCGTGGTTACCGGTTCATCGTCTATATTTTTAATAGAGGGTACTATCTCAGGAGGTGCTGTTTCAGAAGAGGATTCGTCTTTTTCATTCAAAGGTACATTTTCTTCATTCTCTGTGGATGATGGGTTATCACCTTCTTCGCTACCTTTTACTAATTCGGGCTCTTCTATATTTTCAATAACAACTTCCTCTTCTCTCTCGACAGATTCATCCATGTATGCGCGAATAATATCCTCGGTAGGAATACTCTCTCGAATCGCCGTTAAAATACATTCTTGGATAATGATTTCCATCTCTCGATAGTATTTCTGTTGTTGTAATGCAGTAATACCTTTCTCAAATAAATATACATTCATATACATTTTACGTGCAGTATGAATATATATTTTATGAATAAATGCATCCAGTTTAGGAATCGAAATATCGATTTTCTTCTGTTTATTTCCAACGCGAATACAAGTAAGTACTTTTAATTGAATAATATGTACACACGTAATTAAATCTTCTAAATAATTACATCCGCTACGTTGGATAATTCGTTTTCTCTCCTCTTCTACAATAATCGAATTCCATTTTGTAACACGCGATAATAAATTTTGGAATGTCATTAAATATTTATTCACTTCATCCGTATCCTGGCACATTTTCCACGCCTCATTAAATATGGATTTGATGCCTTCGATGACTAAAGGTGTAAAAATACTCAATAATCTAGAACACCACTCGTTTCTAGATTCTTGTAAATTTGAAATCACAAAATCGTCCATCAATTATATAAAACCTACGTTTTTTAAATTACAATCTAAACGTAAAAATATATAATCCAACATATATAACATTAATAATCTCTCGCATCGATATTCAGAACGAACTTTATCAAAACATAGTATGATTCTGGATATTTCATATTCCGAAAAATCCAAAGTCTGGGTTTTTATCCAATCTATAATATCTAAACACGAAAATCCGTCGTTGTATAATTGTACAGACAGTTTCACAAATTCAATATGCGAATATTTTTCTAAAATAGATTTATCTAAATAGAGAGAAGTTGTTAAAGTGTTCGAAATTCTATGTAAATTCTGAATCCGATTCTCTGAATCTAGCGTTTCGGGGATATATATCTCGCAGAATCGAGATAAAATCGGATTTAATAGTTTATTTTTATTTTCAACGATTATAAAAAATCGCGTATTATTACTAAATAATTCGATACAACGTCTAAGCGCACTCTGTGCATCGATCGTCAAAAAATCTGCGTTTAGTAATACGATTGTCTTAAATAATACTCCTTTGTTTGATTGGATGTTCGATTTTGCGAAAAATTTCAATTCTTCTCTTATGAATTTAATGCCTTTCCCGTGTGCACAGTTTACTAACATTATATTTGATTTCATAAGTGGCTTGTTTTCGGAATAGATTCGATTTAAGAACCAGTGTACAAGGGAACGTTTACCTGTTCCGGATGCTCCGTGGAAAATGATATGCGGGATTTTCTTTGATTTATAAAATTGCTCTAATTGGATTTTTATTGGAAGATGGATATTCTCTTGATTCTCTCGACTTTCTAAATTCATAATTTGAGAGACTGGATTTATATGAAAAAACGGATTTTTTTATTAAGTTATTATTAAAAATATAATATAAATAAAAAATAATAATAGTTATAAAATATGGATCAGGATATATCTAACAATAAAAATACAAAAATAGATATTGTTACATATTGTTCAGGATATCCATTCGAAGTATTTGATAGGTTTATTGGATCATTAAATGACACCGGGTTTTCCGGAAATATACATATCATTATTAATGATTTTGATATACCAGTTATAAACAAAATCAAAAACAAATATAAAAATGTTTTTCCTGTAAAAGACAATTTGGCAAAAAATACGCATATCAATTGTCACCGATTTTTTTGTATTAAACACCTATTAGAAAATAAAGAGTTTGATTGTGATTATTTTTTGATATGCGATTCGAGAGATGTATTATTTCAAAAAAATATTGAGACATATCCATATGATCCGAATATTGATATTTATGGATTTTTAGAAGGTATTAAGATTATCAACGAACCAGTTTATAATGTAAAATGGGTTAAAATGGTAGAACAAATCGTAAAAGAACCAGTATACGATGAAATATGTAATAATAATATTATTTGTTGCGGAACTACGATCGGTAAAATAGATCCAATAAAAAAATATGTAAATAAAATGTGTAAAATTATAAAAGATAATAATATAACTTTAAATCTAGATCAAGGTATTCATAATTATCTTTTATATCTAAATAAACTAGAATTAAACATCAAACTTTTATCAAATGAGGATAATTTTATAAATACGGTTGGGAACGATCTTCATAAAATAAATGAAGATAGTTTAATTGTAAATAAAAATGACGATGTTTCATACGTAGTTCATCAATATGATAGATTTTCAAAAGAAAATAGAGAGAAAATTTCTGTAAAGTATAACTATAAAATATAAAATCTATCGAATATATTATTTTTGATAAATCTTCAAATAATCATTAAATATTACACCGACCAAAAAGTATAAAAAAAAGTTTTATACTTTTTATATAAAATTTAAAAATCGAATAATGCATCAAATCAAATAATGCATCAATCAAATAATTCTATAAATCAATCGTAAATTTCACTTGAATTGATTTTGCAAATATGCAGTGAGAAATATATTTCTCCTTTTCTGGAACATAATATCGATTGTATTCGACAATCTTATACTGGTCGGTATCGGTGATAAATACCCCCGATTCGAATTCGCGGCCGACAGATTTGTCCGGAACGTGTTTAAACGTAAGCATTACGTGTAGATTTCCCTTGTACGATTTTTTACTTACAGTCGTAAACCCTCTCGTCGTTGAAAGAATCTTTGAATAAACAGTATGAATATTATCCTTCAGAACCGGAATCTGACTCATCTTAAACATCTGATTCGTGAAAATAATATCATCATCTCCATCGTCCAAGATATCTTGATACTCTGATACTGTAACCATTTGCTTTGGAATACACCAACAATATACATCGTCGTAGTGAAACTTGAGTGTCTCTTCGGACAGTTTAGGATAACTTGTAATATAGCTCATTTATCAAATTTACCAAATGATAGAAAATATATCTTCTAAAAAATAGAAAAAAAAAATTTCAATTTTATTAAAATTAGTGTTTATCCATTTCTCAAATATAATCACACGGTTCGACTTTCCAATCGCCATTTTCTAAAACAACAATTTGGAACGGTTTACCACACCCGTAAATGAATCCGGATTCTACATACTTATCACATTCTGCTTTAGAGGAATGTGGTGGAATTTGTTCATGATTCGATTTATACATTCCGTGTCGAAAGATTTTACAGTTTAATTCCTGAACGATAATATATTCTTGACAGTGTGGACAAATAATAATCGGATTATTTATATTTGGGATTGATTCTTTTGATTCCGCCATCGAATTCATATAAATAATAAAATACTTATTTTTATTATTTTTTTTATTATATATAAATCCCTTTTATGATAGTTTTACTAATGAAATAGGCGAATTTGGAACAATTGTAACTATTTTGGAATTCGTATCTATATTCATCAATACATCGGATACATCGGATTCTTGTGCGGTTTCAGATAATGCATTTTGATCCATGATTTTGGATTGTTTTTTCTTTGGTGCTCTATGTTCATATCCTTCTACTCGTTCTTTTTCTATGGTTTTCCATATATCGTTCATTTTAGATAGTGCCGAAGTGAACCATTTTCGATTTCTTCGAACAAGTACACATGAAAATTCATCTATATACCAATATTGTATTTCGTATAATACGAACTCCTCTTCAAGTTCCGCTTTGGTAGTCTCAATCCATTCTGAAATATTCGATTTATCTAAACGGACATTTAATGGTAGGAATTTATATAAAGGAGTGTCGGGGATACAATCTTTACGCGTAAAATAGAGGACCAACCCTTTATTTCCTTGATTTCGAGATGTATCCTGCCAAAATTCTTCTTCCGACGAATATTCTTTGAATCGCGTTTCTAAAAAGTCACATTCATTCAAATCACATGTTTCCATTTGAATTTGCATTTGTGTCCAGTATGCCTCGCTCGGAATACCGTCTATTTCTCGATTTACTATATTTTTGATTTCTAACATACGACCGTAGAGTACAGAGGAAGGGTCGCAGTTTATTCCATCGGGAGAGGCTCCGATAAAGTGTATTTTTTGATGGGGGATACATCCGAATTCTTCTATTTTTGTATTAAAACGATACTCATATAACATGATGGAAAGGGTTTCATATTTTGTTCCCCAGTGGGTAGGTAATGAAGTATTTACATAGTTATTTGTAGGTTCTTTTATGATATAAGGCTTACATTTTTCATAAATGAGAGAATTTACGTTTGCGTCTGAACCGAATATTTTATAAATATTACTCGCGGTAATTAAATTATGGCGGAATTCATACCATTCAGGAGTCCGCTGGATGGGTTGAGGAATCTTACGTAAAATATTTAATTGGTTTGTGATTTTAATGATATCGGTCTGAGAAAGAGGGGAAGGAGTAGATAATGCTTCAGAACGTTTTGGTAATTCATGAATATCCATATACAATTCAAGGGTATTTTCCGCCAGTTCTTGAATACTATCTAAAACGGGTTCATCGAATTCGGTACACATATCGGAGAGAATAAGTCCGTCAAAAACCGTATGGATTACTTCCGAAATTATATTTTTTTGGAAATCGGGTTTTGAGAATTGAAGATATTCTTCGGGAGTAGATAATAATTCGTCGATTTGTATTTGTATTTGTTCTTCGATCTCTTCATACTGTTCTTCTGTTATAATAATGGATTCTTCCGACTCGGACGATGTAGTCGAGACAATATCCGATTCAATCTCAAATTCTTCTAAAATGATATTTTCCATTATGAATTGTATAGACTTTATTTATATATTCTTTTATAATCAATTTTTTAGATAATTGTTTTTTCTAATTGTTTTTTTCTTAAATCTTAATTCAATAATAGATTTTCTTTAATGTGTTCTTCGTTATTGATTAAGGTAATACATTATTTTTATATAATTTTCACTATATAAAAATCGGCGTTTGAAATGTGTAAAATCGATGCCAATAGAATAATTTCAAATTTTATGAAAGTCATATACCCTTGAATTTATGAAATATCTTTCGGATTTTCAGATATAACAACCTTTTTTGGAGTTAATGATTTTAGTGTAGATACCCGTTTATTATCCATATTCTTTAACGTAAACATACGATTCATTATATTAAAAAATAATGCAGGAATCGAAGTTATCACCCCTTTGTCTTTATCGTAAATCACATCCTTTGTCTTTTGTAACTTTCCTTTATCGAGAGATTCACTAAAAAACATTTTTAGACATTTAATATCTTTTATCGGAAGACTATTCTCTTTTCCATATTTTTCCGCGAATTCGTGGAGTTTTTGAAGTTTCACCGTTTTATCTATTTTATTCCAGGCATCTTTTTTATTCTGTTGTTTTTCATTTTCTAAAAGAAGGTCGATTGCAGAGAAGGAAGATTCGTCTATCTCATTATAGTTGACATTCGATACAACCTGTTTATATTTAGCAGACGCAATCGTCGATGTATCATCTATGATAGGTTCATTCTCGGTGAATGCAGGGGTGATTTTTTTAGCTGGAAACATATTTTACGAACGATTTCTTTAAATAGTATATTATAATATGTTTATCTTGTTTTCATAAAGATATATCTTTGTTCATTTTTGAGATTTACTATTTTTCGTACAAATCTTCAAATTGTGTATATATTTATAATATAAACATCTATAAAATACATCTTTGAGAGAATATGGATATTTCACAAAATTCAACCAAATTCCTGCAAATCTCTCCAACCGAAAAACAAATCCGAAAAGAAGAAAGGGAAAAACAAAAAGAAAAACAAATCCTAAAAAAAGAGAAAAAGAAGCGTGTAATCACTACGCATAATGCGTGGAAATTTACGGAACAAGATTTAACCCATGAAAATCAACACCTCCTTTTACAGCAAGTTTATGAAGAATATATAGAAACGAATCGTATTCATAGATGGGTAATAAGCCAAATAAATGCGAAAATATATGGATATTTAGGACAAGACGCGGAAAAAGGAGAGAAGATAAACGATCCGGAAAAGACGATAAAAATCGATCTCTCGAATGTTGTTCAAAAATTAATGGATTCTAATATGAAATGTTTTTATTGTAGAGAATCGGTACAAATATTATATGAATTTGTGAGAGAACCTCGACAGTGGACACTCGAACGAATCAATAATAAAGAGGGGCATCATTTAGAAAATGTCGAAATTGCGTGTTTAGGATGTAACTTGAAACGTAGAACGATGTTTCATGAAAGATATGTTTTTACAAAACAGATGAAGATTCAAAAAATGGGATAATGGAAATTCGTGTGAAAATATCTAATAGTTTATTATATGAATAAACAAATTTGTTTCTTATTCATGATTTTTTTATTCGTTATTATAGTGGGTTCTCTCGGTATGGGTGTATCTAGAGAAGGATTGACCCCCACAGACCGCAGCAAATGCGCACCCAATTATCATCCTAATAGAACTAAGCCTAATTCGCCGTGCGAACCTAATACAAAATAATCCCTGATATTCATTTATACTACGTTTGTTATTTCTAAAAAATTTAGTAATAAATATTATATAGGGGTCTCTAACTGAATAAGATAATAAAATGAATATATATATTATATGAATAAACAAATTTGTTTCTTATTCATGATTTTTTTATTCGTTATTATAGTGGGTTCTCTCATTATGATGGTATCTAGAGAAGGACTCGACAGCAAATGTAGGTCTGATCAACATTGGAATAATGCTACAGATCGTGAGTGTAAACCGTAAACCTAATAACAAACCATGAGATTGAACCATGAGTATTCAATTGTACTACGTTACTAATAAACATTATATAGATTTTTAGAGAAACCCTATATAATGTATTTGAGAGATTCAAAAACAGCATAATTACCAATAACATCCGTCCTCTATCGATTTATAATTTTTTGGTTTATATTCTTCAGGAATCTCTGTAATCCAATATTCATTCACATATAACTTACTACAATCTCTCTCTCGTTTACTCAAAATTCCAAAAATCGTCTGTATCGAACCTCCTATATAAATCGCATCTTTATTCAATTCACTATGAATGCGATGACAAAGCATATGTCCATATGCACCACATCCGAGTAATGCAATATCAAAATCTATCTTTCGGATTTCTTCAAAGATAGCGTCTAATGTTTCAAAATAGTTTTCGTGTGGTCCATTATTAAAATAACAATAGGGGAATTTTACAGTAGATAATCCTGCAAGAGGTGGGAATTTATCATATATTTTATAAATGTTACCGGATGAATATTGAGATTGGATTAACCCATCAAACGATGATATTGCTAATACTTTCCGTCCATTCATTTTATCAAAGATTGAATCGATCCTATCATAAAATTTAGTACCATTCATTAATACCAAATTAGAAATATTAAAATGTTGACTGAATTCTTCTCTAAAATGATGAAACAATTGCATAGGTAATCCATCGTGCACATAGATTTGCGTTTCTTCGCACCCTTCGACAGATACAGCTAAATGTTCTAAATATTTTGTATAATTTTTATTGATGGCAGTAACGTCAAAATTGAAATAATTTCCTTTTACGGTTTTATCATAATACCCCGAAGTGGTATATAACCAATTCACCATATTCAAAATAAATTTTGATATCTGTTTTTTTATTTCCGGGGGAATTTTATCGCCTTGATACCGGATTATATAGGTTAAAAAAATAAGTTCAGTTTCGGTCATTCCTAAACGTACTATTTTCATATTGCAATTATGAATAAATAATATATTTTGGCATATTTATATTATTTATTTGAGAGAATTTATTTTTGTATTTTTGTCAAAAAGACGGTTATTCGATTTGTAATATCTTGGTCTTGAATCTTTTCTTGTACTATATTTGTATTTGTCGATATATCCTGTATTAAAAAATATTTATTCCCATCATCTTCGATGAATACGTTTGCCAAATTCCCGTCATATTCGGTTAAATTTGCATCCGCTGGATCTGCATCCTGTGGATCTACATCCGCTTGATCTGCATAAGAACTTGATAAAATAGATTCAGTTTCGAGTGAATCTAATACGGATTCCTCGATTGTATTGGATGAAATTGTATTGTTGGATGAAATTGTATTGTTGGATGAAATGTCGATATCTATATCCATATCCATATCTATAGACACGTTATTCATCGAATTGTCTAATAGATAATGATCTACTACATGATTGGTGGTTTTATAGCAACATCTAAATGAGAATAACGACATTATATATTATAAGAAGGTTTATACATTTCCAAAATTATTTTTCTAAATTCTCATAAATAATTTTGGAAATACATCCCGGATCTTCCCAAATCAATTGTGGTCCAATTCCATTCGGCCATTCACTATATAATGTAGATTTACTCGTTGGTCTATCCATATGCAATATATCATACAGCCCACGCATACGACGTTCTAAAGGATTTTTTATTTTTAAATATTTTCGGCTATAATATTTGAAGGCCCATTCGAACTGTAACGCAGATTGCCACGTGGGGAATCCCGCTATACATAGCACTCTCGACCAATCATGACCTTGCTTTATTTTTATCGTTGTCGCACGGGCTCCACCAGTTAACTCTCCTCTATGTTGTCTAAGACGATGGTCTGGATCTACTGTCGCGCCTACATACGTCGAACCATCCGAACATTCTAAAAGATACACAAAAAATGCGGAAGCCATATATCTTTTATTCGACATTATATCTAACTTATTCTATTTCTAAAGTTCAATTCCCCATAAAAACAATATAAAACTTTTTTTTGATTATTCATAAATGACATCTCCTCTAACCCAATCATTTATGGAACAATCTTGTCTTTTCGAACAAGAGATGATGGTTACGAAACGGAATGGACAATTGGAAACCGTTTCGTTCGATAAAATTTTAAGACGTATTAAACAGCAAGGAATAAGAGAGAATGGGAGTCAACTTCAACTCAATTATACCCATCTAGCGATGAAAGTCATCGACCAATTATACGATGGTATTTCTACCACGAAAATTGACGAATTATCCGCCGAACAATGTGCATCGTTAGCATCAACCCACCCCGATTATAATGTTCTAGCCGGTAGAATATTGGTCTCGAATCATCAAAAAAATACATCTGCTTCTTTTTCTCACGCGATGAATGCCCTTTATGCGTTTATAGATAAATCGGGGAATCCATTCCCACTCGTTTCACATGAATTATATGAGGTGGTAAAAAATAATACGAAATTCTTGGACGAACTATGCGATTATTCGAGAGATTATCTGATTGATTATTTTGGATTTAAAACGCTAGAACGCTCATATCTGATTAAAACAAATGGGAAAACGATTGAACGACCGCAGCATATGTGGTTACGCGTATCGATCGGGATTCATGGTTCGAATTTAGGAAAAGTGGAAGAAACATATCACTTAATGTCTCAAAAATATTTCACACACGCCACGCCTACGTTATTTAATGCAGGTACGCTTCGCCCTCAATTATCTTCCTGTTTTTTAATTGCGATGGAAGAAGATAGTATTGATGGAATATATAACACGTTGAAGGATTGTGCACTTATTTCGAAGTATGCGGGCGGAATTGGGTTACATATTCATAATATAAGAGCGAGTGGGTCGCATATTCGTGGTACGAATGGTACATCGAATGGTATCGTACCTATGCTAAGGGTGTTTAATAATACTGCGAAATATGTTGACCAAGGAGGGGGAAAACGTAATGGATCCTTCGCCATTTATTTAGAACCCTGGCATGCGGATATCGAAGTATTTCTTCAGATGCGTAAAAATCATGGCGACGAAGAATTGAAAGCCCGCGACCTATTTTATGCACTTTGGATCCCCGATTTATTCATGAAGCGTATCAAAGAAAATGGAAATTGGTCGCTGATGTGTCCAGACGAATGTCCCGGATTAGCGGATGTCTATGGCGATGAATTTGAGAAACTATACGAATCCTATGAAAGTCGCGGAATGTATAAATCCACGTTGTTGGCACGTGATTTATGGTTTAAAGTAATGGATGCTCAGATGGAAACTGGCACTCCTTACCTATGTTATAAAGATGCTGCGAATAAAAAATCGAATCAGAAAAATTTAGGCACCATAAAGAGTTCAAATTTATGCGTAGCTCCCGAAACAAATATTTTAACAGATAAAGGACATGTTGAAATCCAAACACTAAAAGACCAAGTTGTAAACGTATGGAATGGACATGAATTTAGTGAGGTTACTGTCAAAAAAACAGGTGAAGACCAAGAGTTAATTAAAATATATACAGATGATGGATTAACACTGGAGTGTACTCCTTATCATAAATTCTATATCCAAGATAAAGAAACACAAAAAATAGTCATCAAAGATGCACAGAATCTTACCCAAGAGGATAGACTCATTCATTCCGAATTCCCTATTATTGATGGAACAGATGAGTATTTATTTGAGAATAATAAATACGACGAATTAAAGAATATTCCATCTGGAAATTGTCCAATAAAATTAAAATTAGATTGGTTTCAAAAACTCTGTAATAAATATGAATCATTCCGTACAACTGAAAATATTTATTTAGATATACTAGAGCATAATAACAATTATTTAATAAAAATAAAATTAATGTTACAAACGTGTGGTATTTATTCAAAAATATCTATTTTGGATGAAAAACCTACATCGCTAGTTATATCTATTAAGAATAGTATCGATATAAAAATTATAAAAATCGAGAATGAGAATCGTATTTCAGATACATATTGTTTTACTGAACCGAAACGTAATATGGGTATTTTTAACGGAATCATTACAGGACAGTGTTCAGAAATTATAGAATACAGCGATGCAAATGAAACAGCCGTATGTAATTTAGCATCCGTCGGACTACCTACTTTCGTTACCTCCACAGGAGAGTTTGATTACGATAAATTACATGGGGTATGTAAAACGATTACGTATAATTTGAATCGTGTAATCGACATTAATTATTATCCCACGGAAAAAACCCGCCGTAGCAATATGCGACATAGACCCATCGGTATCGGCGTTCAGGGACTCGCCGATGTATTTATTCTGATGGGAGTTCCATTCCATTCGGATGAAGCCAAATATATCAATCGTAATATTTTTGAGACGATTTACCATGCCGCTCTAGAACAATCATGTGATCTAGCTATTTCGGAAGAACCCTATGAAACCTTTATTGGGTCTCCTGCAAGTCAAGGAATTTTACAGTTTGATTTATGGGGTCATGACCCTGGTACGGAGAGATACGACTGGCCCGCACTAAAACACCGTATTCAAGTCCACGGATTAAGAAATTCATTATTACTCGCACCTATGCCGACTGCATCTACTAGTCAGATTCTGGGATTTAATGAATGTATCGAGCCGATTACGTCGAATATTTACAGCCGCAGGACAAACGCGGGAGATTTTATCCAGGCGAATCGATATTTAATGATGGATTTGATGCATCTGGATTTATGGAACGAGAAAATCAAAAATAATATAATTGCGAATAATGGGTCTTGTCAGCAGATTGACCTAATTCCGCAACATATCAAAGATAAATATAAAACGGTTTGGGAGATACCGATGCGACATTTGATTGATATGGCCGCGGATCGAGGTGCATTCATCTGTCAATCTCAAAGTCTAAATCTATGGCTCGAAGACCCTAATTATGCGATGTTGACCTCGATGCATTTTTATGCGTGGAATAAAGGATTGAAAACGGGAATTTATTATTTAAGAAGACGAGGAAAACATCAAGCCCAACAATTTACGATCGAGCCAGAGAGAATGTCGAACGGATCGTCGATGGTGGAGGAAGAATCCGACGAAATATGCGAGATGTGTAGTTCTTAAATAAATATATTTAGATATACTGTCATTCTCAATAATAATATATAATAATATATTATTACTTTAAGATGCAAACGTGGACGGAATGGTCATATCCTATATTTTTGTATGTAGGAATTGTATTTATAGTGATTCATTTTTTTATCTATGGTTTAGGCGCGGATCAATCTTATTTTGGATTGATACTGGCATTAGTAGGATATTTTAGAACGGGAATATATGGATGGGTTTTGGTATTATTATGGATGGGAATGCTGTTAGAAGGGACGAATTTGGGAAAAACGATTTACAACAAATATCTAAAACCCAAGAAAATGAAAAAACGGAGACAACAGAGGAAGGATGAATAATGAATTGTACATATGGTATAAGTTGGTTGAAATATTCAATATTATATATATATATATATATATATATATATATATATATATTATAAAATGTCAGGATTTACCGATAAAAGTGGTAAAGATATTTATGTTACAACACAACAGTGTGGGGTATATCTATTAAATGGAACTAGGGGTGGTAATGGATCTAATTATCCAATCAATTGTTCAATTGGAAATATAAATTATTTAGCTCCAGGTCAAATAATTCAAGATGATGGTTATATAGTATACCCAGGATATGGATTTGTATTATATCGTGATTATGATTATCGAACTGGGAATTCGTATTCAAAATACTATAAAAATTCATCATCTGTTCCTATGTTATTCGCGTGTTCTTCCCCTGGTGGATACTCTTCTAAATGTGATCAACTCATACTATATGACAATGGAACAGCTTATCCGCCAAATTATACATATTCGATCAAAGTATATTTTAATGATAATGAAATCATAATTACAGGACTATCAAACTAGCATTTTTTGGTGTTTTATTATATTATAATGTCATGATACCATTCGTTGAATTTTATGTATGAATCTTATGCTATATTTATGTTATATATTTTTCTATATAACATAATAATCATACCCCACAAATTAATCTTCTATTTCTGGTTCATCCTCCGTCGTGTTACCATCATCTGTACTGGCACCATCATCCGTCGTCATATCGACCAGATTATTTCCCAAAATAGTATTCTCAAACGGATTCATTCCACGACTTTCATTCATTAATAAGACCCAAGAATTCCATAACCGTATTTTGCGACGAATATTCTTATATTGCGGACAATCCGTAGATAAATGGGAGTTCATATATTCTATCGCAATAGGAAATTCATATTTAATACAGCAGTCGTTAAATCCGATATATCGGGTTATTTTATTATAAAATTGTTTTTTCACAATTATGCGTTTTCTTCCAAAATCTACATTATACTTCATAAATCGAATGATCAAATATTTCAATATAACCCGATAAAAATTGGATAATCCGTTATTCAAAGTATATACGGATACATAATATAAATCGAGGTAGGGTTTCATAATCGTCATTAATTTATCTTTCGGAAAATCGCGGTGAATATTCAGAAATAATATGCCGTTCTCTCGAAATACGTCTAATACAAGTAATCGAATATTACGATTCTCATAATTCGCATTCCCAGATAAATAGTAGGTTAAGTGTTCATCTCTTAGAATTGCCTCGCTCTTTATAAAAAAAATATATAAATTAAAGTCATGTATAAAATATTGGTGAAATATTTGCGGAAGTTTGAGAGAAGAGTAGAATCGGATCGCGAAATAGATATTATATAACGCCGATTTTGTGAATGGCGCATTCGTATAAGGATTTTTACAACAGAGCGGTTCATTAAAAAAATGGAGAGAATTTGTCAAAGACAGTGTAATTGTTTTCATTAATTCTCTCAATAAAAATACATAGCGAGTATTATTTTGGAAAAGCGTAATGGCAACCTTATTATTTTCCGGAATAATATCTCCATATAAATCGGTATTATTATAAATAATGGATTTTTTATAAGAAAAAAGATATATGAATCTCTGAATTCCACGGAACACTTTTTGAAATGCGGAAAAAATATGTAAAAATTCGGCTTTACAAGATTCATTCATAAACGGATTCGAGAGAATGGACTTTAATCTCTCGAATTTCACTTTTACGGGATTTATAGAATAATGTATTTCCTTATTGGTTATACTGCAATTACAAAATACATAGTTTATATATGTCTGATATAACATAATATGGTCCAATTTCGCATTTTTTTCAATAATGTATTTATAAGTTTCGAGAGGATTTTTAAAATCAAAAATGGAGTTTCTGAGATTCATATTATTGAGATTCATATTATATTTTTATGAATAATTAGAATATATATCCAATTTTCTTTATTTGATATTTCATTAGATAATATTCCTTTCCAATAATTCTTTCTCTCAAAAATGTATAGGTTATTGTATGAAATATATTATATACATATATGTATTATTATTTATTGTAATATTTTGCTCTTTTTTCAATAATCGGACATTCTTTGAATCATTTAGTTATAGCAACTACGTAATCATATGTTCGAAGTATAATAAACCGACGGATTTTTTAGACGAAATTCCAATAAAACATATCGTCTTAGAAAAAAATAAAGATGTTCCGAATATCGCGAATGAAGCAACGACCTATTTATATTACATAATAAACAATTACGATACATTACCTGAAAATATGATTTTTATTCATGATGAGAATGAATCTTGGCACCATCAAGGTAAGATTACAGAGAGAATACATGGTTGGATAGAGGAATATGAAACTCTTGGAAAAACGTATTTCGAGGTCAATACACCACCACAAATTGTGAAAAATCTGCATAATCAAACGCACCAAAAATTTTGGAGCGATATTTTTCAGCCATATTTTGGGGACTATGATATATATAAAAAAGTAGATGGGAAATGTTGTGCCCAATTTATCGTATCTAATACAAATATTCGCAAAAATCCGAAAGCACTATACGAAAAGTACTACGATTGGTTAATGACACATACAAATGGCGAAGGGAATGGAGATCATAATGACGAATATAGCGGATTTAATACAGGTCGATATGCAGAATATACGTGGAATACATTATTATCATAATTGAAATACATTATTATCATAATTGAAATACATTATTATCATAATATAGATTTTGGAACTCGATATGCCAAAATATCTTTACAAATCCCCTGCGTTTTAAACTCCGTCTTCCCATACAATTCTTGTAACAGAAGCCATTCGAATAATCCGCCGCCATAGACATATACCTCTTGGAATCCGAGCCCTTTTAATTGCCGATATTTCGACTCGACCGAATTATCGCAAGAATGCTGTCCGTAAAGAATCATTTTATAAGACCTAAAATCGTATTGCTCTAAAAGCCGATTTAAAACCTCTTCCTCTTTTTCGACCCGTATTGTTCCATAGATCAAACACGATTGATTCTCCGGAGGGAGTGTATTTACTAATATATACTGTTTTGGATTTTTTAAGGCGGTCAATACATCCTCAAATCCGATTTTTTGAATTTTAGGAGAGATGAAATCATACAGTACATTCATATACGATTTTTACGTATTTTTTTTTGATGAATCTACCGATATTTCAAGACCGATATTATCAAAAAGAAGAATTATAGTACATATTCTCGATTCGCAATTTAGAACGAACATGCGAATTCAAATCTTCTGGATGAAGAGTACTGGTATTTTCGGTGGGATAAATGAATAAAGGATATTTATACGTATAGGTTCGTAGGACTTTATATAAATAATGGTCGGCTTCGTGTGTATGATAATCTCTTAATGTATATTTTTTAGTAGCGGGGTCATACATTTCGGTCATGAGTTTTTTAGCGGCAGTTTTATTAATGATATATGCACCCATAGATGCGATCCCGCCATACCGATTCCTTTGATAGTTATTTAAAGTATAATTCGCGCGGAGAACCCCTCCAGTAATGTAACATAACTGAATGATTTCCCAGTCGCTCGGGGCTTCTTCGATGATGGTTCTTATCGATTTACGCCAGAATTTTTTAAAGTCTAAGGTCATATCATCTTCTAAAATGAGCGCGGTTTCATACATGGAGGATTCCGCGAATGTACGGATAGCGGTTAAATGAGAAAGGATGCATGCATATTCGAGTTTAGTATTACGTTGCTTATTTAGGACGAGTTTATCAAAGACTTCTTCGGTCGGATCTTTACCATCGATTGCGTTGATTCTTTGGATCGGTTTTTCGTAAAAAACGGAGTCTTTGAACATTTGTTGGATGGTTTCTTCTCGATCTTTAGAACGTTCTAAATTAATATAATAAACGACGTCGATTCCATCGAGAAAATCTGTAGTGTTTAGAATGTTCCAAGAATCGTATCCGTAGATTTTATAGTAGAATAAAATGAGGATCAAACTTGCAATTCCGTATCCGATATGAAGAATTGCATAACTTATAATTAATACAATCGCCATTAATTTCCCTAAACTGGTATTACTATAAAGGATGAAGGATTCTTTATGAATATAAAATAATAGAGATAATGAGAGGGATATTACTAATAATAATATTACTAATAAATAATTCATATACATAATTTTATTATATTTTTTTTAGAAAAAATAATATTATGTTTCACTAACGACTTCTAAGTATTTAGGAAATGTACGATTTCATGGAAGATAGATTACTTCATTTTAGGAAAATAAATGGACAATTTATAACCCAAAATTATTATGAAATAATATCTATTTATTATATATACTATTTCATAAAATGAATTATTTAAAAAAGACAGCTAGATCAATTTCAAATAACGTAAAAAGAAATACTAGATCAATTACAAATAAAACAAAAAATCAATTGGGATTAATCACAAATAACCAATTATTTATTCAAGGACTTGAATCTTCACTCAAAAATGTCTTAAAGTCATCTACTACATAATCATGTGCTGATCTTGAGGCATAACAATAATCTGCTCTTGAGTCAAATAGACAGTATGATAATCAACTGGCTAAGATCCATCCAAAAGAAGAAGTTGACCTTGAGGCAAACAACAATTCAAATACCCCTTCGTTTTGGCAATACTTTTAGTAGATTGCTAATAATAGTTTGGTTGATAAATAATATGATTCTATTATAATTGGTTTATCTAATTATATTATATACTTAATTTAAAATATTAATGTCCAATCTGTTTAAATCTACGCCTAAACAAAAAGAGCAACAATTTATAAAAAGTTTAGAAAAAGAATTTGCTCGATTTTTAAGACCTGCTCCTCAAGAAAAACCTTCCAATAAAATGTCTCAATCAGGTTTGCGTAATAATGAATCTTCGGGAATAAATACTAGACAACAGAATGGTATGTCTAAATTTAGTAATAATACTAAAAAATATAACCCAGGTACATCCACTCCTGTAATATCAAGTCCACAATCAACTGCATCCAGTTCATCCATACCAAATAATACTCCGCCTCCTTCATCCGTATTAGGAGATTTATCAAATAGAAATAATAGCATATCTACATCTGGAATGGGAGATTCATATCAACAAGAAGGTAGAAACGTGATTTCTCCGACTCCTCCTGTATCTATAGGAATATCAGAATTAGAAAAAATAATAAATGAACTATCAGATATGGTAGTTACGACATATACATTTGATGGCGAAGGGAATACTACGAAAACGAAAGAATGCTTTTCCAAAGACGGAAAGGTAGATACAAAGTGTAAAACTCCGATTCAAACAAATACCTCAGATACGATTACATGGTTAACAAAAGAACTTGAACCGATTTTAAAAAGTAAAGATCCTGATGAGCAATCGCAAAAAATAGATGAGTTCGCAGATACGATAAAAAATAAATTATCTGATGATAACCAGGAAACGAAAACTACTCTAACAAATATATTAACAAGTTTAAATGGTAAGAAAAATACACTTGGAAATCAAACCTCACCCGAAAATCAAACTGCAAATATCGATATTTTAGTAAAAATCATTACAGCAGTATTAAATAAAGTATTAGAATTACCTTAATCATATCAAATAATCGATAATATATTATTTGATAAACTATGAGATGATTTTATTATATGGATTTAACGTCTGCGTCGGGTATTTGAACTCTTGCGACGTTTTTCTTTTCTGGAACGTTTTCTAGAACCGCCTTTTAATATCTCTGGGAAAGACGGTTTCCATCCACGGGTATTAGTCACAGTTTGGTTTATATAATTCTTTATCTTAGCTTTAATAGAGGCAGCATTAGGATTATCCACACTATGATAAACTAAATAAATAGCTTTTAAATTATCTGGATATTTAACGCTCCAATATTCTATAACATTCTGTCCATCAATACCCATCTCGGTTAATGCATCATTAATTTTAATTTCATTATTTAGTTGTGGATTGTCTCTTAGTATTTTGTTAGCTTCAACTAGTGTAAGGTTTTTATTTGCAATATTCTCAACTTTATCGTAAACCCTCCTAACTGAAGAAAATATATAACCTGTCTTTTTGCTTGCATTATATGAGAATTTTGAAGGATTATAATTAATCACATCTAAAAAATTTTTGGTATCTGAGTTTGATGTTAACCCATCCAAATTTATAGTATACTCTTCTTTTTTACCAGATTTTGTAGCAATTAATTTATTAAAATCAAACATGTTGTTACGTGTATTATATGTTGCCTTTATAGTAATATCAAAAATGTCATCTGACTGAGTATTTCCATTTTCAAAATCCATATCTATTCCATCATTTTCATTTTCAGGCATTTTTATTATATAATACTACTTAGATAAAATTGATTTAAAATCCTTGAAAATCATAAAACATAAAACACTCCAAAATCCAAAGTATGTCTAAATCAAATTGTTCAAATATCCTCGTTTTCGATACAGAAACCACCGGATTAATTCCTAAATATTCCTCCGATCCATCCGAAAATCCATATATTACCCAGCTCAGTTTTATCGTCTTCAATATCCCAACGAATTCCATAAAAATAACATTTAACGCATACATCCGCATTCCCGACGAAGTGGAAATTCCCGAAATCGTTACAACCATCACAGGAATCACGAAAGAAACATGCTTAGAAAAAGGAATTTCGTTTCAAGAAGCATTCGCCGCATTCTACCACGCAGCCGCATTATGCGATTGTATCGTCGGACATAATGTCGATTTCGATATTCAAATGTTATATATCGAACTCGACCGAAATAAAAACGCGCTAAAACATTATCCTGCGGATCTAGAACTACTATTTCATCCAGAACGACTATTTGAAGAAAATATCAAGGTAAAATGCACGATGCGTATGACGCTGAAATCGTGTGCATTATTACATACCGATAAACATAAACGCACGTTTAAGAAATTTCCGAAACTGAGCGAAACGTATACCCACCTCTTTGACAAAGTCCCCCAAAATCTGCATAATTCGATCGTGGATGTGATCGTATGTTTAAGATGTTTCCTAAAAATCGAATTCCATATTGATATTTCGGATGAACAAATCGACGAATGGATGCAACTTCATTTATAAAACCTAAAAAACAGAAAAACAAAAATCTTCATAAAATTGATATAAATCTTTTTTATATCAATCTACATCATACCAATATCAATTACAATCATGGAAATTTTAAAGCAAACCAAATTAACACGCGCCGAATGGGACAGTATCGAAGTACCCGTTTCAGAAGAAGAACGGGATACACTTCGTCTAATCATCGAGGGATACTCGGACCCTCATATAAAACATAATAAAAAAACATCTCTCTTCTCCTTCATAAAAATCGAGATTACCCCGGAAACGGAGAAATTCTTATACGAAAAATATTTCGAACCGATGGTACAAAAAATGATAAAAAAATACGGAAACTCGGAAATATGGAATCCGGAAAAATCGGCTCAGGATAAAACGCTAAAAAAACTGAAATCGATCGACATGCTAAGACTACAAAATCTCGATGCCAATATTCAGAGAAGCGGCGGATCCATCTTCGAATTTTTACTTCTCGAATTCACCGAAGAATTATTAAAGTATATGGGGAAACAAAATCCAAAATATGCATTTTATTTATATACGCTCATTCATTTAAAACAGAATAGTATTCGTAATGTGAACCGCCACGTCATACACTTTATCGATACGGTCATTCAATATGCGAATGCCTGTATTGATATTTCGGAAATTATCGAAAAGGCGTACGATTTTATTGAACGAAACCACTATTTATTCGCATTCCAAGATAAAGAGCTCTTCTCTCATCAAAAAGAACTATTTTCGGTATTCAAGACCAAATCTGATGCTTCGAATCTGGTTCTCTATATTGCCCCGACTGGAACCGGAAAAACGCTATCGCCTATCGGACTCGCATCTGAATATCGCATTATTTTCGTATGTGCGGCAAGACATATCGGATTAGCACTCGCAAAATCGGCGATATCGATGGAGAAGAAAATCGCGTTTGCGTTCGGCGCAGAAACGGCGACGGATATTCGACTCCACTATTTCGCGGCAGTAGATTATACGAAAGACCGACGTTCTGGAGGAATACGGAAAGTCGATAATAGTAATGGTACCAAAGTCGAGATGATTATTTGCGACGTACAATCGTATTTAGTAGCGATGCATTATATGTTAGCGTTCAATCCAAAAGAGAAAATCATTACTTATTGGGATGAGCCAACGATTACGATGGATTACGAGACGCACGAGCTGCATGATACGCTTCATAAAAATTGGATTGAAAATCAGATTCCGAATATGGTTCTTTCTTGCGCGACGCTACCGCACGAAGAAGAGATTCTGGATACGTTAATCGATTTCCGCTGTCGATTCCCCAATACAGCGGTTCATAATATCACCAGTTACGATTGCCGAAAATCAATCCCGATTATAACTCCTGATGGATACTGTGCTTTACCGCATACTCTGTATTCGGATTATTCGCAATTGCAAGAATGTATCGAGTATTGCGAATCCAATAAAACGGTACTTCGATATTTCGATTTAAGCGAGATTGTGCGATTCGTATTTTATATCAATCGACCAGAGAATGGAGAGATTCTCCCAGAAGCCTATTTACTCGATAATTATTTTAGAAATATAGCGAGTATTACGATGAATTCTCTCAAAATCTATTATTTAGAAGTGATAAAACGAATTCCTGAATCGAAATGGCGAGAGATATATGAATATATAGAATCGACGAAACGGTTCAAATATGGAAGGCCGGTGATTTCTAAAATAAAATCTATGGATCAGTCGATAAAGATGGACGAATTGATTAAGATGGATGAATCGATAAAGATGGATACCGGAAAAGGTGGAGGTCCATTAAAACGCACATCTAGTATTGCAGTAGATAAACCGATTCCTTCCTCTCTTCCTGAGGAACAAATGAAATCCGCGGGTATAAAGTTAACTACGGAAGATGCATATACTTTGACGGATGGTCCAACGATCTTTTTGACGGAAGATGTTGCAAAGATTGCGCATTTCTATATACAACAGACGGCGATTCCTCCCGAAATATTCCAGAATATTCTACGTAAAATATCCAAAAATCAGGAATTATCCGAAAAAATCGCATCGTTAGAACGGTATCTAGAAGATGAGGATAAATCGACGGTGGCGAAAACGGGCGAGGAGAATTCAAAGAAGGAGTCGAAAGCGGCGAATATTGAAGGATTGAAAGACCCGGAAATGAAGAAGAAATATAAAGAGCTGAATGATTTAAGATCCCAAATTGAGTATATTTCGTTAGATTCGGTATATATTCCAAATACGATTCCGCATCAAACAAAATGGTCGCCGGGATCCCAAAATTCGGAAGAACGAATTTCCAAGTCGGCATTTGTACCGACGATAGAAGAAGAAGTCGTTCGGGATATAATGGGGATTGATATCGAGAATTATCAGAAAGTATTATTATTGATGGGGATTGGACTTTTTATGGAGAATTTAAATCCGAAGTACTTAGAAATTATGAAGGATATGGCATATAAACAGCAATTGTTTATGATAATTGCATCTTCGGATTATATTTATGGAACAAATTATTCATTCTGTCACGGATTTATTGGAAAAGATTTGGCGAATATGACGCAACAAAAGACGCTGCAAAGTCTCGGAAGAATCGGGAGGTTCTCGATACAGCAGACGTATACGGTGAGATTTCGAGAGGAAGAAATGATCAAGAGATTATTTATGAAACAAAGGGAGAATTTAGAAGCGGTGAATATGTCGCGATTATTTAGTAGTTAGATTATAGTAGTTAGGTAGTCATATAAAATAGATTTCAATAAAAATGTATTTTATCAGGTGGAAAGATTTGTATATTTAATATCGTTTTGTATATTTTTTTACATATCGTTTTGTTTTTTTATTATATTTTGAAATATATTTACGTTTTGTGTTACGATTACGTTTTGTGTTACGATTACGTTTTGTGTTATGATTACGTTTTGTGTTATGATTACGAGAAGTTTTACCTCCTTTAAATATACTAAATCTATATATATCATCAAGCGAAGCATTCTCTTTTATCGAGGGTATAAATTTTCGAGATTCATTTAATAAGGTGGTTTCATCTACAGTATCATAACGAATAAATACAAATGGTATATTTTTTTTAAATTCAGAATTTTTTCCAAAATTATCAATATTATCATGATTGAAAACGTTTACAATATTGGTAAGAATAGATCGTGTACTATATATAAACTTAGATGCATCTTCCATATATAAATTATTTTCTACAATTCTATTAAGGTCGTTTACTTGTTCACTTCCACGGCTAAAGCTTTCTTTAAATAACTTAAAAAGTGCTTCTGTGGGAATCACATTTGGTGGTAGTTTTTGTTTCTTTTTTAAAATAAATTTTAAAATATCCTTGAATTCTTCTATATATTGTTCTATTAATTTCGATATTACACAAGTACGTTCTATATAATTACGATTTTTTTTCCATGATAAATAATCTTTAATTTCGTCATAGTTATGGTCAGATTTTGTAATTGTACTGGTAGTTATTAAGTCAAGAATACTGTCTGTTTTTTCATAAAACGTACTTTTACATAGTCCTTCAATAATACAAAATACAGGTCGTAATCTGTATTTTCCATATATTACACGTTTATTTAGTAGAGATATTAAATCATTATCATTGGAAATAATATATTCATGCTGAGGATCATGCTGAGGACTATTATTAGTATCATCTGTATTAGGAAAAAGATATATCATATTTATTTTATTTTTGATTGGTATATAGTCGCTCATTAATATGAATTCCATATTATAATATGTTTGATTAATTATATCACGTCGATGTTTTTCAATCATTCTTACAATATATTTTTCTGGTTTTTCTAATTGTTTATTGATAGAATATACATCCTTGTCAATTAAATAGACTAGAATATAATATATTATAATTATTTCAATACCTTCACCTTCATACTTTGTAATGAAGTAGGCAATAGTATCCTTATTCCAACTAAGTCTTGATTTATCATTTGGTTTGACAAGTTTATGTGGGAGTGAATCATCCATAATATCGTAATTTTTTCCTACTATATCATACATGTCTAGTAAGCAACTAAAAGATTCATATACTAGTTCTGGATATGCGATTAAAATACCTTTATGTACATTCGTATTAATTAATGGAATAATAATTTGAATGTAATGGATGTAGTCTTTTTGTTTATATTCACCTATATCTTTTATTATTTGTGATTCTAATTTTTCTATTTTGAATTTTACGTTGGTATATTGTTGTGTTGTGTTATCAGTATAGGATTGTAATGCCAGTTTTAATCCATATAATTTATCTCCTGTATCAACCATGTTTATAACAATTTTTAATATACTATCACCATTACTTGGAAAATTATTAAATATATCGATATAGCGTTCATCGATTAACCATTTAGAATGACTATTTCTGCAATTAATAATATTTTTCGTTTCTGTAAAAAAACAATAAGTATAATCATTAAAACTATTCTTGTTAATTATCTCTAGATCAGTTGGCATAAATGTGTTATCAGTTTTAGTAATATTATTATTTTCACTTTCTGTTAATTTTGTAAAATACGTAATAGATGTATTTAAAACATTTTTTATAATGTCCAATTGAAATTCTTCTGTTATGCAGGACTGTTCAATTAATTGTTTCATAACTTCTTTTTTCATATCTTCTTCATTACTAGAGATTTTATTGGAACTCTTTACTAAAACATTTGTACCAATATTGTAATTAAAACCCTCAATCAAAAAATGTTCAGTTCTACTATCGTTATGCTTACTATTATAACTTGTAATAATATTTTCTATTTGTACTTCAACCGGTCTTATAAAAAGTTTATCAACCAGTTTTTTAGAAGTTGAGTATTTACTACACGAACATTTTGGAACTATATTTTCATATAAATTTCTAAACACTTGTTTACTTTTGGTATTTTCATTTGTTGAACAATATAATTCTGCAAATATATTTATATTAACTTGATCAATATATGTAGTTGAAAAATATTGATATACTTTTTTAATATATTTTCCATCAACTGCAGCATTATTATATTTACGTAAAACTCTACCGTGTACTTGTTCCATATCACCATAAGTCTTACATAATGCTGGCAATATAATAGCTGGATTATATGTAAAACTGAACCCTTCAGTATGATCTGGTGAAATTATAATACATATTGGATTTGTGCCATCTATATGTAATGGTAAAATTGGCCAGGTTAAATTAATACCATAACTCGCATTCGCGGATACATTTTTTTCTGTATCTTTATTATGCATCCATATATACTTCATATTATTGGCATTAAGAAAATCAATAAAGTTATACATAATTTCAGGGGTTGATGGATAAATCAATGGTAAATAATATTCAAATACAAAATCTTTATCTTTTAAAAAGTTATATGGTGTATTCTCTTCAGTTGTTTCCTTTTCTGCGTTATCAAAAGATGCAACCCCTTTTACTGTGGATCCAGATGGATTAGTAAAACTTTTAATCCAGTTAACAAAATCATTATCTGGTAATTTTCCTTCATAAATTGGATTTATATTATGCATAATTTTAACAAGTTCTTCACCAGATTGATATGTAGACCCTCCACGTTTACTATTGTCTCCACGTTTACTATCGTCAAATATTTTATTATTACGTTTTACACGTTTATAATGTGAATGTAAATGATACTTATCATTATCGTGTATAACTCCACATCTTATTAATTTTAATATTTTTAATATATGTTCAAATCGTAAGTTATGTTTATTATCTGGGTTATAAAAAGTTTGGGTAATATCAAAGTCTAATTTTGCTTTTTCGTCTAAATATTCTGTTAAACTATTCGTTATATCTAAATATGTATTAAAATCATTTATAAATTCATTATTGTTTATTAAATTTAATGAATTGTTTAAATTATCTGAAATATTTATATTAAATACATTTTGAGTTGTTGTATAAGTATTATAAGTATTAGGCAAATTCATTTGAATTGTAACGTTATTACTATATTCATCCTTTTTAATAAAAGATATATCTACGTTTGATACATCTTGTGGTTTTGGTCGTTTTTTTTGATTTTTTTCGTAAGCAGTAATTATATGAAGTATTTCTTGATATTTTTCTGACAAGTCTTTAACTGTTGAATCTGAAATTTTCACCATATTTAATATTTCATTTAATTTTCTACTTCTTTCATTTTCATTTTCATTTTCATTTTCGGATAATGCACTTTTGGATAATGTTACTTGTCCAGGGATTACACTAATACCACCAATCATTTTCGTAGTAGTGTCATAAGGATGATTACACGCAATATTATTGAAAATGTTTATATCAAATTTCATATTATTAGATGAAAAATAATCGTTTAATAAGTTATATTGATAAATCGTATATGGTACTAATATTTGTTCTATATGTTTTGTTGGGAATGCATAGCTATTTCCGTTATTATTTACTCGGGTTGTTATATCAGATACTGGATTTTTTATTATATCCATATATGTTTTAGTATCAATTGCATATTTATTATAGTCATAATTATAAATAGAGACATATGGCGAAGTATGTTTTACAATCATATCAATATTTAAATGTGTAAAAAAATCTATAAAACTTCTAACTGTATTCGTAATATTATATAACATATTAATCATTGCAGGTGCAATATTTTTGATCCCTTCGTATCCTTGAATCATTAATTTATTTAAAGCATTCAATAAACCAGTAACTACATTTTTTGCACCTCCTGGTTTAAAAACACCCGCATCGTCTAGTTCATCAATAACAATATTAGATATTAAAGTAGAAATACTTACTGCAATTTTAACCATTCTCGCAGTTATAGTTATAGTAGATTTTGTCCATTCGGAACAAACTGTAAAAAATATACCTGAAAAACTTTTATTTTTGTTAGTTTCTAATTTATACTTGTTATATACATCATTTGCGAATGCAACAGCACCTAAACCTATACCTGTAGCAAGAATCCCCACACCACCTTTTTTTGTATCATTCTTGCGTGGATTAAATATTTTTGTTAATGAACATATACCAATTAATTTTTGAATTGCGATTTCAGTCTCTTTTTTTTTGTCGGAGTCTTTAATATGGTGTAAGAGTTGATCTTCATATGTTAAAACTATCTCGATTAATGTAGCATCATAATTATTATCATTTAATTTATTAATTTCATTTATTTCAGCATCAATATCTTTATGAAGTATAGATTTTATTAAAGATTTCATATATTTTATTCCAGTTTTTCCTACTATTTCAAAACTTCGACCGTCTACTTTTGCTGTATCATCTACAATATCTATAATAGTTGGAGGGGGAGGTAGATTAAATATGTATGTTATATCCCCCCCTTTTTTATCATCTTCTACGTCTACAACAAATCTGTTTCTTAAATCTAAACCTTTATCCCATAATTTCACATGTGCCGACATTGGTTGTTCACTACCAACCTCTTCAAAGAAAATTTTGAGGTTATATCTATTGATTTTATAGTCATTAAGATTTTTAACTTCAATATATGGAATATACTTATATTCTCTTTCTATTATGGATTTATCATTACCAACCCTTTCAATAAATTTATCTGGACGTTCTGTTGTAGTTAAATGTGATTTAAAATTATAATAGAAAGAAAACTCATTCGACTCTCCTACATTTGGATTTTCTCTATTATCTAATATTTTAATCATTATCCAATTATAATCAGGATTCTCCATTATTAATGGATCTGTAATAGATGTATCATTCGATTTATAAAATGGTTTAACAACCATATTTAAATAGTTCATTCCACCGGTCGTTGTACCACCGGTCGTTGTACTTTTTATTTGGTTTTGGTTATATTCGGTTAAATATGTTTTTATAGCGTCTTCACTTTCCTCATTAATTATTTTATCAAGGTCGGTATCGTTTTCCAAAGATAAACAATTAGCTAAGTTTGTTAAACACGAAAATGCTGTACCAATTAATACTGTATATGGATCATCACTTTTAATATAACTATTAATATCTGCATTTGGTGTAAATAAACTAACACTTCCTCCTGATTGAGCTGAATCTCTATTAATTTCACTTCGATTAGACGTATTAATTTTTGGAGCATTCATAAAATAAGCTATATCAACAATGTCCATTTCATATTTTTGAAATGGTGTACCAGTTAAAAATATACTATGTAAATTAATTTCTTTAATAAATTCATAAAATCTAAAATCATTAAAACAATTTGGGCTTCGTTGATATTCTTTAGTTTCAACTAGGTCTCCTTTTTTGTAACTGTTTACTTCTAAGTTATTATCATCCATTTTATATTCGAAAAATCGATGATTATCACGAGGTTCCATTACATTTGTTAAAAATCGATGAGCTTCATCGCATATTAAAACATCAAACTTTTTTGTATTCTTATCAAAAATGTCGAATGGATTTGGTTTATTAAATAATGCATCATAATTATACGATGTAAATTCAATATATCTATTATCACCTTCAATATTAAATTGTGCCATGATAGTTTCTGCATAATAATCATCACTATCAGTCATCATTGCAATTTTTGTTTTGTTATATGTATACATTTTTAACTTTCTAGCATCATTTAAAAATGACGATTCAAATAACCCTTTTGGGTGAATGACTAATATTTTTAAAGGGGTTTTTGGATCAGTATGTTTTTGATTTAAATAATAAAATGCAATTGATAATGAAGTAAGTGTTTTTCCAGTTCCTACACCGTGAAATAAAAATGTAAACTTATCATCTTTTGGTTTAAATTTTGTAAATCGATTAATTGTTAAAAATTGTCTGGCATCTGGCTGAAAAGAACCAGGTGTATCAAAAACTATATTTTTATCAGTCTCATTTTCAAAATCTAGATTATTTATTATATTTGTAAAAACCCCATCTTTTATATTATCATAAACATCTGTCAATATTGTATACTCATTATTATCTATTGAAACTACTTTTCCTTGTAAATCAAGGTTTATGTCATCTTTAAACCTAGCAATATTTATGTTCTGAAGTGAAATAGTTTTTATTCTATTTAAATAATCGAATATATTTTTAGATATATTTTCAATATTTTGTTTTAATTGATACCATTTTGGGTTATAATTACTTTTATAATGTACTGAATTACCTACTTCAATTTCTGAATTACCATTAATGGGTTTAACACTTTTTTGTTTAGTATAATAATATGTCGAATAATGAAAAATAATCAATATAATAATATAAAAAATATATTTATTAGAACACCTATCTTTTAAAAAATTATAAAATGGTTCAAACTCGATATTCCTATACTTTTCGTTATCACGATTCTTTTTTAAAAAATTAAAAAAAAGTATAAGAAATATCTCATTATTATTCTTTTTAAATAGAACCTTTTTTATTTTTTGTATATTATTTGCATCTTCTGGATTATTTAATATATCACATAATTCTTCTACAAGATCATTTATTTGTAATGTATAATGTTTTTCTTTACTAAAACCAATATTAACCAAGAAGTTATGTATAGGTACCTCCATATTTTCATCAATACTATTAAGTTGTAGAATTTTAATAAAATCTTGGTTACGAACTTTAAGATTTAAAAAATCGGATAAAACAAATTTTATAATGGTTTCATAATCGTTTGGGTCACCACCTGGATTTAATATTTTTTTAAATATATGGTATATAACAGAAAAATTAATTATTCTAAAAATATCTTCACAATTCTCTTCTATTGCACTACAAATGTCAGTTTTTTTTTTTTTTAAAAACTCATTATAGGTATCAAGAGGATCATCAAGTATTTCACCGTTAGTTAAATCTTTCAATGCTTCATTATATTTTTGTTTGTTATGCACTATTGATGATTCTGTTCCACGTATTTCACCAATTGTTACTAGTAAAATAATGTCATTAATCCTTGATAATAAATTGGGATTTTGAGAAAATATAATTTTTTGGTATGAATTAATCTGTTTTTGAATTTCAGATGACAGATAGACGTCACCAGTTATTCCAAATATTGCAGTTATGCATGAATACCATACATTTTCTGCAATACCTTTAATTGATCTATCATGATCTAATTGTTTAATAATTTTAGTAACAGGATCAGGATCAGGTTCATCGTTATTTTGAGTTAGAACTTTTATAGATTCATTAACAGCATTAAATGAATTTTCAGTTGAATGTGTTTTTAATCTAGTTATTATGTTATAAATCGATTCATTAGGATCACTTGATTCAGTTGTAATATTTGCTTCTGCATTAATGGATACATTTCCTTCCACAACATTCATAATAATATATATATATATATATATAATATTATACATTATTTAAACTATTGAAGTAATAAAATATAATCTTTCAAATTTTTAGTGGTATAAACTATAAAGTATCTATCCTCCAAAATGAATTATCCTAAATAGGTTCTTTCGTTAATTCTCAAAATGTATTTTGGATTCTTAAATAAAAAATATTAACTATTTCTGGATGAAATCTTTTTTACAGTACTATGTTTTCTACGTTTACGTCTCGTTTTTTTACCACCATCAAATCTATTTTCTGGAGTTTTTCGAGATGTAATAGTTCATTCTATTTTACACCCTTGAAGATTTAAAACGGGACATTTCTTACAATCAAATATTTTACAGGTTTTTCTAATATTATCTTTATTTTTCAAATAATATTTAACTGCCGAAATTTTATAATCTTCGTTTTTATGTGTCATTTCTATAATAAAATTTAAAAAAGCTTAGTCATAATTTGTCCAATTTTAAATCTTCAATGGTGTAAAGGGGTGGATTCAGCGAGAAGAGATAAATACTCCGGATTAAGAAGAATCGGTTTTATACCGTATATAAAATCTTATACCGTATATAAAATCCCTTTAATTTTATCTTTTATTTTACTAGTAAAATCTGTCACGTTTTTCATTATATTCGTTGTAAATTTATTTATGTCTTTTTGCAGCATTATCTAGTGTAGTTTTTATTTTATTAATATCAGATGCCATATATTAATAATTATATTTTATAATCCATTCAAGTGAGATATTACATAAGGGTTACCTTTTAACTGCGAGAGAACATCTTGTCCTTGATTTCGATCTAATTGAATATTCTGGTATAAGTTTTGCGTTCCAGAAACACTCGAATTTCCTAAAGAATCCATCGATGGAACCTGATACGGCATCGTAGGGATAACCGTTCGTGTATTTTGTAGCATATTATCTTTTGGTTTTGATGTCATATTCATATCTGAATTCAAAAGGGACATTCCTCCGGCCGGAGTATACCCCGTTAATGTAGACGACTTAATGCCATTCGTAATAGGGGTATTATATTCTGCGTCATAAGAACGCGGTTCTCTCCCGCGTTCTCCTGCAGATGCATTTCCTGCATAATATGTATTCGTCGTTTGTCTTAAATTCGCAGGAGCTTGATGTTGCGTGACCGCATATGCGCCTCCTCTTTGATTTGCATTTACATATAAATGTTGTTTTCCGACCTCAGTCGTCTCTCGAATGGTCGGACCAGGACGATCCGCGGGATTGAAAATATACGATTCTGAAACGGTAGTTCCTGGATTTTGATAGGGTCTTAGATTACCCACCGTATTTTCTTTTCTAGAAGGTTTTAAAATATCTAATAATGGGGCAATCACCGTACCGAATGCTCCACCAATCGCTCCAAAGTAGTCTTCTTGTTTATTAACCGTACGATTATTTGGATAGGCAATCTTTGATTTAAGTCCGTAGTCTCCATCACGTGCTCCATTCGCTCCTACATTATATGCAGGTAGCATAGGGAGTTCTCCTAAATCAATATGTTTTGAAGGCATATACTCGCCTTCTACGTATTGACTCGATACGTTAAACCCTGCTGCTCCAGTATAATCTCTATCTGTAAATTCTCTTGCTTGTTCTTTATTTATTGGAATGGCACGGGCCGTTTGTGAGGTCTGATAAGCTTTTGCAGGTAACATATGGTCTGACCCCAGTTCGAATGTTTTATCTACTCGATTTTTTTCGACATTTCCATGGATTCCTCGGTTTGTGATTTGAGACATGGCGGGACCTTCCCTTCCTAAAAGTCCGAATCCAGCTGCTTTTGGTTTATTTGCAACACGGAGTTCGTCGACGGTTTTTCCCAAATACATATCTCGAGAATTGAGCCCGGAGTTAAATCCTCCACTTCCTTCTGTGCCAAATCCTAGGCCAATACCGGGGGCAATTTTCACGTCTTCGAATGGCTTTACATTCGACATTTTCATAGAGGGTACTTGCCGGGATAGATAAAAATCCGTAGAATTAGGTGCTCCAAATGCCCACTGGTAATTTTCTTGTGGAGAAAAAAGAGGGGCGCGTTCAGATTTACGTATGATTTGTGACCCTGCGCCGGTATAATTATCCATAATGCTTTCTCCCGAATTTGCGTCGGTTTTAGTTGTTCTTAAATGACTTCCGAAAAAGGGAACCATATTATTATGGGTAAAATATTCGGAATTTACTTTATCCCCTGTCAGAGAATAATAATTTGCAGAGGAATTGGTTGCAGACGAAGTAGCGGTTAATGACCCCGGAATATTTGGGTTGAAATACTTATCAGAATATACCGTTGGACTATCATACGGATTCACAGTACTTAACTTAGATGTTAAATCGGTTTCTACGTTTTGTATCGGAAGGTCGTTTGGATAATTACGATTTGGAACATCTACATTTGGTAATTCGTTTAATGGGTTATTACGGTAAAACCCTTCTTGGACGGGTTTCGGCTCTTTTGACTGATTTGCAACAATATATAATCCGCCTAATGCTAATAATGGTATTGCTAATGTTTCCATTTATTATATAATATATATTATCATATAATTTTTAGGATTTTAATTTCGAAAAACGGGAAATCGATGTATCTTATTGATATCTTGAAAAAAGAAATCCGCTCTCTCGATTGTACCGAGATTTGGTATTGTTGGATGATAGAAATCTTTTTCTAAAAGGCGTGTCTGTATATTATTCGGAAATTGGAGTTCGGTATGAACCGGGGATTGTGGGTTTATCCAAGGTAGTTCCCATCGAGGTTGTTCTAAATCTCTATACATCCACGCAGGATGACTAGCCCTTGATTCGTCGATAAATGGATTCGATTCACTATACTTTAAAGGTTCTACTTTCTCGGAATGTTCATTATATTGATTTAATGCAGGATTATCTCGGTTTAACGGTCGGGTTAATCCACGGAAATCGCTTTCTAACGGAATAATATTGGTCGTAATATTTGCTCCCCAATATTGAAGTCTGAGTTGTGCATCGGATTGAAATGGCATTTTTATTCCTGGACCAGGACGATTCAACATATACCTACCAGTAAATGTACTTTCATCCATTTGTTTTTGAATTCTTAAAGGGTCATCGTGAAATCGAGTAAAAGCCATATTATGATATCTGAAGATATTTCTTTTTAGGTATTTTTGAAAAACGAAAAACGAAAAACGAAAAACAAAGAAATCGCGTAAAACCCGAAAAAATAGGATATTTCGATAAAATATAAAATGTCTCAGCCGTACATTCCTAAATTATATTTGAATATGATTGTAAAAAATGAGAGTCGCGTAATAATTCGATTATTGGAATCCGTATATAAATTGATCGACGGATATTGTATTTGTGATACAGGTTCTACAGATGATACGATTGAATTAATTCAGGATTTTTCTAAAAAACATAATCTACCGGGAATCATTATACACGAACCATTCCGTGATTTTGGATATAATCGAACCTTTGCACTAAAAGCGTGTTTAAATATACCCGAATTGTCTCAAAATGATTATTTATTGTTGATGGATGCGGATATGATATTAACTGGTCCATGGTTATCAAAAAAAATGGAATTTAAAATGGCATTACAAAAAGATGTATATTTCATGATGCAAGGAACACATAGCGTATATTATAAAAATGTCCGTATTGTTAAAAATAAGGGGTTTTCTTATTGGGGAGTAACACACGAATATCTTGAAACAACGCAAGGTACTACGTATGAAAATATTGGTAAAGAAAACCTTTTTATTCAGGATATTGGGGATGGTGGTGCAAAAAGTGATAAATGGGAACGGGATATTCGTTTGTTGACAAAAGGACTCGAAGAAAATCCGACTTCTGATAGATATACCTTTTATTTAGCAAATACATACCGCGATTCTAGAAATTATCTAAAGGCGATCGAATATTATAAAAAACGGATTGAGATTGGCGGGTGGATTGAAGAAGTGTGGCAAAGTTATTATTCTTCTGGGAAATGTTATCTCCATATGAGCGATATACCAAACGCAATACATATGTGGTTAGAAGGGTATCAAACCTATCCAAACCGGATTGAAGGTATCTATCAAATTGTCAACTATTATCGTAATTGCGGGAAAAATCGATTGGCATATCAATATTATAAAATGGCATATCATATAAAAACCGTATACGGAGGTGCGAATAACGAATTCCTATTTTTAGAAAAGGATATTTATGATTATAAACTAGATTATGAATTTACAATCATCGGATATTATGAAAATCCGGATAAATTAGATTTAAAACGCATTTCGATGAATGTAATCTCTTGTCCGATTATCGAAGACCTTATTTTCAAAAATATATTATCGAATTATAAATTTTATGTAGATAAAATCTCTTCTATAGGTTGTACGGATAATGCCCTAAATACAGTATTAGACTCGATAGGATCGACCGTATCCATCGATTTAACCGCATTTTACCCATCTACGCCATCTATATGTTTCTTAAATCAATCTACGATTGCGGTTGTTAAACGATATGTGAATTATCGTATCGATGAGAATGGAAACTATTTGAATAAAGAAAAAATCGAGACTATAAACATTCTCTCTTTGATTGATATTGTAAAGGCGGAACAAATCCAAGAATCCGTTTTGAAATACGATACGACTCCGGATAATATATATGTTGGATTAGAAGATATACGTATTCATTCGAGAGATGGAGTCTTATATTATAATGCGAATCGTGGGTTAGGACCCTCAAATATACGAGTGGAACATGGCGAGATTGATATATCTGGGAGTACTACAATAAAAAATCGTCTATTATCTCGGATTGAAAAAGAGAGAAGAGAGATTGAAAAAAATTGGGTATTATTTACGTCGGGGACGAATAAAATACGGTGTATTTATGAATGGTATCCTTTAACGATTGGAGAAATTATAGAAGATACATTTAAAACCTTAGTAGAATATTCAAATATACCGTATTTTTTTAGAAATATTCGAGGATCTACGAATGGCGTTACGATTGGGGATGAGGTATGGTTCATATGTCATTTAGTAAGTTACGAGTCTCGCAGGTATTATTATCATATAGTGGTTGTTTTGGATAAGATAACTGGAAAATTGAAAAAATATACGAATTTCTTTTTATTTGAGAAGGAAACGGTGGAGTATACTCTAGGATTTATAGAAAAGGGGGATAATTTATTAATCGGATATAGTGTTTTAGATAGAGAAACCAAATATATGACGGTTCCAAAAGATTGGTTTGAGGAACAAATGATAATAATATAAAATCTAAATTTCGAAATATTTCGCATCTTTACATCGACCATATGTACGTCGATGCCACTGACAAATACCGTGTTCTTCGATTCCTTTGATATGTTGTTTTGTACCATATCCCATATTTTTATTAAGTCCATATCTCTCAATTAGCGTTGGATTCTCGCGACATAATTCTTCGATATATGTATCTCTCGAATGTTTGGCTAAAATGGATGCGGATGCGATAGACATCATTTTATTATCTCCACTTTCGATGGTATCGTATGGAATAGATATGATACGATTTGTATTTTTATCAAAATCGGTATATGGTATAAAATCATTTCCGTCCATTAAAATATGGAATTTAGCATTCTGATCTTTTAATCGAATAGTATCGTAGACTTCTTTAATACAACGATGTGCCGCTTTAAATACGGATTGTCGAATATTGATTTCGTCAATTTCCGAATGTTCAATAAACTGAATTGAATATGCGAGAGAATTTTGTGTAATATACTCAGAGACGTTCGACATTTTCTTCCTGGATTTTATTTTTTTGGAATCTTTGATATCTTTATGATAAAAATCACCCGCTTTAGGTAAAACGACCGCAGCCACGTATAACCGGCCGAAAAGCGGTCCTCGTCCAGCTTCATCGATACCAATTTCATAAACAGATGAATCAGATTGATATTGTAGTAATAATGCAGATGTATTGTATGGTAGTGGTAATACTATGCTAGAATTCATATCTAAGAATATAGATGAAAGATATAAAATAAATGGATGTCAATTTTCTCTCGATGTCAATTTTCTCTCAAATGGCTTGAATATTTTCTCTATATTTATTAAATGTTTAATACTCCATTTATATTATTTTTAATTTTATTATCTGCTTTAGTTATTTCTATGCTTTTTGGGAATACGTGGCTTTTATCTAGAAAAGAAGGATTTGTATCTTTTGGATATACGAATCCAAATATAATGAATGTAACGATTTCGCCATATTCGACTGCGAATACGGTGATTTATTTATACGATAATTTATATTTTGATGGGAAAAATGGAAATCTTATTGAAGTAGACAGTCCATATTGCGGAAATGTTCGAGTGAATGGTTCAACAAATGTGAATGGAAACGTATCGTGTAACGATGCAACCGGTTCATCAATTACGCAATTATGGGTTACTACAAGTTCCGCCGCTACTACAAATATACACGTAAATGTAAATACAAAAACTCCATTAGCAACTGTAAATGCGAATTCTCAAATCTCTCAATTAGTATATTTATCCAATTCGCAAAATATTTCTTCACCTGCCGGATATAGATACGAAATATTTTATATTTCATGGGGACTCGATACCTATTTACACGTTCTTGGATTAGACCCTAGCGCTCCATCTGGAACGAATATAAAATCATTTTATTATAATAATCCTGGATCGATGATGCGATATATTGATTTTTCATCTTCTACCTATATTCCGGCATATAAACAAACATTTAATTCGAATGCAGATGCAAATAATAGTAAATTATATCTTGATCCGACATATAGTAGCACCGAATATTTATATCAAATTTCAAAGTATGTAAAATATGATATTTCGGCAGGTTTAGTAGTTGTAGGATTACCTGGAGCATATACAATATATGATAGAGGAACTGGCGCGATTGTACCAAGTTCTAGTGGAATGGTTGCTACAAATTTATCGTCATTTGTATCTTGGATTATAACAGATGGTAATAATGGAATGGTAGTAGTGATGGCGTTTGCATATCAGACAGTCATTTTGATAGTGAATGCAGATCCAAATAATTATTATTATACTATGTCATTTTGTGCAAGATTTACGAATATAGGAATGATAACTGCTCTAAATAATGCTGTAAATGTGAATGTAAATAATGGAAAGGTGAATCCATTAGTAAATGATCTTCCTTGTGTGGACGAGCTAAGTTGTAAATGGTACTATTATTTTAAAACGATAGGAAATAATCCAGATGTTCTTTTTAAGAATGATTTTATAAGAAAAACACAAATCGTCCCCCCGGTTTGTCCAAGATGTCCAAATTGTCCGAATAGCGGGGTATGTAATTCATGTGGAGGATGTGGAGGTTCGGGTACAAGTGATGCGTCAGGAAGTATTCTCAAAAATGCGGCGACAGGAGTAGTAAATGTAACAAAAGAAGTTGTGGGAGGAACTGTAGGGTTAGCTGAAGAAGTTGTGGGAGGAACGGTAGGAGTAGCGAAAGAAGTTGTGGGAGGAACGATTGGGTTAGCGAAAGACGTCGTGGGAGGGACAGTTGGGTTAGCGAAAGACGTAGTGGGTGGAGTAGCAAGTGTATTGCCTCGAAACAATCGACCGGTATCAGATAGTGGTTTCGGATATGTTCCTGGGCAAGGGTATACCCCGGTAGATAATTATTCTGTATATGGAGCATCACAAACAAAAGGATCGAATTACATGCCAGTAACGACAAGTTTTGCAGCATTCGGGAAATAATTATATATTAGGAATAATTCTTAACCCTTAAATTATGCTTGTTCTACAGTGGAAAAAATTATAAAATTAAAAATAAAATAAATTCAACAAAATATTGCATAATTAGTGTTACTTTATATAATACATATATTATATAAAATTAAATACCCAAACAAAAGGGTTAAGAATTCAATAATTGATTCTCCGCATTTTCGATAAATAATTGATTTGAGAAATAACTACGATGAAAATGTGCATCATCATAATTCATAAAAAAATTGAGGTGTCCTTCATTTAAATATCGCTGATATATCCAGGTTTCTAATCGACGTAATGGACGATTCAGTACTTTTAGATTCGGATAATGAATGAGCGAATTATACATTATTGCTTGGTCTATATACCATCCGGTTGAGCCAGGTATTCCATTATACGAATCGTTATAATGATTATATAGTTGGAGTTCAATATCCTCTTCAGAATGTATTCCAAAACACTTCCCCCAAGTATGTGGATGCGCTGCATTATAACACATATAAATTTGTTTATATTTTTCGTCAATATTACGATAATATATAAAGTCGTCTTTAATAAAAACATCTAATCCATCTTTATAATACGAAGCCGAACAAGGTAGCATATCCATATCTGTGATCATTACCATTTCATCTTCCGGTAAATTTAAAAGTGCGGTATAATACAAACGAATATTTTGGGCAACATACGAAGAATTTACATTTGTATTTCTGGACCAAAGTATAATATTTTTGGAATACTCGGACAATTCTTCCGGAATTTTATGTCCGACAAAAATAGCTATAAATTTTATTCCAAAATGGTTCCAAAATAGAATTTGTTTTGGAATAAACATGTAATATTCTGGATTATTATTTACGGAGCCAATTACGGTAGATAATTTCATTATATAATAATCCATTCACAAATATTTAATTCGTTTAAAAGAATACATAAAAAACAATCGCTTATTATAGAAGTATAAATACCCGTAAAATGGAGAATCAATCAATCAATAAAATATTAAATCGAGAATACATTTCGGCAGAAATAAAAAATATTCTCTCAAATTATTCCGAAAATTGCAAAAATATTCAGTTCAAAAAAGGCATATATATTTATGGTTCTCCTGGATGCGGTAAAACTACGTTTATAACCGATGTATTGAATGAATTACAATATGATATGATAAAATATGATGCAGGGGATATACGTAATAAATCTCTTATTGATACAATTACGTCGGATAATGTGGCCTCTCAAAATGTATTGGATATGATGTATCGAAAGAAGAAACCGATCATAATTGTCATGGATGAGATTGATGGAATGAATAATGGGGATAAAGGGGGTATCACCGCATTAATTAAATTAATACGTCAAAAGAAAACGAAAAAACAGAGATTGGAACAACGGACGTTAAATCCGATCATTTGTATCGGGAATTATAATATTGATAAAAAAATCCGGGAATTAATGAAAGTATGTCATACGTTTGAACTAAAATTACCCACTAATGATCAAATATATGAAGTTATAAACCAGAGTATGACACATATAGACTCAAGTATAACCCCTAAGTTGATTGAATATATTCAAGGAGACCTAAGAAAGTTAACATTTATAAAGAAAATCTATCATAAAAATGCGTCATTATTGAACTTGGAAATGATCGATACTATATTTCATATGAAATTATATAGCGAAGATTCGAAAAAGATTACAAAATGCATTCTAAAAAATAAAATTGAATTATCCGAACATAATCGATTTATGAATGAAACCGATCGAACCATTATCGCGCTTTTATGGCACGAAAATATAGTAGATGAGATTGAAGATCTTCCAAAACAACAAACGTTACCATTTTATAATGAAGTATTAGATAACATTTGTTTTGCCGATTTTATGGATCGGATAACGTTTCAAAATCAAATATGGCAATTTAATGAAATGAGCTCGATGATAAAGACATTTTACAATAATAAAATTTATCATGACACCTTCTCTCAAACAAAACAAGTAAAAAAAGACGAGGAGATACGATTCACAAAAGTGTTAACCAAATATTCCACCGAATATAATAATTCGATTTTTATTTATGAACTATGTCAAAAATTAGATATGGATAGAAACGATCTCATTTGTTTTTTTCAAGAATTACGATTACGATATGGAGAGAATATTTTAAAAAATACGATTGGACCAAATTTCGAAGAATATGATATTAATAAATTAGATATTAAACGACTTTATAGATATTTAGATAAAAATATTAAAAAAGATGCGGTTTTAGAAGAAGAATTTGAGGAAGAATTTGAATTATAAAGAATATTTCATAAAGATATTTTATGAAATATATGCGGATTTGATTATGATGATTCAATTACAATATGATTTCCGGGTCACTTTTACACCGAAGTATTATAATTTCATCACTAATATCGACCATTTTTTTAGCAGATATTTCTTTATCACTACTTTTTACTTTTGCTTTAGACGATAGTTTTTTTTCTAGACCCGAATTTATATCTTCTAATTCTTTGATACGAAGAATTAATTTTTCGGTGTTTACATTATTGGGGTCTACCTGATGACTCGATTGATTAGAAGTTTGTAGTAATTGTTGTTGTAATTGAACCACGATATTTTGTAACTCTTTATTTTGTTGAAGTAAATTCTGGATGTCCGTTTTTTGTGAATTTATAATCGTTATAATTTCTTGACTTGTGAGAGCCTTAGGTTCCTCACCGTCTTTACTCATCATAATCGGAGTATTTGATTGTTGTTGCTGCATCATTTTTGCACGTTCTTCTTCGATTTCCTTTGTTTGTTTTAGAACGTCAGGTTTCATTTTAGGTTCTCCAGCTTCATAATTCGCAAGAAGATCGTCTATCTTATTCATAAAAAAATCCTTTATCCACCCCTCCTTTTTTTCTTGAATGAACATATCGATTGTTTTTGTACATGGTCTAAAATAATCTGGATGAGCATTATCTAATAATTTTTTTTTATCAAATGTATTATGATCATGAGAGAATACAAGGATGGATTTCATAGGGTCTAGCTGTACAAACGGAACAGTATAATTTTTAAGAAATTGTTTTTCTTCGGCTAATGCAGCTCCGTCGTCATATCTAGAATCTTTTAATAACTCAGTACGAAATGCGAAGGTTCCTGCAGTCGCATGATTCGGTCCATACGGACCACACTGGTACATTTTATGAATATGTTTGAAATATATGTATAATTCGCTAGAACCGGCACACATCGCATTACGATTTTCGGTTAGTTTATCGACCGCATGACTTACACGTTCTGGAGGATAATAATCATCGTCATCCATATATACGATGATTGTGCCCTTTACGAAAGAGTGCATGTAATTACGTTTTTTTCCTAAAGTCATCTTGGTATCGACTTCGTGATATTGGATTTGTTTAATACCAGAAGATTCGATTAAATCCCGAACTTTATCGGTTCCATCGTCTACGATAATCCATTCCATTCGATCTTTTGGGTATGTTTGATTTCGAAAACATTCGAGCATCATAGCAATAAATGGACGGCGATTGAATGTAGGTGTACATACAGAGACAAATGGATAGAACTTTTTTTTCAATACGGGTTTATGCGATTTTACTCTTCCCATTTCCTAAATAATAAATTAGATATGAATTATATTGCGAATTCTTTTATCCTGTTTTTACGTGATTATTTATTTATAACAAATGAGACAAATGAGACAAAACAATACAATATTCTACATTTTTTATAACAATAAAATAATGAAAAAGAGAAAAAGAGAAAAAATGGTATAGTAAAAAAAAGTATATAAAGAGGATATGTAATTATATTTTGGAGAGGCGGGTATTTCCATAATCCAGACTTAGCTCAGTTGGTAGAGCATTTGACTGTAGTAGTATTTTTCGATTTTTCGATTCTCTCGTTGGAATCAAATGGTCGCTGGTTCGATTCCGGCAGTCTGGAAATATAAAAAAACAAGCATCTCCTTGTTTTTTTATTTGTTTTTTATTCATTTAGTTATAATTATTATTATGTATTATAAAATATATAATAATGACAACATATGAAGATCATATATTAAAATCAAATCTTGATATTAAATTATCAGAGCTTGAAACCTTCATTAATAAAAAAGGGATCATTATTTCTAAAGAAAATCATGAAGATGGTGTAGTATTTAAGTTATTTCAAAAAGATGATCCTGATAATATGATTGCTTATATTACAACAGGACTTGGTAAGTTTTCAATTCGAAAAGGTAAAACTAGAAAAAATAATGAATTAATAGAAGAAGAATCGTTTTTAATAAGATGGATAAGTATTGAAAATGACGATTATTTAGGAAAAGGTATTGGACCATTCTTATTACTTTATTGTTTAATTTATTTAATAAATGATAATCATACGGTTACATGGGTAGTATTGGATGACGATACGGATAAATCAGATAATACAAAAACAATATATGATGGATTTGGATTTGAATTAGTAGGATTAACCGAACTAAAAGATAAAAAACACGTAAAAATGAATGGACCTGAAAAACAATTAAATATTCAACGCCATTTTTTGCCACGTCTAAATTTTTTATTGTCATTTATTAAAACCCGAATTAATAAAAAATTAAAAGATATATCGAGTGACACCCCTATATCGAGTGACACCCCTATATCGAGTGACAGAGTAAAAAAAATGAAATCGAAAAAAAATAAAACCAAATTAAAAAAAAATAAAATGAAATCGAAAAAAAATAGAATCAAATCATCCCCTCTTAAAGTAAATGAACAAGATAATATTTAGTAAAAAATATAGTTACATCATTTTAATATCGTTTCGGACAGTTTAGAAAAATAAAAAACAAGGATTTAAGCTTGTTTTTTATTTTTTATTTGATTACATTTTTATCTTTTACAAAATTCCAAAATAAACAATCTATAACGTAAAATCTCTACACATTTCAAACTTTAAATGTAATGAATTAAACATATCATCTATCACTACTTTATTATTAGTCGGTAAAATCAATTTAATCGGGTTATCGTCCGTATATTTCCCAAATATCCTCATTCGCTGAAGTGAATTCGCAATAGTCCCACTTGTTAAATCGCTGTATTGATGCGTTAAATGTCTTCTGTAGTCCGTTGAACAGTAAGAGAGGCCTCGTAATGACATGCGATTTGCGATGAATACCACATGCTTCGCATCTTTTAATGAATCGATCAAAGTAGATATTGATTCCGTTTTTAGATTCTGATGTTCCCCTTGAAACGTAATTTTTCGCTGGCTAGTTAATATTATAAAAATGACACTTCTAAATTTCATGCTTAATATTCTCCCGATTTCTATCATTTCTTTAACGCGTTTATATGCGTTTACCAATAGCATACCTTTATCGACCTCTTCATAAAATTGCTGAACAATTTCGGTTATCGACGAATTATTATATTCAATCGTGACATTATTCAATCCTTTATATTCTGAAGAAACGGGTACATTTTTGATAGTATGAAAGAATCCTGGCATTCGATATAACCGATGAGAAGGAGTAGCTGTCACGTAATATTCATGGATGGCATTTTTTGCTAAAGGATGAGTACCTCCGCGGTATGAATCTGATTCATCCATAAGTAGTATGTATTTATCGAATTTTCTGGTCGGCTGCGAGACTTCTTCTCGCGGATGAAAGCATTTCAAGAATCGAGCATATCTAGCCTTGTTATTTATCAAGAGAATGACTTCTTTATCGATTTGCTGCGTTTTATGGTCGATTAACTGGTATTCGATATTTGCATCGCATAATCTTTGTTCATATTGTTTTAGAACCAGAAGCGAATTTTGAATGACAATAATTTTATGAATCCCCAAATAAATGGAATTTTGAATGGCATCTATAATTGACGCAGTTTTACCAGATTGTACTTGTCCATAAATAAGCAATCTGCGTTTATGTAAGAGAATATTCTGGTATAATATTGGATCAATATAATTTCTGAGAAGCCATAATGCCATACGATCACCTGAGTACTGGACAATACGCCCAATAATATATTTATTTAACTTTTCAGCCATTCATATAATGTTGGGTGTATCACCGAATTCAAAAAAAAGAATTTCAATTTTATATATTTCTAACGAATTTTGAAATTAGGGTCTAGTTATTTCCCAATATTCGGATTATCTACATTATTCGGATTATTCGGATTATTCGGATTATCTACATTATTTGAATTATTTGAATTATTCGTAATATCTACATTATCTACATTATCTACATTATCTACATTATCTACATTATTTGAAATATTCGGATTATTCGGATTATTCGGATTATTCGGATTATTCGGATTATTCGGATTATTCGGATTATTCGGATTATCTACATTATTTGAAATATTCGGATTATTCGGATTATTCGGATTATTCGGATTATCTACATTATTTGAAATATTCGGATTATTCGGATTATTCGGATTATTCGGATTATTCGGGTATTTTTTATAAAATTCGTTCATTTTTTGTGTTTTAGCTTCTTTATTTTCCTGACGAGTTTTTTCTGCGATTTCCTCTGCTTCTTTTGAAAATAGTAGAGGAGCTGCATTCTCTTTATTTATTTTTTCTTGTGCGGCATATCTCGCAGGAAGTTCATTTTTCACGCGTTCTTTTTTAATATTATCATTCGCCTTTTTTTTACTGATATTTATTACACTATATTTATCATCTAAATTTTTTACTGTAGTTATATATTTAATAAACGACCATATTCCTAGAATAAATATACCGGTGATATTTAAAATTAATAAAAAAGATTGTACGTTGACATTATCTATATATCCGCTATATTTCCCCATTCCGAGTAATAATATATATAAAACTGTAATCTCAAATAAATAAGCTACCCCGAATTTCGAAATAATTTGCAGAAACCACATGAATATTCCATTCTCTCCACAAACAGGGTCGTATAATCCATATATTTTATCAAAAACCATATCCATTATATCATTATATACGTCGAATACGTCTTTTTCTTGACTAATATAAATTCCAAAAAAGGTATACATAATAAAATAAAGAACACATAAATATCCTCCAAGTGGAAAAATAAATACGTTGATCACGATTTTAATAATCATATATATCAAAAATTTGACCCCACCAGATACAGGTTGTGCTTGTAATGTTGGTGACCAATTAGGTATTGTTTCTTCAACGGTTTGTTTAATGAAATAAATACCCATAACAATTATCGCAAAAATGGAGAATGGAGTTGCTGCACCCATCAATAAATCGCCCATAATTGAAATGATATTTTTATTATAAATTTCAACACTTGAATATACAATAAAAAAGAATATAATATATGTAACATAAGGAAAACTATCATTAAACTTACGTAACGGTTTAAAACTGGCAATTGAATCTAAAATCAAACGAAATATCGTAACTGGTTTTATGACAAGTCCTAAAAAATAATCGAATGAGTCTTTTAGATTCGGGTCGTAATAATCTTTTTCGATATCGATAAATGGTATTCTATTTCCAAATATGTCTTTAAAGAAAAACATGTAATATAAATTATAAAAAATATGAATAACTACGGGTAAAAATAATATTTTGTATATTTCTTCTTTGATCGTTTGTGTATAATTGCTAATATTTTGTATTGCTTGGTCTTTTTGTGTACCACAATCATATGTTTGCCTAACATTTTCTGTTATAAGATTTGCAACATTTTCTGGACTAGCATTATCTTTCACATAATTCGCTCCATATACAATTCCATCTTCATATATTATTGTAGGTACGTTATCTTTAATCGCATCATATCCTGCTTTCATATAATCTTTAACTGTGTTGTCGGTAGTAAGTCCTTCTTTCATATTTTGAAATCCTGTCCTGGAATCGTATAATAATTGAGGGTCGATCATATCTTCCATCGATATTATTTCTGTCTGAAGAGGTTTGTTGTATATATTAAAAGATAGATCATCACATTCTATCGTTAAAAATACCGATAATAAATTTTGTAATGCGGAATCGATTAATTCATCCGATTTATAAATCGGACAGAGTATAAAATCCCTTATAGCATATAATGCCGAAACAATTCCGGCTAAGCCTGAGGTATCAAATATTTGGTTGGGATGATCTTCCATATTGAAATCTTC
>Ga0114963_10000014_pt1 | contig 102515 bp, 96 predicted proteins | sample C_131016_EF_Meta_FD_87019 | JGI IMG/M metagenome (GOLD analysis project Ga0114963, IMG submission 87019) | Freshwater microbial communities from Lake Croche, Canada to study carbon cycling - C_131016_EF_MetaG | ecosystem: Environmental > Aquatic > Freshwater > Lake | place: Lake Croche, Canada... | reverse complement strand
TTTGGTCATTCATCGGGTTTGGTCATTCATCGGGTTTGGTCATTCATCGGGTTTGGTCATTCATCGGGTTTGGTCATTCATCGAATTAGAGAGATATTTTTTTGATATCTAAAAGTGTGCAGTCATTAAAAGTCCGCGTCCATCAAAAATATATCTTTATCGACCGTTTTATTTGCTAATGCATACTCCGAATTCGTTCTCTCGAAAAAATTTACCTTTGTTTCTACGCTAATCAATTCCATAAAATCAAACGGGTTTGCAGATTGGTATATTTTTTCATATCCCAGTTGAAGACATATCCGATCTGCGCAAAACTCGATATATTGAGACATTAGCTTTGCGTTCATGCCAATCAACCTACACGGAATAGATTCACAAATAAACTCCTTTTCGATTTCCACAGATTCTTGAATAATCTCGTAAATGCGTTTTTTATTTAACCTTTTTTGCAATTTCGTGTATAATAATATCGCGAATTCACAGTGAAGGGCTTCGTCTCTCGAAATTAATTCGTTCGAGAATGTCAATCCCGACATCAATCCGCGTTTTTTCAACCAATAAATGGAGGCGAACGATGAACTGAAAAAGATGCCCTCGACACACGCAAACGCGACTAATCTCGCCGCGAACGAACTTCGGTTATCGTTCAACCATTTCTTCGCCCAATCTGCCTTTTTCTGGATACACGGAAAATTTGCAACCGCGCTAAATAGTTTATCTTTCATTTCATCTTCTTTAATAAACGTATCGATCATGAGACTATATACCTCCGAATGGATGGATTCCATCGCAATTTGGAACCCGTAGAACGCACGGGCTTCGGCTAACTGTACATCCCCCATAAATCGTATCGCTAAATTTTCCAAAACAATACCATCACTCGCTGCGAAAAACGCCAATACCATACTAATAAAATACCTCTCATCATTATTTAGTTTATGGTTCCAATCGACTAAATCCTTACTGAAATCAATCTCTTCTGCTCGCCAAAAACAATCGACCTGCTTTTTATACATTTTCCAGATGGTGTCATCTTTGATTGGAAACATGACGTATCTCGAGTCATTTTGCGTAAGAAGAGGTTCGATTATATTAGGCATTACAGTAAGCGATTCTTGCATTTTCCTAAATAATATATACAGGGTATATTTATTCCGTTTATAAATATATGTTTTTCAATATGAAATAATTATTTTAGAAAAAAATATAAACGCATATATAATGGATCTTGGACTATGTAAATATAAGAATGCCTTTGGAAAACCGGGTGAAGGACTGCGTAAATATCGTATATTTGATATTGCGTTATATGATACGGTAGTAGTAATCATCATCGGACTGGTTTTTTCTTGGTATACCAAGTATAATGTCTGGCTAGTTCTAGGGGTATTGTTCGTATCCGGAATTATCGTACATCGAATGTTTTGTGTACGTACGGGGATAGATAAATTATTATTTTTTTAAACATTAATTTCTGGTTTTTTACATTTTTACACAATATAGTTTTCTCTTTATTCTTTATAATAAAATTATAGTCCATATTATGTATTTTTTGTCAAAAATATATAATAATATCTAATCCGTTTTAGGCGGCTGAATATTATACCATTCCGGTTTGTCGCGATTTTTCCAACTCGCGAATCGTTGTTTATCCGGACACTGGTAATATTGACGATAAGCAAGTACCGCATCTTCCATAGAGGTATAGTTCAAAGGTTTATACTCCTGAGGCATAGCTAGTGCGAATGGGGTTAATCCTACTTTTGGAAATTGATCTTTTCTTGGTAAGTTACGAGCAAGAGTGATTGCGACTAAATACGATGCATGCATTTTTTCAGGGGGATGTCCATATCGATACTTCCATTCATTATGCATAGCTTCGACCATCAAGAGAGTCCAAATATAATTTTTGAGAGAAGTACGTATCCATATGGTCGTTGGATGATTTTTATGTCCAATTTTATAAATATCTAACCCTTTTTGTTCGACATCGTCTGGATCGAGTAACCGTTTCCCGGTGGAAAGCATTTGTACTGCCTCTATAATCATTTTAGAAATGTGTTTATCAACCATCCATTCGGCACATTCTTTATGGATCAAAGAGAGAATAAACAGATTCATTCTTGTTACGTTTTACTGGATTTATTCGGAATTTTAATAATTTTATAAAATGAAAAAAATCAATTCAATTATTTCAATTTTATAAAAATAACAAAAAGAATAAAAATCTCTCAAACTGACAAATATTACTAACTATAAAAGAGTGAAACAATTTCAATCGTTTTATTTATTTTATTTATTGGATTTATCCAAAATGCTATATTTTCTACTAATTTATTTAATCTAGAACTCCATTCTTTCTGTTTTGATTTGTTTATTACACAAATACCATTTTTATTAATTTTCCAACACGAAGTAACTGTTTCAGAACCATTACGGATATACCTATCCGGATTAAATCTTATAAATAGGATTGGACGATGACCGACATCTTGCGATAATTGCATAATACGTTTGTTTTCGCAACTATACCCATTATGTTGATTCTCATCTACTTCTATAATAACGACTTGATATCCTAAATCTAAAAACATATCTGGTCTTCTTTTAGAACATCCTCCGGATATAGTTTTATCGGTTATCCAACTAAGATCAGGAAATGTTGATTTTATATAATCTACAACGGCGGATTCTTTTGTTTTATAATTACGTGGAACGGGTTCATCTGGAAATACGTGTATATAACAATTTAAACAATATCCTTTGTATCTTCCCAAAACTATGGTATAACATAAATATGTTTTACATTTTTTACCATTCACATCAATCATACCCTCTTTTTTATGGGTAGCACAATAAATAGCTCTTTTTTCACCTTCATTATTATAATTTGCGCGTTTATTACATCCATCTTCTATGCATTTGTTAGATCTTACATCAATCATACCCTCTTTTTTATGGGTAGCACAATAAATAGCTCTTTTTTCACCTTCATTATTATAATTTGCTTGTTTATTACATCCATCTTCTATACATGTTCGATTTTTTACATCAATCATACCCTCTTTTTTATGGGTAGCACAATAAATAGCTCTTTTTTCACCTTCATTATTATAATTTGCTTGTTTATTACAGCCATCTTCTATACATGTTCGATTTTTTACATCAATCATACCCTCCTTTTTATGGGTAGCACAATAAATAGATCTTTTTTCACCTTCATTATTATAATTTGCTGTGATACTACATCCATCTTCTATACATGTTCGATTTTTTACATCAATCATACCCTCTTTTTTATGTGTAGCACAATAAATACCTCTTTTTTCACCTTCGTTATTATAAGACGGATGTTTATTACATCCATCTTCTATGCATTTTTTAGATCTCACATCAATCATACCTTCTTTTTTATGGGTAACACAATAAATAGCTCTTTTTTCACCTTCATTATTATAATTTGCTGTGATACTACATCCATCTTCCATACATATTGGATTTTTTTGATTTTTAGTAATAACCCCGCAAAATAGTTGTTCAGAAAGATTCATTCGAATTTATCTTAATCATAAAATCCAGATTTATTTCAATTTTTTAGATTTTGAAATAAACCAAAATAAAAAACGTATAATTATATAAAATACCAAAGTAATATATATGGCGGATTTAGACGTAGATGGAAAAGGGAATACAGGAGGGAAAGTGCAACGTCGACCACGTAATAAGAAGCAATCTCATAAAGAATTATTAAATACATATTATGCAGACGAGCATGTATATGAATCGGATAAAACTTTACAAAAATCCGTAGTAGAATGCAGTCAATATCTCTCTCAAAAAGAACAAAAGAAAATCGAAAATAAATTCACAAAACCCAAAAACGAAAACCAAACCCAGTATTTAACCATTCTTAGAAATAAAGCGAAAAAGATAGTAGTGGCTACTGGACCCGCTGGTACTGGGAAAACGCTGTTTGCAGTAGAACAAGGCATCTTAAATCTGATGAATGGTACATACGAGAAACTGATATTTACAAGACCGTCCGTATCCGTCGACGAAGACTTGGGCTATCTTCCGGGAACTCTAGAAGAAAAGATGGCACCCTGGATACGCCCAATATATGATATACTATATCGATTTATCTCTCCAAAAGAGGTTATACATATGTTAGAAGAGAAACAGATAGAAATTGCACCTCTAGGATATATGCGAGGGCGCACATTCAAACAAACCTGGATTGTCGCTGACGAGATGCAAAATTCGTCGGTCGGTCAAATGAAGATGTTATTGACACGTTTAGGAGAGAATAGTCGATTAGTGATTACGGGCGATTTAGAACAATATGACCGAATCGACGAAAAGAACGGATTAGAAGATTTTTTAAGCAAATTTAAAGGGAAGCGTTCTCTCAGTATAAGTAGTTTAGAATTTAATAGAATGGATATTCAGAGAGAAGAGGTCGTAAAAGAAGTACTCGCATTATATTCGGGGGAATCGATCCCGGAGGATTACTTCGATGTTTCAGATAATGAGTTTTGATTGTAAAAATATCGATATATAGAATATAATCTATGAATTCTGTCCAAAAATTAATAAATAGTATAAAACTCCCAAATTTAAAAACGATCAATCTCTCGGTGAATATAAACGGGTCGGGACTTTTATACAATAAACCATTATTATATTTTATTTTTATAATTTCTTTTGGGAATTTTCTCATAGAACTAATGTCCGGAGATATTTATTTTGTAATCGTCTACCTACTAATCGGATTTTTAACCACGTTTTTTAATAAAAATATGATTGTCGTATTATTAATGTCCGCAATATTTGCGAATATCTTGAAATATGGAGCAGCTTCTGTAGAAGGATTTGAAGAACAGGATCTGTCGAATGAGAATAATTGGGACGAAGATATATCGCATAATACAAATGATAAAAATGATATGATGGATAACGCAGACGAACTTGACAGTCCAATCCCACCAAAAGATGAAAAACCAACAAATGGTAAACAAAAAAATGACAAACAAAAAGATGAAAAACCAACAAAAGATGAAAAACCAACAAAAGATGAAAAACCAACAAATGACAAACAAAAAGATAGTAAACAAAAGGAACCTTATTCTCAAAGAGAATTAGATGATATGAAATATAATGAAAGCGAAAAACTCATCGAGAACCAAAATTTATTATTAAAAAATATGCAAGATTTTAAACCATTTCTAGATACGATTCAAGGAATTGCCAAAAGTTTCTCTGGATCTTCTGGATCTTCTGGATCTTCTAGTTCTTCAAAATAAATCATATCTTTTACAAAAATGTATGATTATAAATAAAACGGATGGATATATTCTCTCAATATAAAGTTATATTCTTTCTTTCGTCGGTAGTAGTAATCACTTCTATCATCGGCGAATTTGCAAGATTGGAGTCATTAAAAGAAGGAATGGATTTCGGAGGATTGATCACCATGTTTATCAAGTTAGTGTTATGTTTTGGATTATTTATTGTAATGGTTTTTAAGGTTTTAATATGGGTAATAATATGTGCATTCACTTGGTTACCATTCTTTTTAGCATGGCTAATTCAATTCTTGGTGTGTGCTTTTACAAAACTATTAAATATACCCAATTGTTTTTTATGGTATGGTATGGAAATCGCAGGTAAAATATTATATTTACCATTTCGATTAACCTTTTATATTTTAGATTCTATTTTTAAAGCGATGAATATAAACTTTAGCATTCAAGGTTTTGTAAACCGTATATGGTGGTTTATAGATGATATAGACCATATGTTATATAATAGCGGTTCTGGATTTCATTTTTTACATTATCCAGATGATGTAATAGAAAGATGTTATCAGTGCAAAATAGGCCCTATACCTGATATTCCAGAATTTCCGATGGAGGCAGTCATGGGATTTGCACAATGTATAGGATAACTATAATATCTTTACATAATTATATGGGTAAAAAATGTATTCCTGGCGTGATATGTATTGAAAATATGACATTATTTTTATTATTTATAGTTATCGTTTTAATGATTTATTTTTATTATACGTTAGTTATAAAATCAAATTCGAATTCCACTAATAAAGAATCTACCGAAACAAAAGTAGTAGTTATTAATAACGCTCCGTCCGACGGATTATCTTTGAATAATCCCCCATTAAGAATGGCAGATGGATACCCCCCTCTATCTAATAGAGGAATTCCGATTAATGTCGAAACACGATCAACATATATGAATTATAGTCAAATCGGAATTTTGACGAATTCCAATACACTCAAAAATGAATCTAGTCCATTAATCCTTCCGCTAATCGGTCGACAATACATGACAGGTAGGGATAAATGGCAATATTATACTATGTCAAATACCGGTTTCATAAATACAAAATTACCGATTCGGGTGAATGGCAAAAACTGTAGCGGCGAATACGGATGCGATAGTTTGATGACCGGAGATATCGTGTATGTAGAAGGTTATGATAGTACATTTAGGGCAACTGTTTATGATTCTGCACAATTTAGTTATATACCATATTTATAATAATATCATATCTATATATAATATGCCAGATTCAAGACAAAATAAAAAATCCGATTCAAATATAGATAATATAATACCTAAATCTAATATTACAGAACTTTTTACTACTAGTCCACAAACATTAATCGAAGGTCTTACAAGTACTGCATATTGTCAACCAATCGATGTGATAGATACAGAAGCCGCACAAGAAGCCGAATTATCAATACCATTATCGGGGATGTATACCCCAAATGATGCTACGAATAATATTATTCGTACCTCTATGAATTTAATGTCGTTCGTATTAGTATTAGGATTTACATACTTAATCACCCCTATTATTTACAACGAATATATTATCGGGTTAATCGAGGTAACTGGTCAAGCAAAATTGAATCGTGTACGATCGATTGATGTCTACATAACTGGAGTATTTATAATGGCTACTATTTCATTAATCAGTTTGGGAGTCCGAAATAATAATCCGAATGCGACAATTGGAGGATTTCTTTTAGGATTGTTTTTTATTATTTCATTCTTTATCATTCAAAGTAAAAAAATGGCGGGAGGTTGGTTTACAGAGACGTTTTCCGCAAACAAAAAATCACAAGGTGAAATTATCACCGCGAATTATGATAATGTGAACATGTCTTCCGATTTTTTTGGGGGGTTCCTTTTTACAAACTTAATGATATTCATAAAAAATATATTTATCGGTGCAATCATCTTTTTTGTATTCATTCTTTTTGGATATTTAACAGGTTCTTTTTCGGACAAAGGGCTATTAAACTCCGGAGACGGAATTATTTATTTGAGTTTATTTACGATCTATCTAACAATCGCAATCAGTATTATTCGCACGAAAATTAAATAAAAAAAATGACTTTTATATAAAAACTCATTTTTTAGATTAACGACGCACCCACGATTGGTTCCATAATCGGTTTAAAATCCGAATTGTTTATTTGAATAAACTCTTGACTTGCTGGCGCCATTTTCTTAATGACTTCTTCTTCTAAAGTAGGCGAAGTGGGTGTATTTAACTGTTGTAGCTCAGTATCTTTGGCAGATTGAGAGATAGTATTCGTATATGACATTTGCCCGATTGGTTTACTACTCAATATGGAACTTCTACGTATTAATTCGTATGCGACTAAAATGAATATAACCCCTAAAATCGGATTTGTATAAGTGAATAAAACAATCGTAACAATAAATAAAAATAAGATTCCTATAGGAGAATCAAACCATCCAGAAAATGCGACAGGAACTTTTACCGGTAAAATGACAAATAATATAAAAATAATTAGTGCGAATATCTCTAAAGGTTTTATCGATCTGAGGGAATCCAGCAATTTCATTTTATAAAAGAATATATTATAATAAGAGAGAATTTATTATATACCTACAAAATTGAATCTATCTAAAAAGATTTTTATAGTTTATCTATTTCACGTATATGATGATTCGTAAATTCAAGAAGAAGTCTACCTCAACCGTAAAACCGTCGGTTTCAATTCCCCTTACGGAAGAGTATACCACCAATATCCTAAACCAAAGCTATTTGGGAAAAAAAGGATATACTATTCCAAAATCCTGCCTTACGGTAGAAGAGATCGAATATCTAAAAAAAGATCTTTTAATGCAACCGAAAACATTCGGTGGATTTAATACAGTCACATCTTCCTTTCCGGTATACCGCGAAAATATAAATAAAATATATATCCCGCGGTTTTACGGAATTCGTCGATATGGACTTCCTTCGAAATCGGAAATCGCCAGCGGAGAATCCATCAATATTCAATTTACGAAGGAATTGAGAGAATACCAAAATAATATTGTTCAAGTGTATTTAGATTACATCAGTGGACCTGCAGTTGCTAGTAACAACGGTGGAGGGGCTATACTCGAAGTACCGTGTGGTAGAGGTAAATGTTTAGGAAAAAATACACCTATATTAATGTACGATGATTCGATAAAGCTGGTTCAAAATATCGTCGTGGGGGATATACTCATGGGCGACGATTTGACCCCTCGCACAGTACTCACCTTAGCTCGGGGAAGAGAATGTATGTATATTGTTTCAGATACTATTACGAATATTTCTTATACTGTAAATAAAAGTCATATTCTATCTCTCAAAGATATCAATACTGCACATGTTTATGATATCGTATTGAGAGATTATTTGAAAATGGATAATTCGTCGAAAACTTCTTTATACGGATATCGCATTTCAAATGATAAGTTTCCAACGATATATCCTATCAATATTCGCGCAATCGGAGTAGACGAATACTACGGATTTGAAATTGACGGGAATCGCCGATTTGTATTAGGCGATTATACCGTTACACATAATACCGTAATGGCTCTGAAAATAACCGCCGAAATCAAGAAAAAAACCCTGATTCTTGTTCATAAAGAGTTTCTCATGAATCAGTGGATCGAACGCATCGGCGAATTTCTTCCTTCTGCCCGGGTTGGTAAAATCCAGGCGAATACATTCGAAGTGGAAGGGATGGATATCGTGATTGGGATGATTCAAACGATGTATAGTCGCGAATTTCCGCCATCTACATTCGATTGTTTCGGATTAACCATTATCGATGAAGTTCATCGTATTGGCAGCGAAGAATTCTCGAAAACATTATTAAAAATAGTCACCCCGTATATGCTCGGTATATCGGCAACGGTGGACCGAAAAGATGGATTAACGAAATTATTATATATGTTTATCGGCGAGAAAATTTATACGGAAACGCGTAAAGACGAAGACCCAGTTTGCGTTCGAGGAATCGAGTATATATCATATGACGACGATTTTAATGAGACGGAAACGGACTGGAAAGGGAACCCGAAATTTTCAACGATGATTTCTAAAATATGCGAATTCGGGCCTAGATCCGATTTCATAGTACGCGTTCTGAAAGATCTCATTTTAGAAAACGAGGGAGGGCAGATTATGGTGTTGGCGCATAATCGATCTCTTCTAACATATCTATATGATGCGATTGGATATCAAGGATTCGCGAGTCGCGGATATTATGTGGGAGGAATGAAAGAATCGGCGTTAAAAGATACGGAAGATCAGCAGATTGTATTAGCCACTTATGCGATGGCGGCAGAAGCGCTCGATATTAAAACCTTATCGATTTTAGTAATGGTTACGCCGAAAACGGATATTGAGCAATCAGTAGGGCGAATTTTGAGAGAACGGCATTCGAATCCGATTGTGGTCGATATAATTGATCGACACGAACAATTCCAAAATCAGTGGCGGAAAAGAAAGACGTTTTATCGAAAATGTAATTATCGGATTATACAAACCACCTCTACTAAATATAATGGTTTTGGACAAGACCAGTTGGCTGGATGGAAACAAGTATTCGAACCTAGAGATGCAGAAGGATGTTTGACTGAGATGCTAAAAAAAGGGGGCGAAGAAGATGCGAAATGTCTATTAAAATTACCTAGCGGATTTTTATAAGGATTTATGTTTCAGATAATTGAGAGAATCCAGATACTCCACCATATGCATCCAAAATACGTACACTATCACCCGACATAAGATAGAGGAGTTCGATTGTAGACGATATAATGTTATGTATGTTGTTCATATATTGAATCCAATTATTCATATTATATAATTTTTTATATAATATGTTTATATTACTTATTTGAGAGATACATTTTATTTTTTTGGTAGTATTATTTATGATATAGATTGGTAAAACAAAAAACACGATAATTATGTAATTGTATTACGCGATTCTCATAGGACTAATAGAAGTATTGGTTGAGTCAATCGATAATGTAGTAACACTAAAATTTAAATAACCTTTTAAATAATATGTGGTTGAAGTTGTATTATTTATCGGAACAGTAAAATTAATAGCGGTTGATGGAGTTGGTCTTGATGTTACAATTGATTCTACATAATATTGAGGATTTGAGGTAGATGATGTAGTTAAACAAAATGCAATTATTGATGTGTTACCGCCTGTAATTTCTGTGCCTGGATAATAAAAGTTAGGATTACATGTGATTAACCATGTACCAATCGGTAGTGTAAATGTTGCAAAATTGGTCCAGGTTTGAGATGTGATGCTACCACTTCCGTAGGTGATTGTCGGATAAATAAACCCTAATTGTCCTGCGGATGGGGCAGTATAAATGGATGGTAATGTAATATTCGAACCAATCAGAATACCTCCACTCGCGGTAATTAATCCAGAAGATGTAATTGTTTTAGAAATAGTTAGATCACCCGGTATTTGTATAATCTCGGCGTTAGTTCCTAAGACAATTTGATTTGAAGCTGTTATTTTAGCATTATATCCAATTGCCGTACTATTATTCCAAGTATTTGTTGAAATATCTATATCCGAATTCGTTCCTAAAAACGTGTTGTTATTTCCGCTAACATTTTTTGAACCAGATTTGACTCCATTCGCAGTATTATAATTGCCAGTTGTGTTAGAATATAATGATTGGTATCCATTCGCAGTATTACTACCGCCAGTTGTGTTAGAATATAATGAGCTCAATCCATTCGCAGTATTATAATTGCCAGTTGTGTTAGAATATAATGAGCTCAATCCATTCGCAGTATTACTATCGCCAGTCGTGTTAGAATATAATGATTGGTATCCATTCGCAGTATTATAATTGCCAGTTGTGTTAGAATATAATGAGTTGACTCCATTCGCAGTATTACTGCCAGTTGTGTTATTCATTAATGATTGGTATCCATTCGCAGTATTATTACTGCCAGTTGTGTTATTCATTAATGATTGGTATCCATTCGCAGTATTATAATTGCCAGTCGTGTTAGATCTTAATGAGTTGTATCCATTCGCAGTATTACTGCCAGTTGTGTTATTCATTAATGATTGGTATCCATTCGCAGTATTATAATTGCCAGTCGTGTTAGATCTTAATGATTGGTATCCAATACAAGTATTTGTATTTATATTACTATTTCCTCGACCAATAGTTAACGAATTTACTGATATATCATTTGATGAAATTAAACCAGAACAATAAATTGTACTAGACGAATTAAATGTTCCAGTCGGACCTGTAGCACCAGTAGGTCCAGTAGCACCAGTCGGACCTGTAGCACCAGTAGGTCCAGTAGCACCAGTAAACCCAGTAGCACCAGTCGGACCTGTAGCACCAGTAGGTCCAGTAGCACCAGTAAACCCAGTAGCACCAGTCGGACCTGTAGCACCAGTAGCACCAGTAAACCCAGTAGCACCAGTCGGACCTGTAGGTGATATCTTTAATAATGCATTTCTAAAATTTTGATTTTGTGATATATCTTCAATAAGCGTTTGTTGTATATTACCAGATGTGATAAGCAATTCTGAATTTGCATAAACAGATTTATCATTTGACGTTAATTTTACAGACATATATATTATATATTCCTAAATTTTGTAATTACAATTTATAAATTGTAATTACAAAATTTAGGAATATATAATATTTGTATTGTTATTATTAGAGTGACGAAATATGTACAATTTTTTTCCCGTATACAATTTGTTTCGGAACCCATTTTTTAAATTTTGCCAAATACACGCATTCCATCGCGACGGTCTTTTGTAAATCCACATATTTATCTTCTCTCGTATCTTCAAAGTCTTCTTCATCATCGGATTCCTCGATATTATCCAAATTCTCATTCTCTTTTATTTTCCGAAAAATACGATTCATCATCATACTTGACTGATACGTCGGAATATATGCAGTATTATAATAGACAGTTTGAGAATTTTTTCCATATGCGAATAAATGATAAATATCGTATTGTATATCGGCGGATACAAGAAATATCGTCGAATATTTATACTGAGATTTCGATGCATCCATACGATAATTTGTGAACATCGGGATTTGTACCGGAATATATGTCGCGGGTTTCTTATGTAATACCGAATTATTATTAAAAATATTCATATATGGCCCTACGTCATATAATGCGCGATATTGAAGATGATGTATTTGAAAATCACTAATATTTTGCTTCCATAGAGAGGGGATTTCATAAATACACTCATAATCTTCCGTTTTTTCGATGCTCCATAATGGAGGTAAAGACACGATAAGTTCTCGCGCAGCATTCGTATCTTCCGAGGAATGACCTGTAATATTTTCCAACGTTTTTTCAACGAATGCTAACCGTTCGCCGAATAATAATGATTTCATAGTTATCCCTTTATGAAAACAAATGTCTTCAATCACGAAAATGGGAATATATTCTTCGACTTCTACGAGAGAACCGTATAAGATTGTACCTAAACAAAGCTCTTTATCAAAGGGAAAATGGATGAGTTTCATGCGTCCAATCTTTTTATCGCGGTTTAACTCCATAAAAAAACAAATATCTTCGTCGTTATAATAGGTAAACCAAAGATACCCTTTTTTCCCTTGTGGGATTGCTAAACAAATATTATACGCAGGAGAAACTTTCCTATGTGGAATTGTCTCATAGGAAAGTTCGATAGAAGGAAATCGCTGAACAAGTTGATACATTTCATCGTGCGAAAGCATTATGGTTTTAGAATATATATAATTGACGGATGATATATTTATGTCATTTTCCTAAATTATTTATTATATGGTGTCGATGAAGGATTCGAGTTCTTGTTCCATATTCAGAGAATCGGATGTCGATGGATTCGAGAGATCGAAGTTTTGGAGTTGGTGGACGTCTTGGATTTCCTCGATGATTTGTTTATATTTTTGGGTTTGTAAATTCGCTAAATCTTTGGTTACCTTTGTACTGAATGTGTTTTTTAGATATTCCCATAATTGATGGCAGGTATAGATGATGAGGATGGAAATGAATATATGTAAGAAAATATTCATCCACATAGTTATATAATTCTTATACTAAGAGATGGGGATTTTAACTCTTTCGGGATTTTCTTCGGTTTGCGGTTTTTCTTTTTTTGGATGTAGACAAAGATTTTTTGCCACCACTTTTTGTTTCAGGAGAATAATACATAATTTCATAGTCTTCTGTAATTTTACCCCAACTATACGTTGGCTTAACAATTATCAATTTGTTTCCATCAAATAACTTTTTATTCAGATATTTTTGAACTATAGTAGTTTGAGATGAGGCTGCATTCATGCTGTTACGTATAGTATCATAATTATTATTATCTTCATTATTATTATAACTAAAAAATAGTTGGTCTTTTTTTTTAAGTAATAATATATACGCTTCTTCAAAATTACTAATTTCTCTACATCCCCAAAGGTGTAATTGTCCATTAATAGTGTTTTTTAAATAATCTATGGTTTTAGATATATCTTGGTTATTCTCATTATTACCAACACCAATTCCAGAATTATATGTTTTTAATGTCATATAAATTGTTTCAAACCGTTTATTATCATCACAATAATCGAATGCACGTTTAATTAAACCAAATCCTCCATGTTTTCTACTTTTTCTATTAATATATTTTTGTTTTCGAGATAAACGCGGCATATTATATATATATACACATATATATACATATAAAATTAATTTTGTTGATTTCTAAATTTGTTTCAAAAATATAAACGCCGAATTATTTATATTTTTATAATACCGATTTAATACTTTTTTACGGATTTTTTGTTTCTCTTTTTTTTTCTCTTTGTTTTTTGTTTTTTACCTCCAGCAGTAGGTCCTCCAACAGTAGCTTCTTTATTTGCAACAATAGAATCAGGAGCAATAGTAGAATCAGGAAGTTTATTAGCTTCAACCGTAGATTTATTACCTTCAACCGTAGAGTTATTAGCTTGAACCGTAGAGTTATTATCTTCAACCGTAGATTTATTAGCTTGAACCGTAGAGTTATTATCTTCAACCGTAGAGTTATTAGCTTGAACCGTATCATCAGGTTTACTACCAGTGAACAACGATGTGAACCACGAAACTCCTCCTCTTACTTTTCTCCCCTTTTTAACACTCTTGTTTTTCTTTCTAGAATCACGCATTATATTCTATTCTGATATATTTTTCAAAAAAGAATAAAAGAAACAGCTTAAACACTTCTCTCTAAATCATTATAACGATATGCCTTGTCTTCTAATTATTGATAAAACGGGATCCATCAAAGAACTAAACGTAAAAACATACGCAAAAGAAGACCTTTATAAAAAAGCCGGGTTTAAAACCGCCGATAATTTTGAACGGTCTACTACCTGGAACGTAGAATTACCTACTGGGTCTAAATACAACATCTCCGTTTATGGTAAAAAATCGGGACGAGCAGGACAAGAAAATAAATACGATTTTCCTCCCCCCATCGATAATACCCTTTTTTTCGGATCATGCGTCTTGGTAAATCACTCCGAACAAGATGATACTCCAATTTCATTTTTAAAAAAAGAATGGAAAGTCATCTACGAACATTTATTCGGAGGATTTGAAGATATCGTATCGAATGATTCAAACGAGGATGAATCGGAAGAGGAAGAAGAGGATGATACTATTCCTAAAACAAAGGCCGGGTATGTAAAAGATGGTTTTGTAGTGGATGATAATGCGACCGTCGATGATGATACGGAAGACGACGATACGGTCAACGAAGATTATATTTCAAAAAAGATAAAATCTGCGATTAAAAAAACGCCGAAACAACCGAAATCCGCGAGTCTCCCGAAAGAAAAAAAGAAAAAGTCTACTGTATTTGATCTTATCGAACCGCCTCTAGAAAATACCGTATTAGAATGTTCGAATGAGTTGGAAGAGGAAGAGTATGTGTAATTCGATATTTATTGCGATTAAAGTATATATTTTGGAAGATTAAAATTTACCCTATTATATAAAAACATATGTTATGCCTAAAATGTTTTTTTGTAAATTGAATAAAATACGTATAGAAGATACATCCCAAATCGAAGAAATAAACCTAGATAGCGAACACTCTGCGATTGTTGAAAACCAAAAATCAACGAATCTGAATAATGAAAAAATATATATCCTTAGTCATCAGAATTTAGAAAAATTGACAGAGCAACTCAATCAATTAAACAAAATAAAATTAAATATAAATTATTTTAGACAATTGACAAAAGATGAAATCACTTATTTACACTTTTTTACAGAGGACCAAAAAATCGAAATTATTAAATTGTATGACAAAATATTATCCCGTTTTACAAATTTAATATAAAATTGAAACCCTTTTTTTATATAAATCTTTTTTATTCATTTATATAAAACAATTCTCAAATGGCACATTACACCGTATACGAAGGAGGCGAAGAAACCGTAGACAGTCAATTTCTTAAATGTAAGGATGGCGATACGATCGAGTTTGTTACGAATAATCAAGAAGGATATATGAAATATAAAGTGGTCGAAGGCAGTTTAACGGTGATTGACAGCTATTACCGTGAAATGGAGGAGCAGGATTATCAGGAGTATATTTTAGAAAATCCTCCTCAAATTGCACATTATACGGTGTACGAAGGAGGCGAAGAAACCGTACACAGCCAATTCCTTAAATGTAAGGATGGCGATACGATCGAGTTCGTTACGAATAATCAAGAAGGATATATGAAATACAAAGTGGTCGAAGGCAGTTTAACAGTGATTGACAGCTATTACCAGCAAATGGATAAATACGATAATATTTTAGTAGAAGAATAGTAGCAAATATGAAAGTGATTTTTGATTTAAAATAATTTTATAATTAAGTAATTCTTTTTTTATAATATTTTTGAAATCTGAATCAATCGAAATATAATAAACATGCTGCAAAAAATTGATTTAAATAGTATCATATTATGACATGTATACAATCATCCATGTCATCATATAAGATTAAGAATTCACAAGCATTTCGTAATAACGTACGTACCAATCTAGAACGATTGTATCCGGAATTTTCAAAAAAACCGAACTTCTTTTTGAATTTAGAAAAAGGCATTTTTAATTTCACGATTAAAGAAGCCACTTCCCGGAAAATTATCAAAAAATGGGAGAACCTATTTTTCGTACAACTATATACCGACCGCTTAAGAACCATTTATATGAACTTGAAAAATATCGAATTCCAAAAAACAATTCTTTCTGAAAATATCGAGCCGCAAACAATCGCATTTATGACTCATCATGAAATGAACCCCGAACGATGGGCGGTTTTAATCCAACAAAAGATTTTACGCGACCAATCCAAATTAACGACGAATATTGAAGCTAGTACAGACATGTATACGTGTAAGAAATGTAAATCCAAAAAATGTACCTATTATGAATTACAGATTCGTTCGGCGGATGAACCAGCGACTATTTTCGTAACTTGTTTAGATTGCGGGAAACACTGGAAGGGATAGGCGGGGTGTTATTTATGTTTTTGGTTGTGTATTTTTTTTGATTTTTGTTTATGGATTTTTTTTGATTTTTGGTTGTGTATTTTTTTTGATTTTTGTTTATGGATTTTTTTTGATTTTTGGTTGTGTATTTTTTTTGATTTATTTTTTATAGGTTTTATGCGACCACCACTAGTATTAACATTCGTTAAAAAAATATCATTAAAATTATAAAAAAACTTTATATATTCAGATTCAGGTGTAAAATTCGTTTTTTCGAGTTCTACGTCTATATATAACAAATATAAAAAATATACAATAAAAGGTGATAACATAAATAAATCTTTTAATTCATTAATATAATCAGATGAGATTTCAATATCTGCTTTAACATCTGCTTCAACTGATAAATTCGTATCGGATAATGAAACATCTCCTTTTACAGGAGATAAATATAAAGTTAAAACAACTTTTAAATATTTTTTTATTTTTTCTTTAAGATGTTCGACTTTAAGATGTTCGACATATTTAGGAATTTTATAATAATCTGTTTTAAACTTTTCAAGACAACTATAAAAATAACTATAATGAGAATTATAATCCGGTTCAGCCAAATACAAAAAATAATCAATAATATCAAAAATATATATTATGTTATTTTCGTTGTAAAATTGTATAATTGTTCGTAATATTATATGCATAATATAATCATAAATTACTAGTTTATACATTTGTTTAAATGCATTTAATTTCGATTCAGCCTTTAATTTCGATGGAGAATTCTTATAATAGGCATCAATTAAATTAAACGGATCAGTTTGAGTATTAATATCAATAACATTCTTATTACGATTATAATTTTTATTAAAAAATTCAAGCATTTTCTCTATATCATCTTTAAATTGAGATCTTCTTTCATGATACCTAATAAGAAAATTCTCATCATTTGGTTGTGTGGGGGCATAGAATTCATACGCACTATAGAATTTATAAGTACTATCATTTTCCACTTTATGATTTATATATTGCAGATAATGTATTAGTTCGGTAAAATCATCAATAACACCATCTTTATAATATAAAGAATCATCAATAACAATATCATCATTTTTATAATATAAATAAACCGTTAAAGAATCAATTAGTTTCTTAATATATGTATCAAATCGTTCAGCGAGGTTTATATCTCGAAATTTTTTTATTTTTATTCCTCTATTGTCAAAGTAGTAGGTTGACATTATCAATACGTATTATATAATACTCTTCTATAATATTTCCAAATCTTTTAAACACCAGTACTCACAAGCTCCAGTAGGTAAAGGCCGTTGTATGATAAACGGTATTTTTTTTTCATCGAGTTCTTTCAACGCAATCAAATATCCGTCGATTAATGTTTCGTCTACTTCTATAAATGGTTCAGCCCCCGCATTTATTTGTTTCGCTCTTTCTCCTAAAATTCGCGCTTTTTCGTATCGAGATAATATAGGAAGGGTTCTATGAAAAGGGTCAATAATCCGTCCATTTACATCTCTCACGATTTTCGATAACGTTTCGATTTCGTCCGTATTATGAGACTGTAGTTCCGGATGATATTCGTCAATCACTTTTTTCTGACAATCCTCGCTAAATTTTTGAAGATAATTCTCATCGTCATCTTCTTCCTCATCCTCTTCGTCTAGGTCAATATCTAAATCGGTGATTCCAATCACTCTCGGTTCTTCTATATCCACATCGGATACATCATCCATTTCATCATTTTCTTCTCCATCGTCATCCTCTTCATCTTCCGATGTTTCGACGTCTTCTTCATCCTCTTCGTCTTCTGGTTTTGTTACTATCTTTTTTTTATTTGTCGATTTTTCTACTTCAGAATCTGAGTCCGAGTCGGATATAATATCAGATTCATAATCTTCGTCTGCCATTTGTATAATGTATCAAAGTATATTTTTATACTATTTAAAATACAAAATCAAATCAATTTTGTATTTCTAAGAAATGAAAATCCAGGTAATATATAATTTATCTAGATGATTTCGCGTTTTTTCTAAATCGTAGTTATATGCTTTATATATATCTTTTACATGTAAGTATCTCCCCAAAAAACCAAAAAACATAAATACCAAAAGAAATAATACAATACGAATATTTATTGTTTTAGACAATAACTTACCGAAAAAAATATAATTTGCAATATTCAAAAAAGAGGTATAAAGTATTGTATGAAAAATATCGGAAAAAAGAATATTCAATAATAATTTTCTACTAAAAAGATCCGAAAATGCAGCTTTTGGATTTGTTGTATCTAGATATAACTCTGTAAACATATATAATAGTGAGTTATTATTTGTATTGCCTTTATTTTCTATCGTTTTTATTTTCTATCTCCAGTTTTCCAAGTAGTATCACATGTAACGCACATATATAAATATTTGAGATTGTTGTCATCATATCTCAAATAAATTACTTCTGCGGGAGGTGGAGTTTCGTTGTCTATTTTTGAATTTGTATTACATTTATCGTTCGGACATTTTACATTATAAATTCTAGGAAGAGTTGGGTCTAATTTGGTATATTCGTTAATAATATGATTGAATTTTTGTTCACTTTGACTAAATTGAGTATTTAATACACATGTTCCTGATTCAGATACAATTTCGTCTTTATTTCCACAAAGCCTACAATAATATGTCAATTCATTCGAATTATCGGGGTTTATACCTAAATACAGCATATTATTACAACTTTGACAAAAACGCATTCTTATGAATGAATAATGTATATGATAGATATAGGTTTATATTCTTTCTAAAATATTCGTTCAATTTTTTCGATTTGAAAAAAAAAGGTTTCCCTTCTTTTATTTTTCTGATTTTTCTTTTTTGTTTTTCTGATTTTGTTTTTCTTTTTTATTTTTCTTTTTCTGATTTTATTTTTCTGATTTTGTTTTTCTGATTTTGTTTTTCTGATTTTGTTTTTCTGATTTTGTTTTTCTTTTTTTCGTGAAAACCGTGAAAATTCGAATGTTGAGGTTAACGAAATTATTTGGAACTATTTGTAGTGACTGTATTTATGTTTGAACGGCAGGTTGGACACTTAAATTTTACGCGGTGGTCATTCTTTGCGGTATTTTCCATCGTAGAGATACATCCCATACAAAATGTGTGACTACAGTTTAGTACGCTGTTGCATATATTATCGTAACACAAAATACATTCTTCATCGCAAGAGAAATTTGTATCTCGAACTAGTTCAAATATTATATTTTGTTTGCAGACAACATCTTCTATCCTATGCAATTGCGACTCTCTTATACGAAGTCGAGTATTTAACAGTTCGATGATTCTTGGCGTAATCAAGTTAGAAGAAATATAACGACGCACATAAGTTGTATAGTCGGGATGGAATGAATTGTCAACCATACGGCGAATTCGAATCACGTCATCTTCACTCAAACGTCCAGTCTCTTGTTGATAATAGTATAATTCGTTGAGAGTTAATCGAGTATGATACGTATTTATATCCGAAATATTAATCATAATACTTGCAGGATTCACGTTATCTGTACTTAACGGATCCTCAATCAAGTCAGACACCGATAAATATTCCCCGAATAAAAATCGAAAATATTGCATACCAGAGTCTGCGAAAATCTCCAATAATGGTTTGAGAGAGGGAGCTGAATCGAATTCTGTAGTAATGATAAATTCATGAAATCTGCATAACCTATCAACACAATCTCGCTGAGATTTAGATGGAAACACGCCGCGACTAAATTCGGAGTAAGGCGGTACGGTATATTCCTCGACAATCGCTCTAACTAATTCTGGATGGCGTTTGTTGCCGTATGCAATCCGTTTTACCGCTAAAAGTCCTTTTAATTCGCGGATGCTAAGAGTTCGAATATAATCAATAAAGTTATAACTGTGATTGAATATGCAATAATATATCGCATAAAACTTGACTTTTTCTACTAGCTGTACAATTTCATCGCAATCGCACGTGCGAATATTATGGGAAATATTGTCACAGAATGAGCACTTCATTTTTCAAAAACAGATGGATTTGATTGAATATGTTTGATTAAATCAAAAAAAGATTTCAATTTTATAAAATATAAAATCGATATAATACCGAATAATCAAAGAATATTTGTCGCAATCTTTTTTACAAATTTTACGGGTTCAAACCCTCATGTGCGTAAATTTAAAAAATGTGTAGATATTATACGTGTAGATACACCAACCAGATAAAATTGATTCTTATAATGGGATTATAAAACGGATATAAAAATATATTACTATATTATCTAAATGACTACGGTAAATAAAACCACCGTAAAACCCAAAAAATTAAATGTATTCAGTAATTTCTTAAAGCAGCATTCTTACGATAAATCGAAGCATCCATTTAGAACAAATACGCGGATACCTGATTCTGAAAATGGTATTTACGGAGGTTGTTATTATTTTTCAGAAGAAGAATATCCCGAATTTATGCAAATGTATGGGAGAGAGATCATCGCAAAAAATAAATGCGAATATTTGACAGAGACACAGCTCGATAAAGATGCGCCTATTCTGGTGGATATTGATATGCGTTTTGATACAACTATTAAAACGCGACAATACACTTCTGAACATAAAAACGATTTACTAGACATTTATTTAGAAACGCTAAAAGAGATATATCAATTTGATGAAGAAACCCAATTTTCAATCTATATTTTAGAAAAACCGAAAGTAAACTGTCTAGAGGATAAAACCAAGGACGGAATTCATATGATCATCGGAATACAGTCCGACAGAACTACTCAAATCCTGCTTCGTAAAAAAATACTTCCAAAATTAAAAGAGGTATGGGAAAATAGTCTACCATTAACAAATACTTGGGAAGATGTATTAGACGAGGGTATTAGCATCGGACATACCAACTGGCAAATGTATGGTTCAAAAAAACCGAACCACGATAAATATGAATTAACAAACGCATATACGATTTCATTTGATATAACCGATCAACAATTTCAAATAAAATCCGAAGATATGAAAACCTTCAATATCCAAGAAAATCTGTTTAAATTATCCGCAAGATATTCTCGGCACTATTCCACGTTTTTCAAAAATAAATTTGCAGATGAATATGCGGCATACTCGGGAAATGCGAAGAAGGCAGTAACAAATGCAGCAGCATCTTCTGTACAATTAAATCATCGTTTAAACCCTACATTATTGAATATTGGAATGTATGCTTCTATTTCGAATCGTGAACAGCTAGATGCATGTATGACTGAATTTTTAGAACAAATGGATATGAAACGCGATTCAGAACCGCGAGAGATTTACGAATACGTCATGACCCTTCCGGTACAATATTACGGTGAAAATTCGTATGCAAAATGGATTCGGGTAGGATGGTGCTTAAAACGATTAAACCCGCTATATTTTATAATTTGGTTATTCTTCAGCGCGCAGAGTGCTACGTTTGATTTTGGACAAATCCCCGAATTATATTCAATATGGGAACGTGCGAATTCTGCGAATATGAATGGTCTGAATAAACGGTCTCTTATGTATTGGTCTAAAACCGATGCGTTTGAAAAATATTCGAATGTGAGGGAAAATACGATCGACTACTATATTGAAAAAACCATCGACTCGTCATTATCCGCATTAGCATCCAGTACCGAATCCGAAACAAAAAAAAAATGCATCGGTTGCGGAGAAGCGGATTTAGCGGAAGTATTATATCAATTAAAAACCGGGGATTTTGTATGCGTAAGCGTAAAAGACAACATATGGTATCAATATCAAAACCATCGATGGTCTCCGATTGATTCCGGTACAACCTTACGTTCGTCTATTTCGAATGAATTGCGTGAACTCTATTGGAAAAAGGCCGACGGATTGAATACTCAAATTTGCGCATTACCAGAGGGGGATAATCGTCTTGAAAAAATGAAAAATAGATTAGAAAAAATCCTCGCCATACATGCTCGTTTAGGAAAAACGGGAGATAAAAAAAATATTATGATAGAGGCGAAAGACCGGTTTTATGACGGAGAATTTCTGAAACGATTAGATATGAACCCATATTTAATGTGTTTTAAAAATGGAGTATGGGATTTTAAAGAAGGTGTGTTTCGTCCTGGAAAACCCGATGATTATTTATCTATTACCACAGGAATCGACTATATCGCGAATGATCCGATCAAAGATAAGGCCGATATTGAAGAAGTCTCTACCTTTTTCCGACAATTGTTTCCTATTCCCGAATTGGAAAAATATATGTGGCAGCATTTAGCATCGACCTTAATCGGAATCGCGTATGACCAAACATTTAATAACTATATTGGAGGTGGATCGAATGGGAAATCTGTACTTACGAATTTAATGGGAATGATTCTCGGCGGATATAAATACGATTTACCACATACGGCGATTACTTCGAGAGAACGAACGAAAGTCGGTGGATTAGCTCCGGAAATCGTAGCATTAAAAGGAAAACGGTTTGTAGTTATGGCGGAACCATCTAAGGGCGACGTTATTAATGAAGGCATTATGAAGCAATTTACTGCCGGAAATGATAAAATTACTGCCCGTGCGCCGTATATGCTGGAATCGCTGGAATTTATTCCGCAGTTTAAATTATGTGTTTGTGCAAATCAAACGTTGAAAATTAATACTACGGATCATGGTACGTGGCGTCGTATTCGTTTAGTAGAATTTATGTCGCTTTTCACAAATAATCCGGTTTCAGATGACCCATTAAAACCGTACCAATTTAAGTTGATTCCGGATATCGAGAAGAAATTCGACGGAAAATTTAAATACGTATTTATGTCGATGTTAGTGGAGATTGTACTGAAAACCAAAGGTAAAATAGACGATTGTCCGATGGTAATGGCCGCTAGTGATAGGTATCGCCAGAGCCAAGATGTCATCGCCGAATTTATTAACGAAACATATGAAATCTCACAAGGTGCCAAGATCTTAAATAAGACGTGCGTCAGCGAAGATTTTAAAAGATGGCATAATGAAACGTATGGAACGAAGGGACCACAGCCAAAAGAAGTACACGAATATATGGATAAAAAATTCGGAAAGACCATTGCTGGAAAATGGCAGAATGTAAAAAAGCGAGAGATAAATATGATGATGGAGGATTCGATGGATATGGGAGATATTCCTGAAATAAATATTGAAGATTAAATTGAGAGATTATTACATTTTTGTCTAAGAATAAATATGGAAAAAAATAAAACGAACAATAGTATTATTTTTTATTATAAAGACCAATCAATCGTGATTTTATCAATATCATTCACTACCCGTTTTTCATTCGTAATATAACTGTCAATATACGTCTCTTTTAGTTTCACCAATAAAAGTTCGCGAAATTCGTCGATATATTCACAAAACGTAGAGGCATAAGTAATGCTATATAATTTTAGACCTTCATTATTTAGTTTTATAATATTTGTTCGAATAAATTCGAGTTCATCATGTACTAATTTTGCAAGATGTTCTTGTTTATATATTGTAAACTGCATATACATATTTTGTAAATCTTGGCGTGTAAGTGGAAGTGTCATTCTATTAGAATGATACAAATATTATATTTATATGATTCTCTCAAAAAATGTTTTATCATAAAAACATGTTTTATAGAAGGTTGAAATATATCTCTATAATATAAATGTGTCGACTCTTTTTTATACTCGAACATAAATTACTTCCCCGCGAAATAAAAAAACTGGTAGAACAGCGTAACCAAACCCGCACAAAATATTCACTTTCTAAAAAGGACTATGGCCCTAGATTAGATGGAATGGGATTGGTTTATCGATATAAAGAAAATTGGATACATCGAAGTTGCCTCATTTCGCCCGATTTATGTATTCAATTATTACTAGATCTTCCAAAAGAGTCTATTTTAGAACCGGTCATCATTCATCTACGTCGACGATGTAATACTTTGAATTGTAAAGAATCCACGGCGGAAATTGGGATTGAAAATACACATCCATTCGTATATAAAGATTCTATATTTGCACATAATGGACAACTATACGATTTTGATATATCTCCGAATAAATTAATGAAATATATTGAGAAAGATTTACAAAAACAAATTCTCGGAAAAACGGATTCTGAACAAATGTTTTTTCTGTTTTTGACAGTGTTGAACAAAAATTATAAAAAAACGGGGAAAATCGATTTTCAAAATATTCATAATAATGTAGTTATTCCGTTTTTGCAGATTCTCTCAAAAGAATATTCTAAATTTTTAGCAAATATTCTTTTTTCGAATTCCGAATTTTCGATAATTACGCGATTTAAACATGGAATGAAATCCCCGGCATTATCTCTCTATTATTCTATAAAGGACGGATTTATTGTAGCAAGTGAGCCGATTGGACCTCACTATAAACTCGTTCCAGAACAAACGTGTATTTATATCGATCATAAAACAAAACACGCATTTTTACAGACGATCGAATTTACAGACGATCGAATAATATAGGAATCTCTTCATTTAATAATCTCCGACATATACTTTATTATATGGGACACCGTAACTATATGAATAGAGATATGAATATATAATATATAAAAAAAGTTCTAAATAATATATCAAAAATGGCCATATCAATAAGATATGAAATATGGTCGCTTGTACTGCCATATTTGAACTGCTGTAAAAATACATAACTGTACCTAATACTAGGACTAATATATAAAATATTATGAATAAAATATAATTTTGGTATTTTAGTTGACTAAGACTATCCTGTTCATATTTCCATTTTACAACACTTGACATATTTATTTTAGAATTATTTTCTTCGATCTGGTAGTCGATTAATTTATTTTCTTGGTTTATATTCGCGTTTAGATTTTGGGTATTCGAGAGAAGTGTTTTACCAATTTTATTAAAGACATCATTCACTTGTGTAATTTGGTCATTCGCGTATGCTACTTTTTGATTTACAAGATTGGTAAAAAAGGTTGTTACTTGTGCTTTTTCAGATTCGTCGAGATTAGTATCTTTTGGTTTTGGCGCAGGTGGAGGTGGAGGTGGATTAAATCCGAACCCAAACCCCGAGAATATGTTACGTTGTACAGCGATGATTGAGGCAAAGATATTATCAAACAACCCCATCTCAGATTAATATATTATATAATGATTATACATAATATATTATACATTTTGAATATATATATTACTGGTTAATGGATTTTTGGTAATATATGTGTATATCCATCTGTATATTGTATAGAATGCAATTTCGATGTATATTATAAAAAACGGATAAACTATAAATAACGCTAATATTCCAAGGTTAATATATAATGTAGCCGGTCTAAAATAGAATAATATAAGCGCAAAAAATATTACAATTGCGTAATAAATAATCAATAAAAAATGATTATAGTTACGTATTATAGTTAATTCAAGGTCTTCATATTTGGTGTTTATATCTTTAACCCTATTTGTGTTACTATATACTGCCGTAATCTGTTTATCGATTTGTTGATTTTGGGAATTCACTTTTTTTGTTAAATCTGTTATTTCTGCTAAAGAACTTTGGTTTAATGACGTTAAAATTGTATTTACGGTACTTGTTTCCGCATTTATGATATTCGTTATTTTTGTTAAATAATTATTTAAAAAATCAGTAAATGTACTTGCATCTGTTAATGGCATTATAATTAATAGTGATATAATGTAAAGGTGATGAATTAAACAAAGATTCTAAACAATTATTTTAATTATATTTTGAATAATTTGAGAATTCGTATAAATAATTGGGTAACATATTTTGCATATGTTCAACCGGTTTTGTTATGGATATACATCTTCCTAGAGATGTATCATAAATAGTGCTTCCACTTACACAACACTGTTCGTTTTGACAATATAATGCATTAAAATTGAATGAAAAATCTTCTCCGCTAAAATCAGATGCATTTGCAATCATCGGTTTCGTATATAATCGATCATAATCGATACGTTCATGTTTTTGAATATTTGTATAAACGATGTAAGAATAAATAAGCACCGTAGAAATAATAATAATATAAGTAATTATAAAAATGGTAGAAGGGACAAAAGGTAAATATGGCTGTAAAAATACAAGTGCAAATAAACAGGTAGCACCGATAACGACTGCTATTAATATTTTGGAATATGCGTTGTAGAGTTTTTGAAGATTATCATTCATATATATTGCTCTTTGCTGACTTGAATATGCATTATCTACACTTTGTTTTTTTTCTTCTAATCTGGCATGTTCATTCGTAACTATATTATTCATGACTGCCTGATGTGTTAATTCAATATTCGATTGTGCTTGAACGTTGTTTAAATATGACTGCAGTTCGCTGGTTTTTTCCTGTATAGATTGTAATGTGGGATTTGAAGAAATATCCGGGTTCGTAGTAAGACTTCCTAGATTTGGAAATTGATTTAATAAATTACTATATACGTCCGGCATAGAATATAATATATATAAATATATTATATTACTATTACTAAATTTATTGATTTCGTCCAATAACGATCGCAGCGATTAGTAATGTTGCACAAGTAACACTCCCTACAATATATATATAATTTTGTTGTAATAATAATGTATTGATATCTTCTTTTCTCACATCTGTAGTTGTTTGTATCATATCGGTTCTGTCTGGTATAGGTATTTTATTATAAGTCGAATATGAACTATCAATCTGCATTTCATTCCGTAACGAGGTATATTTTATAATATTCTGTGAGAGATCGTAAAAATTGTTCGTTATTTCGGAATCATTTATATTTATTAAGTTTGACTGGGATTGTAATACCTGAATATTATTTTGAAGGTCGGTTTTATGTATTGGATTTGGGATAAAATCGAAAAATCCTTCTTTTTCAAAAGAAAATCCTTCAATATTGGACATTAAATATATAGTACCATTATATTGTTTTATTCAATTATACACATTTTCTCATTCAATTTTCAGATATATAAAAGGCTCTGTAACCGACATTTCATTATCACCCTAAAATAACTATAATTTCGTAAATACAATATATATCATAGACGTTGCTAAAATAGTTAATAATACGTTGGTATATACGGTTTTATCTAAAGTATATTGACTCTGAATAAATTTCGAATCATTATATTGATATATTTCACCTAGTTTCTGGTCTAATTCATTTCTTAAAAGTAAGTTCTTATCATACATAGTAATGATCTCGCCATATTGTCGCGGGGTTAAAGAAATTGCAGTTTGCTTTAAAGATTGTAGAATAGTATTATAAGTAGTCATTAAATTTTTCAAGTCATTTGCTTGTTGCTGTAAATGTTTCCTTCTGTAAGTAGTATTCATAGCCGAATATTGATATAATGATATTGGATTTAGACTGATGGGAGATTGAAATGTATCATTACATTCGCTTGTACTGGCAAATTTTGCATTATTTACGCATTTATTGAGTAATTGTATATTATCTGTAAAATTTAAAAGTGTGATGGATATCAGTTTTGATAATTCATATATATCGATTGGTGTTTTGGATAGTAAATAATTATTGGTGGGGGTAGCACTCGGTATTTGAGAGATCGGATTTGTAGGGACTCCTGTAACGATTGTTTGATCACTCAGATTGGATGTTACGTTAAATGTCTGAGAGGTAACGATATCTGCATAATATATATAACTTGTTCCAGTAAGACTCAAAGTGTTTGTAGGACTTGTATTATATGTATAAACGGATGAACTATCTACTACTGGCGTATTAATAATATAATATATTTTATTATTTAGTACCATATGAATATATAATATAATATATATTTATATTTTATACGGGTGATGTTTTATACGGGTGATGTTTTATACGGGTGACGATGGCAATATTTGATTCCCAGACATAACGGTGAAATATATAAATCCACATGTTGCAATAATACCAATTCCTAAATTAATGCGATTTAAATATTCTCGATTATAAAATTCTTTTACATCCTCGTATTTCAAATCGCTGTCTATGTTAAGAGAATTTGTTTCTAATAATGCAGCTGCTTTATCCTTATTTTGACATACCGATTTATAATAATTGACACTAGATGATATTATTTTTTCTCTATTAGATGCATCTAAATGGATATCATTAATTTTTGTATCTGTTATTTTAACAGGTATCGAATCTTTACATACATAATTGACACCTGCATATGGTTTTAGATCACTTCCTATTAACGACGTTGCAGTTTTAATTGTATATGCATCATATGGAATATATTCGACTGGGTCTTTCTTTACACAATTACATTGTTGATTTCCATTCTGATCGGTGGTAAATACTAATTTCCAAGAGGTTGCTTTGAATTTATTATCTAATCCATTATCATCTGCAGTCGCTCTTCTCCAAGTACACTGTCCCGCTTCTTGATCTGTTTTTGGAACCACTCCCGCACTAATATCTTTTGGTAAATTTAATGCAGCTGTAACTTTTGCGGTTAATTCGGCATCTGATAAAGTACATAATGCTGGATCAAACTTTAGAGGAGCATTCACATTATTGTAAAAAAAATCAGTATCACTAAAAGTTAATTCTGTTGGCATTATTTTATATTATAAGAATAAATTATTATATACATACACGATAATATAAATTATTGATAGCAGTACTGCTGTTTCTTTCGAATTGACATACTTCCCCAGGTTTTAAACAAATCGCTAAGGCAAGAGGATCAAATCTGGAAATGTTTGGGAGCAATTCTCTATTTTTTAAATTATATTTTGTTAATAATTCTTCCGTCTGAGTTCCGTCTAAAATTGTCGATTTCGGAACTAAAATATGATTTAAGATATTGAATTGAAGTCGCTCAATATAATGCATGACAATAAATATACCATCATGATCGTATAAATATTTTATTCTTTCCCGAATGGTATCATTAGGGTCTTCATTTACGATTACAACTAAAATATCGTTTTTTGTGAGAACGGCTTCTAAAATAAATAAATCTTCGATTAATGTGTCCAAATTCTCTTTTCGGACATTTTTTAAATTTGTAAAATATTTTATGTATACTTTACGTTTTGTAGTGGGATTTGATACTAGCATATCTAGTTGGTCATTCGTAACCATGGCATCAATCTCGTTAATACTAAATTCTTGGTAATCATCCAATACGTAATTTAGGGTTTTCAATAAATCGATGATTGTATTCCTTGAATTATAGATTTTCAAGATTTTATTATTAGAGAGAGACATAGTATATTTATTATATCTACCTATTTAATTTGTTTCGATTTCAATTTTATAATTTCTTTACGACCATCGGTTGAGAAAAATCAATTTCGTCGTTTGATTCTTTTATCTTTTTGGAAGAGGATGGCTTATCATCCATGTCGTTTTTATTTGTAATGACCGTTGGATTATATATCGGTGTATCCGTAGGTAATGTATTTGCACCTGAATCTAATGTACCGCTCGATTTATCGTCTCCATTTACAATTTTAATAATTGGATTCACACTAATGGATGGAATAGAGGAATTCATTCCTGTAGTATAAAATTCTCGGTTTGGAGATTGTATCGGGTATTGCATAGTGGTATTATAAAGATGTAAATTTTCTTGGTATGGCAAAATTTCAGAGCGATCTAAAACGCGTATAGCATCCGCAGAATTTGTTGCAGATTCATTTTCGACGGTTATAAAATCCGGGGTTTGATGGGTGATTGTCCATTTATCATTTGGACGACTCTGTTCTCCTCTTATAGAAATGCGTTGTCCGTCACTATAATTATCTGATATATTCATTTTATTTCCTTCAATATCTTCGGATATATAATCTGGGGAAGCATATATAGGAGACCCTGGAGCATATTGAGGTGTTCCAGGAGCATAAGCAGGAGACCCAGGAGCATATTGAGGAGACCCTGGAGCATATTGAGGTGTTCCAGGAGCATAAGCAGGAGACCCAGGAGCATAAGCAGGAGACCCAGGAGCATATTGAGGAGACCCATTTACAGGAGACCCTGGTTCAAATACAGGAGACCCATCTACAGGAGACCCAGGTTCAAATACAGGAGACCCTTTTTCAACGATTTTTTGAGAAGGTACTAAAAATGCACCAGATTCATCTTTTTTGGGAGTTTTAAGATCCATATTCACATTTATCGATTTTCGTATATTTGTAATCATGTCTTTTATATCCGTATCTTTCATATCTCTCCTTTCGATATTTAATAATTTCTCAATATTTTTTGAAAAAGACATCGACTCTATTTGCTGAATATTATCTTCCGTAATTATCCGCATCTGAATATTCATACATTGTAATTCTTGCATTAATAATTTAAAACTATACGGAACCGTAACTACACTAAAACTTCTTCCAAATTTACTAATATTTTGGATTTGTATATTCTCTCGATCTTTTGTACCAATATATTGTAATGGCCCATCCGCCATCGGACTCAAAAATAGGTTTTTAGATGGATTATATACCGCAATCATTCCCGTTTTATTACAAATGGCTATAAAATATTTATCACTACGTTCCATCATCGATTCCGTCAAAAAATTCGTCGCTCCATGAGAAATAACTGCATCACGTTCCATCTCGCCAATTCTGAGACCTCCGTCATTCGCTCTTCCTTCAACCGGTTGCCGTGTTAATGCCATACGCGGACCCGAATCACGATAATTAATTTTATCTTTTACCATATGTTTTAATCTTAAATAATAGGTTGGACCAATAAATATTTCGGTTTCAAGTTGTTCTCCCGTCATACCATTATATAATACTTCGTATCCACTCGAATGATATCCTACATTTGTTAACATCTCTCCAAAACGACCCGCTTTTAATCCTTTAGAATTAAATGCCGTTCCATCTACAAATGCGCCATAATGCGCAGCCGCTTTACCGGTGATTGTTTCTACAAATTGACAAATGGTCATTCTGGATGGGATTGCGTGCGGATTTATAATAATATCCGGTTTAATTCCATCTTTGGTGAATGGCATATCGATTTCGGGTATAACTAATCCTATAGTTCCTTTTTGACCTGCGCGTGACGCCATTTTATCTCCAATTGCCGGAATACGTTCTTCTCTCACTCTTACTTTTGCAATACGGGTTCCTTCTTCGCCTTCTGTTAAAAACGTTTTATCGACAATCCCGAGTTGCCCCTTTTTCGGTTTCTTAGATACATTTATATTCGATACTGACCCAGTAGTTGTAGTTATCATCCCTACTAATGCAGTTTCGTCGGTAACAGTAGAACCCTCCCGAATTAATCCATAATTATCCAATTTACTATAATCCTGATGAAGCTTTGAACCTACTACATTCGTAGTATTCTCGATGTTTACAAATAGCGTTTGGGAATCTGCATTCGATTTTTCTTCGTGACATTCATAGGAAGAATAATACGTAGTACGAAATAATCCGCGTTTTAAAGATCCTTCATTCAGTAACATCGCATCTTCTACATTATATCCAGTATAACACATAATCGCTACGATGGCATTCTCTCCATAACAATTTTCTTCGCCATTAATATGCTCCATATACCGCGTTTTTACTAATGGAATTTGTGCACTATTTAAGACAACTGCCGCTTTATCCATACGAACCCGATGATTTGTATGATACATCGAAACCGCTTGTTTACTTTGCCCACAAGAGAACGAATTACGTGTAGCGGGATTATTTTGAAGAAATGGAATTAAATTACACATCATACTCATAATGAGAGATTCGTGGATTTCCATGTGGGTATATCGTTTCGAAGTATCCTCTAATGCTTCTGCATTTATAGCGATTAATGTGTCTTCACTTTCACTCGTATCTACATAATCGATGATGGCCTGTTTCTTCTTAAATGTCGTTAATGCTGCGGGAGATTCGGTTCGACTATCTTGATATAGCTCTTTAAGAGAATATATTTTCATATCTTGGGTTGAAAAATCCGATTTACGAGGGTTAAACCCCGCAACTAAATCGGTCCACGTAAATTCGTCTTGTTCGATTTTATTTATAATTTCAGTATTGTCGAATGAGAATTTGAGAGAAGTCTGTTTTTGAGTATTTTCTGCGGATTCGTCTATGTCTACTTCTAAATCGCGGTAAAATAACGGACGTGTAAGCCTACCCGAATCCGTATAAATAAAAATAGTGTTTTGTTTTATATCGAATGAAATACTAAAGTATATTGGTAAAAGCGCATTTCTGCGAAATAATTTAAATTTATTTACACATTCGATCGGATCTTCCACAATTCCCAATAATAACCCATTTATAATCACCTTTGTCGAATTTCCCAATTGTACCGGAATACATTCTTCTAGTAATTTGACTTTTGCATTCTCTCTTAACCATAATATCATCGGCTCTCTACTAACCCCCTTTGTAATATACGTTGCTATAGATAAGTGTTTATGAAGACCGATATTCGCACCATCTGGACTATCGATGGGGTCAAAATATCCCCACTGAGAAGAATGAAGAATGCGCGGCCCCACGAGTTTTAATCCGGCAGAAAGGTGTAAATTCGTTTTTCTTAAATGACTTAATGCTGAATTATGAGAGAGACGGTTTAAATCTTGAACTACACCGATACGTTTCGTATGTGTTTGTGCGCCCCAGTTCCCTTTAAACGCTCGTTTAAAACCCGTATCCACAATCTTTTCGGAAAACACCTTCATATAATTTTTTTGGATAAGCGACTTTAAATCATTTTCATATTCCGTCGCTTTAAAATATAGCTGTTCTTCGAATCTTAACTGAATATTACGCATCTGTATTTTATAGTATTCGCGAAATAGATCGGTTATTAATACCCCGACTGGTTCGATACGTTTATATTTAAAATTATCGCGATTGGTCTCTTCATCGACTCCAGTATATACTTTTAAAAGACGAAACACCATATATCCTAAATAATACGCTTTTTGAATAAAATTCGTCTCTCCAATATGCGTGAAAAAATAATCAGAGAGAATTTCTAACGCCTGTGCTTTTGTTTTTCCTTTTGTTAACATCGCGATAAAATCTAAAGCGGTTACTTGGGACATAACCGCACCGGCATCATGTACGGACGGTATAAAAAGGTCGACCATAGAAGAGTATCGATCTAAGTCTAAGAGACACATCGTAATAATATCTTTATCGGAGAGGATACCTAATGCACGGAAAACGATGAAAAGTGGCACGGGTTTACGTACGTTTGGAATATTTACAACAATATTTTCGTAGGTATATTTTCGAACTTTCTCTCCTTCTCCTGGAACCAGTTTAGAGGGGGCAACGATCTTTACAGAAAGTGTACGTACGGGTTTTGATACATTTTCTGAAACGGACCGAATTTCCGCTGAATATAAATATTGTCCGTCATTTACTTCTCGGATATAAAGCATGTTATCCGCGAATTTTTCTTGCGGGATAACCGTTTTTTCTTTTCCGTCAATAATAAAATATCCTCCGAAATCGTTTCTGCATTCCCCCATATTATAACGAATCTGTTTCGAAAGGCCGTTCAAAATACAAAATTCAGATTGTACCATTATCGGAAAACGACCTAGAAATATTTTTTCCAGTAAAAAGGTATGTTTTTGAAGTCCCGGTTTTAGCATCGATTTTTCGGTCAATTCGCGAATTTTAGCGACTTGTCCTGGCGGAAGTGTTGCAAGTTGCCTTTGCGCGTTCAATTTCATTTTATCTAAAACGGTTAATCTGGGTTTTCGCTTTTTAGGCGCATTTGTATCCGCGGATTCCCCATCTTTTCTCTCGGATTCTTTATTGGGTGAAGCACCTCCCTTTTTAAAATTACGAACTTTCTCTGGTTCTTCTTCTTCTTCTTCGTCTTCTTCCTCCTCTTCGAAATTCTCGAGAATGTCGTCTTGTCCAATCGGCTGAGGAGTCTCTCCATCTACTAAACTAGTTGTTATTTCGACTTCTACATCATAATGTATGGTCATCGCGTATGTCATATTTCGAAGACGGGCTTCGTTGGGATACATAAAATGGTTTCGATCATTATCGCTAATGACGGGTTTTCCAAAATAGATTTTTTTACCATCCCGTCCTCCTAAAAAGAGTTCGCATTTATTTAGGAAATCTCCGGTATCTTCGTTATATCTACTTGAGAGACGGACAGGATTATTATCTCGGAAAATCTGGAAAATACCGTTTTTATAAAAATCATTATAGGATTCGGTATGATGCATGACTAAAGATTGCGGATTATCTCTGAAATAAGAATCAATAATCTTCCATGTATTTTGATTATCCATTCGTATATATTATAATAATATTATTTGTATTTTATCTTGTTTATTGGTTTTATTTTATTTAGTAGTGGGTGGATTCTTTTTGGTGTTTATTCTTTGAAGATTTGGAAGATTTAGAAAAATCTCTCAAATAATAATATATTATTGATATGACATCTTTTGAAAAATCGATATTTGGACCTCTTGGACCGAAGTTCTGCTTATATTTTTATTATCTTTCTATTTTTGGGTTTGCGCTTATGATTATTACGTTTATTTCGTTTATGTGGATGGGCATTTCTAAGAAATTGGATTCTCATCATTATTTACAGATGTTTTATTTAGCTTTAGTATATTTCATTTTCTATTTCCAGAATCGTTTATTATATACGATGTGTGTAAAATAGGAGGATTATTGTTACATTTTTCTGGATAATCATTTAAGATATTAATTAAATTATGATAATATAATCTAATTAATATATAATAATGGGCGAAAATTATCATTTATTTTATATAGACGAACGTGCCGATATATCACCAAAGATACCAGAAGATGTATTTCGTATTTTTAAACAACAATACTTTTCGTTTAACCCTTATAATATAAACAATTATCCTGAAACAATAAACGAAAAATGTGATATTTTATTATCAAATCCCGATATAAAAGAACATGCGTTTATTTACCCTGGTAATATTACTATTATAAATGGCACCGATGCTAACTCGCCACAACAAAATAATAACAGTTGGCAAAAGGTAATTAATACTATTATAGGAAAATTAAGTAATAATAAAAAGGTAATTTTATTTGGAAAAAAACACGGAGGACAAATGATGAAACATATATGTGACGAGTTTCATAATTTGATTGTTCCAAAACAAAGTGGGACGTTAGCTGCGTTAAAAAAAAAATTCATTCCACATATATCATACGACCAAAAAAAAGGTGGTACGTTAGCTGCGTTAAAAAAACAATTCATTCCACATATATCATACGACCAATCCGCGCCCCCCGTACAACCACCGACAACCGTACAACCACCGACAACCGTACAACCACCGACAACCGTACAACCACCGACAACCGTAGAAAAAATACAAGGAACTCCAACGTTTATAGATTTTAAAAATTTTTTTCCAATTACATTTGATAGTGAAATTTTTTTCAATTATACTTCACACATTAAAGTATTACACTATATATTTTTGAATGAAAAATCTGTTTCTAGTAATATTTCTAGTAATAGAATACCATTCGATAAAAAATTTACAACTTTTAATGGCTATCAAAATATATTAGAAGCATTAAATGGAAATGGTAATGGGCAATTAAACTTATTTTTTAATAAAAAACAACAATCTGGAGGCTCAAATATAGACACAACTGGAAAAAATATAGACACAACTGGAAGAATGAAGAGTTGGTACAGAACAGCTAACCGTATAAGTAATCAATTTATTCCAAAAATTCAATTACCCATTAATACATCAGCAGCTCCAAAAGTTAGTGATAGTCTTCATCAAATACATACATCATGTAAAACTGAAATATTATACACCTTATATAAATCACGTTACGATAAAGATGAAGAATGTGTAATATACGTATATACACCCATTAGTGTAGAGCACTATGATGAAGTTGAATTTTATCAAATAACACTTTTTACAATATTATGCTTGTTCTCAACACCCGAAACAAATTCATCAACACCCGAAACAAATTCATCAACACCCGAAACAAATTCATCAACACCCGATTTAATTGAAAATACTAATATTAAATTCTTAAAAAAAGATTGTACTCCTGAACCTCAAATGCAATATGAACAAATGCAATCTGAAACATCAGAAGGCGGTAAACGTCGTTCTAATAAAAGAAGAAAAACGAAAAAACAGAAAAAATCAAAGAAAAGAAAGACCCAAAAAAAGAAATACGTTCGATAAGAGAGAAGAGTTTTTCACTTTTATAATATACGATGGATATCCTATATTATAGTAACTATTGTCCCCATTCTCAGAAAATCATTAAATTCATCTCTTCTTCCGGATTAATCGAAAAAGTAAATTGTATCAATATCGATAAACGAATTATCAATCCAAATACCGGACAAATACAAATCGTTTTAGAAAATGGTAAAAAAGTACTTTTACCGCCGAATGTACAGGGTGTACCCGCACTTTTAATCGTCTCTAAAAAATATAGCGCAATTTTCGGAGACGACATTCTGCAATATTTCGGTCCATATGTCCAAAATAAACAAACGGAAGCAACCGGCATTTTAGGCGAACCCGTAGGAATTACTTTAGGACAATCCACAAGAAATATTTTGAGCGAACAATATACTTTTTATGATATGACTCCTGAAGAATTAAGTGCAAAAGGAAGCGGAGGAAATCGTCAAATGGGCGCATATGTTTCGGCCAGTCATGATAATTTTTCGATTCAAACGCCGGTGGATACATACCGCCCAGATAAAGTAGGCGAATCGGTTAGTATCGAAAGTTTAGAAAAAGTAAGAAATCAAGAAGTTTCGCAAGTGCCAGTAAATCCATACGGATTTTCCTAATTCCATAATTAAATGAGTTAAAAAATAAAAATAAAGAAATGTCAATATAAAAAATAACGATGGCAGATAAATCATCTTTATTAAAAGCATTCAATACACATTTTTTCGCATTCGTAGAGGATATTATTACTATTTTTCCAGAAAATTCAGATATTCGTAGTACGAAAACCGCATTCGAATTATTCCGAAAGGCGAATCCTACATCGATTTTAAAAGCGTGGCATATTTTTGTCTATACCCCATATCATGATGTGATTGAACAAGGAAAACTAGAGTTCTTCTTTGAAAAAGACTATAAAGACGATTTAGTATATATGGCAAATTCGAATGAAATCATGAAAATTATTGATACTTTAAGAAATCCGGTAAAAGAGATGAGTGATGTAAATAAGGCACATTCTATGAAATATATTCAAAATCTCTCTTCACTTTCTGAAATGTATATGAAATTGTGTTAATGATCTTTTTTTTGATTTTTTGAGACATTATATTTCCGAGACATCCATTTCTCTATCCGCTCTTTCGAGTGATTTATCTTTATAATCTTTTAGAATACCCGTTTGATACGCGTATTCTACATATCGCGGAGGAGCATGTGTTGCATATCGTGATAATGAATAGGATTGTTCATAAAAGCATTCATTACAATAATCATCTATCATATCCATATCTTCCATTTCACACTCAAACCTATATTCATTATACCAACGGACAAATTCTTCTGGACACATACTGGATTTCATCTTGTCAATATTTGCGTTTCGATTTTCTTCAATCCGCGTAAACATTTCATCGGATTCCCGTTCCAGTCGATCATATTCTGCTTCGGCTTCTTCTTCCCTTATTCTGTTTTGATCTTCGTATTCTTCGGTGAATTCATATTGCATAAATAATATCTCATCTTTGTTAAGGAGATTAAATTCCTTCTCGTCGGTATCCTCCGGTTTCATAAAAAGGAACCATCTTATTCCGTAAGCGTCATTCATCTTTTGTATGAATTTCATTTTTTGCTCTTCTTTTTCTTTCTTTTTTCGTTCGATCTTCTCTTCGCGAATCCGGTTACGTTCTAAATACTCGAAATGGTCGATTCTCGGTTTTTCTTTTTTTTGTTTTTCAAGTTTATCGGCATATTCACTATTTATTTTCATTTTTTCTTTATCGGTGAGAGAATCGACAACAGTATCTTTAAACCGCAAAGGAGTAAGATTTTTGGGAATGACCATCGTAGAAAGTGGAGGAAAGTCGAATTCGAATTTCTTCTTTTTATTCTCCTCTTCTTGCAATTGTCGATTTTCTCTTTCTTTTTTTGCGGTTAATCGAGGACATTTCGTTTTTATATGTCCGGATTCTTTGCAATAATTGCATGTGGGTTGAGAACTTGATTGAGATTTATTCATGATTTCAGTATTAATGGATTTTATATCTTTTATTTTCAATAAAAAATGATTTCAATTTTATAAAAATCAATTTTATAAAAATTACATATTTATCATAATATAAATGGAAGTCACGAAAAGAATCAGATGTATAAAACTATGTTGGTTGGTTATAATACAAATGGAAATCGCGATGAGAATCATTTTTATAAAATGATTATGATTTATCATGATGCAAATGAGGGTTGTCATAAGAATCAGGGTTATACATATATAATTCAATTGTGGTCGGGTTATCTGGTAAGAACGAATCATTTCGATCACCTCTGGATCTATGATATAACGTTCTTGCATATTATCTAAAATATACAATCCCGTATCTAATATTGTGGGTGTGATTTTAAAAATACCGATTTCGTCTAGGAGTTGTTTATCAAAGTGCGACATAAATTGTTCGGTAGGGATACACCCTCCGCGACATAACGGACAAAAATGATTATTTTGGAGAATCAAGTGTGTGAGAATACATTTTTTGCAAAACGTATGGCTACATTCGGTTTTTATGTAGGTATTTTCTAAAAGAAAATTCAAACAAATTGGGCATTCTTCGGTTGGGCATTCTTCGGGTGAGCATTCTTCGGTTGGGCATTTTTCGGAGCAGCATTCTTCGAATAACATATTCTTTTTTGTGTATTTTGTATATTAGTATTATATACAAAATAATAGATCAATTTTATGTTTATAAATTATACTTTTAGATGAATCGTGGTATCGTGTGATTTTTTATTAATATCGTTAATAAATGGTACATTCAATAAAGTTTTTGGATTTTTGGAATTTTTGGAAGTTTTGGAAGTTTCTATTTCCGTAGGAATTCGCGAGGTATTCTCTCCAACATCAACATTCACGAATATTCCTTCATCCACATATGTACCATTTTTGATCGCGTATATATCTTTAAGTACCTTTTTTGAAATAGATTCATTCGATTTTTCAAAAATAGCGATTAATGATGCTAAAATATTCATTCCGACTCCTATCCATATGAATTCTTTCATATCATACCCTGCGGCGATTGTAGTGGTTAATACTCCGGCCGATTGAATAATATGAAAAAGATAATCTAAATATTGATTCGTTTGATTCAAACAATCGCGTTTTTTCATAAATTTCTTTAAATCGATCACTTTATTTTCATTAAAAATAGTACGAATTTGAGATTCGACTTCTTCGTCTGTAAATTGACATATTATGGTTTTATCCTCTTCTGTATTTTTATCCATTTATAATATTTATGTTTTTTTTATTTTTTACAATAATAAAAAAATATTTTCCGTCCAATTTAGATAATATATCAGGGTTTTAATATCGCAATTCTCTATAAAATCCGCAACAATATTCTTTTTGATAATCACCGGAGATTCAGTATCTAATGAAGGTAAATATACTGTATGATGCAGTTTATAAACGAGCGGAAAATATTTTTTAGAGATTTTTACTCCGGATTTATTTACATAATAAGTAACATATCCATTATGCACTTCTTTAATGAAATTCGAATATTCGAAGCTAAAATGATTGAAATGCGGGACGTATTTTGGAAAAAAGGAGAGAAATTCGTCGACTCTTCCGGTTTTTCTTAAAGATAAGTATTGAAACTTCAGATTCGGATGATTTCCTCGCAGGTCTTTTACATATTGATATGCCGCATTTTCAATACATGTTCGTAATCCAGTCTTTCGGTTCAGAATCATCAATCCGATTGATTGATATGAATCTACGTCATTTATATCTGGATTTTTATACATAGCCGAATATTGTTCGACTTCTTCATATGTAGAGAAATAGTATAATTTTGGAAATCGAAGGGTAGGTAGATGGATGATCGGCCAATCTTCATGCATGAGATATCTCGCAGTATTTCCTATAATTTCAAATATTGCTACTAAATAAATAGTGGGACTCTTTATGATATTGACAATATGGTTATTTGGATGTTGTAATACAAAAGAATAACTGTATGACTTATCTAATTGGCGAATGAAATCGTTATTATTAATATCGTTGTCTAAAGATTGTATTGCTTCTAAAAACATTTTTCTAAAAGTAATATCTTTCACATCTTGGATTTCGGGGATATCTGGATATTGATTGCGGTAATACCAATACTCGCCTCCGACCGAATTTTTTGTGGCAATTTCCCAAGACTCTATCTTTTTATCATAAAATAAATTTATCATGGTGCCTTCGATGATTTCATTCACCATCATTTTATTGGTCCATGGATATTGTTCTTTGAATTGATTGAATGGGATGGATGCGGTGGGCGAAAAACAGAGAAGATTACCGTCTAAATCGGTAATGACTGAACGATATATTCCGGTATTTTTGTTATCTTCGGAATGGTCGTTATCTTCGGAATGGTCGTTATCTTCGGAATGGTCGTTATCTTCGGAATGGTCGATATCTTCGGAATGGTCGTTATCTTCGGAATGGTCGATATCTTCGGAATGGTCGATATCTTCGGAATGGTCGTTATCTTCGGAATGGTCGATGGGTTCAGTATATGTTGTATTTAATACACGATAATTTATTTTCGATATTTTTTCTGTAATACATGCATCTTTAGGAAATGTATTTAAAGAATATAAGATTGTCTGCATTTTTACCTTTAATATAAAGATAACTCATAAAATATCTTTATACGATTTGTGTAAATGATTTAATTGTATTTGCACCTAAAAAAATCTAAGAGAATTATATAAAATGAAACCAATACAATTATTTATAAGTATTATGGTATTTTATGCGATAATTTCTTATATTATTGGGCCACTCGTAGGATATTATTTGGGAGGACGTACGCTTACTTCCGCTGGAACTGGATTTGTAGTTGGTAGTGTCATTTCAATCATATTATGGTATACTTATGGACAAAAAATAGTAATACATTAATGTTTCTCTCGTAAAATACAATTAGATGATTTTATATTTGTATATCTATAATATAAATATACAAATGTTACCTTTAGATGAAATGGAAGATTATACAGAATATTCAGATGAGGAAGAACAAATAGAGAGAGAGGGGGAGGATGAGGGTGAGTCAAAGGAGGAAAATGATCCAAAAGAGGACGATACTATAAAACTTGAAAAATCTCCGAAAACAGGAATTTTTCTTCGATTAGGAGACATTATTGAAATTTTAGCGCCACAGAATCCAGATCTCCACGAAAATATGTTTTTAATCGATTATATCGATTCGGAATATATAAGTCTTATAAATGTAACCACGTTAAATGTATATCCTTTAAATCTTACAAAAGAAGGTAAATTTACAGACGAATCCATTCAAGAAATATCCATTCTAAGTCGAGCGGATGAAGAAGGTTATGCAAAACAAAACAACTTATTACCAGGAACGTGGGTAGAACTTCATATAAATGCGGCTATTCGTATTACAATTACTGGAGAGATTATTGATCTACAAGAAGACCAGATAAAGATCATTACTTACCCCGATATGAAGGAAATATACATAAATTTCGATTATAAAGGAATTCCAAAATATATTCCATTCGAGAAAATTGTGATTCGAGAGAAACCGGCGGTTCTTGAAAAAATCGCGTCTCTCAAACAAATACAAGGATTAGACGAAAATGAAATCCAAGATATTGCTGCTAGAGAGGAAGATATTTCGATTGAATATTTAGATAATGGAGAAGCGATCATACGGGGAGTATCCGATTCTAAACCAGACGACGATTTCCGAAATACGCTACATAATATGTACCGAACCTCCCAAAATATTGTAATTTTAGAAGATTTAGAAGATATTGTTCAATTAGTCGAATTACCGGAATCACAGCAAAGATTTAGTTTAGATATACAAGTGAATAGTATCGTCGACGAATTATTATCTACGATCCCAAACACAAAACGCAATAAATCGGTAATGGACAGAATACATTTATTGGTAGAACGATATAAAGAATTACGCGCAAAATTTTCGAAATTCGACGAAAATAATAATATTCGTTCCTTTCAATTGAAGGACCATACGTATAAACCGTTAGTCAGTAGATTCGAAGAATTGGATTTAAGATTAAAATGGATTATACCTGTGGTTGAAACGAATAAAAAATTATACGATGTTGAATCCGGTGATGTCAACGAAACGTTAAAGATCGCCGAAATATTGGAATCCGATTTACAAACACAAAATCGGGTATATTATGAAAATAAATCGGGCGAGGAAAACCGATATGTCTCGTTATATCAATCCACCGCAGATACGATATGCCCTTTTTATGAACAATCGAATAATGAAAGTTATCTTATAAACAAACGTGTAAAAATAAACATGGAGACGATTCTTCAAGATACGGAGAATTATTATAGTAAAACGGTTTATCAAACAAAAACGTTTATGCGTAGGTTCGTCATAGAATCGTATAACTTAGGTCTCTCAAAATTAGAAACCGGATTTTCTACGGAAGAAACTGCGATGACGAATGAGACATGGAGACGATGTACCGAAGGGGGTAAACGAACTACAGTAAGAGTTGAAATGACGCCTTCGGATAAAATTCCGATAAAATCTCTTATTGTTCTTCCTAGACCGATTATGGAATATTCCCGCATGTATTTGCCATCTACGAATATATTAGACCGTACGAATTTACATCAAACCCATTTTATGCTATTTCGTTTATTACGAAAAACCTTGAAAAACACAGATTTAATACAGCATATTGTAGATGATTTAGATAAAGAAATCGATTATGAATCTCTCGAAAAAGATACGGGAATCGGATTTCTGGCGAAACCGACTGAATATATTTTGGAAGAATCGAAATGGGCCGAACCGAATAAATTTCATAAATTTCTCTCAACCATCTTTCCAAAAACAAAGGTATTAATAAAATTCATTCAAGATCAATTGAAAAACAAATTATCCGTCACAACTATTATGGATGCATTAGAACCATTTTTTGTTTACTCAGAAGATATTACATATGGACATTACGCGAAAGAGATACGTTATTTCATAAAAACACGTATTTCCAAAATGAAGGAAGAACTCCAAGAACGATTACAGCTATTTAATCAATATAAAAGCTATAAATTTAATATAACGCCGAATGTATTAATGCCGATACGTACTTTTCAAGAAACTCCCGAAATATTAGACCGATTTTTATCATTATATGAATTAAAATCGAAAGACGATGCTCAGAAAAAATGGACCTCGAACGAGATGATGAATATGGTGAATAATATAGACCAAAGTACGGTATTTACGACGTTATTATCCACGATGATGATTTCTTTAAGAACTCCTGAAAATTTATCCATTTTGAAAGATTCTGTTATTAAACGAGATGAGTTAGATGATATGGGAGAGATTGAGAAAATAAAGCCGTCTGATTGTTCTCAAAAAATTATTACGAAATTATATTCTTCGATGGAATCTCTCATGAAAGATAATCATAATGATGAAGTATTTTACGATAGTGAATATGATAATACTCCGTATAATATTATGAAAAAATACGAGGATGATCGTAAAAAACGGCTGCCTGAAAAATTTGTGGCATTTCTCGAAGAAAATTTAATTCAAAAACATGAATGTCCGAAAGAAATGGCGGCCGAAATGGCGAAAACGATGATTGAGGGAAAGAAGCGGGTGAAAGAGGGGGAATATGCCGTAGTAGTAATAAAACCCAAATTGACGAATAAAGATAGGACGGAAGAGAAAGAGGATGAAATACTCGAGGCAGAAGCACGTAAAAAAACCTTATATTTTCAAAGAAAGAAGAATGCTTGGATACAAGATAAAGAGGTAGATGAAACGATGTTTATTGATTCTTCCGTTATTCTCTGTAATATGTCGAATAAATGTAGTGTTAAACCGAGAAAGGTAGGTAATGATGAATGCGAGGATACCTCACTTACAAAAACTAGATTAATGGACGATGCGCGAAAAAAAGCAATCAAAGAATTTGACCGCAGATATCATGTTTCTTTGGAAGATTTGAAAACGCGGCTAGAAAAGGAATTAACGGAGCGTATCCGATTTATTCGAAAACTGGTGATTCTTCGGGATGTTCAAATGAAACGCACGAACCATTTAGAATATGAATATGGTCGTAATTTACAAATGGTCGAAAGTATACATTCGCCATATGAGGGGCTATTAAGTATGATTTTAGAACAAGACGATTTCGTTAAAAAACAGGCGGATATTGTAAGATTTGCATCGAAATTTACGAGAGACCCGATACGCGGATTTACGGATTCACTTGAAAACGAAGAACCATATTGGAAATACTGTAAAGAAACAAACGTAAAATTATTGCCCGATTTTCTTTTGATACTAGCTCAAGAATATTGTAATGAGGGGGATTATAATCTAAAATTAGAAGAATTATGCGTACCGGAACGAGTCGAAGTCGCTGGAAATCGCATTATTGATAAGGCGAGTGGAAGAACGATGAAATTCATGGATTTTTCCACGGAGGAAGGATATAATGAAGCGGGGTTTAAGATATCCACAAATGCGGTTTTGGAAATATCGAATCTCGAACATTTAACTACATTTACGGAAAATCAGAGAATATTCAAAGACGAAACTACCGAAACGATTTATAATATTATTTCCGCGATTTGTAAAAATATTGATATTCCGGTAAAAACGGTCGAGGAAAATGTATTACGCATTACACTTGATATATTCCAAGATAGACAAGTTGTATCCTCGGAAGAGGCATATGCAAAACGTATAATAAAAAATGAAAAAAAACAAGGTAAAAAATTAGCACCATACCCAACATATCGTAATGAAATGATTATCATAATTGCGACCTCGGTATTAATCTCTTGTATACAGTCGATTCATGGATTAAAAACGATGAAAACATTTCCTGGATGTATTCGCTCCTTTTCAGGATACCCTTTCGGGGGAATCGAAGATTTATCCAGCATAGAGTATTTTGCGTGTGTTTTAGATAAAATGCGTAATGAGTCGATTCTTCCGTGGAATGCAATCTATAAAGTAAATCGCGAGGGGTTAAAAGACCGTATAAAAACAATCTGTGGTATTGCTTTGAACCATAATGATATTTCGATGATGTTTAATGAAAAACGTGAATACTTAACCATAAATCCAGAAGACGACGATGATTCGATACCGATGTCTCTCCAGATTGCGAATTGGAAACAGTTTTTACCTCCTATCGGAAAAGTGGATATTATAAAACATTTACAGCCTCTCTCTCAAACCTTTAAAAATGATTTTATGGAATTATTAAAACGGGGAAATAAAGCACAGACGGAGGATTTTCTCGTATTAAAGTCTAAAATCATACAACATACTTATGGAATAATTGAGGCAATACAGTCCGTAGTTGATTCTAAAAGTGTATTATTAAAAACGATGTCGAATATCCCTTTTTTACAAAATGCATGTTGTAACGAGAACGGGAATTCGATGCGTCCTCTCGATTATTTTACGAAGGAAGATCCGGCGATTGAATCTTATTTAAAGGTCGTGCATTCGATCCATAAAATGATTGACAATACGAATTTTATTTCAAAAGCGGGAATCATGTTTGACCCACGGCGTACGGGGACACGCATGGTTTCGAACGAATATTCCGAGCCAGATATAGAAACAATTTATGCTGCATTTATCTATTATTGTGGACTCGACCGTACTGGGTTTATTGCACCCGAATTTCGAGCGTTTTTCACAGAGGTACCTGAAAAATATAACAAACGAGGTTCTCTCGCCGAAAAGATTGTCATTTTAAAACAAGAAGGGAAACAGTTTGGTCAAAATGAATTGACGAATTTAATGATGATAATAAATAAAAAGAATATAGTAGAACTTTATTCTAAACCCAGATATACGTTTGTTGGTATTATGCGTGATATTCTCTCGAATTTAGATAGAAATGATTCTACGGTAATTGAAGAACCTCTTCGGAGATTTATTGAGAATTGTTTGAATGATTACAGTCCCACAAGGTTACGTGCGATTGAACCTCAAAATCCCCAAAAAGTATTGGAAGATTTAAAGAACTATTTATCCGATACAAACGAGAAAATGTACGTCGAGATTATAAATTTCATACGCGATTTCGGAAAACCTACTGAAAAACGTCTAAAAAATATAATGGAGTATCTAAATACGACAAGGGTCGATTGTGAAAATCCGAATCGAATCTCAAGTTTACAGTCTTGGCAACTCGATTGTGAAATGGAGAAAACGGGTACATATTACGATAACGGATTAAACACTATTTTCCAATATGTAAAACAATCGATTCATCGTATGACGCATATTTTCCCAGAAATCATTTTGAATAATACGAACTATAATACGATTCCGAAACACTGGGAGTTGGGAGAGAAAGATGTATTATTTATGAAAGCGAAAGTAGAGGACGATTTATCGGCATTATCGCAGTTTAAAGAAGATAAAATAATTATGCGAATATTACAAGAAATTCGATTGAGAAATGCCGATTTATTCTTATTTCTCTCGAATTTACCTGTACATACTCCAATTGTAAAGGAAGGTGTAACCTATTATTCTATTTTTGATAAACACGCGATTCTGCAAATTATTTTATATGTATTTTATTCGGTATTACATGAATATATTATATTAGCATATGACGATAATATGTTACAGTTTGATAGGGTAGAAAAACTCACAGACAAACGAAAACATTTGAATGAACGAATGGATTCCGAAGGGGGGCTTTTTTCGAGCGAATACGAATTAGACGAAAATCAATATGATGCAAATGACCAGATGGTCGAAATTCAGATAGAGGTAGGTGAGAGAGAAGATTTAAAACGTCGTATTGCCAAGTTAATGATGGCGTATGTGGATATTATCCAACGTCATAAAACGATGGTAGATTATTCCTATGCCCAAATCACGGAAAATGTACGCGCATCTAAGATGAAAGAAAAGATGATGGTGATTAGTCGACTACAAAAAATGTCTCTCGAAGAACGACGTGTCGAAAACATGATGAAGACATATCGTTTGGGAAAATGGAATGTCGGACAGCAAAAGGGGTTATATATTTATGATAAAGATACGCAAGAGAGAGAACGACAGGATTTATTAGAACAGGGAGTAAAAGATAATGAAGATATTTATAATATGGCCGTCGCGGCATTAGATATAGATATGAACTTAAACGCCGTAACTGCAGAAGAAATGACAACGGAAGATGAAAAATCGGCGGAAATAGAGGTCCAGAATGAATTATATGATTTTAGTAATTTAGGACAAGATTACGATGAAGGGTATGGCGAAGATACCGAAACGGGAGATTTTGAAGATACGTAAATCGATACAACAAAGAGAATGAATAGAGAATTCCCAGATAAATTCTTTTCAATACATATTATAGATTCTAAAATATGTATCTATCTAGGACATTTATAGCTCAAAATAAAGTGAATGCGGCGATTATATTGTTTTTAATTTTATTCTCGATATTTCATTTTTTAAAACCCGGGTTTGCATATAATAAAGAGGGTGGATTTCGCCCATTCGGATTAGGATTTCGTAATAAAACGGTGGTTCCAGTATGGGTAATTGCCATTTTACTGGCAATATTCTCATATTTATTCATATTATTTTGGATACAGTAGATATTCGAATCTTTTATTGTTTTTTGGTTTTATTATTTTTTAGTTTTATTATTTTTTGGTTTTTTGTTTTTTCCGCCAACGGTTGCATTCTTCTTATCCGTTTTACTATTACATTTGCCATCCCCTATGAAAAAAAAATAACCATATTTTTTCCATGTAGTGAGAGTATTCTTTATTTCCTTTACAATTTTTTTTATATCCATTTTTAAGAATACTGGCTTAGATTTTCCTTCAGAGTTTACATAATCGACCCATAATTCGTCATTTCCCGGATGAATAACTTCACCTAATGCTTTTATAAATTTAGAATTTCCTAGTAATGATGTGCGATACATTTTAATCATATCCATTTGTCTTTTTTTTTGATCTGGATTGATTTTTTTCTTGAAAAACGTTAACAAAGAATAGGATTGGCATAATGTATCGTTTTTATTTACACGCAAATCTTGATATCCATCATTCACGCTGCATACAAGTTCTCCGGTTGTTTGTTTTTTTAATACATGATGGAACGAATTTTCAAATTCACTACCACTAGATTCTACTTCGAATGTCATTTCTTTTGCTAAACGAGGATTTAATTCCATGATGATTTCTCTTATTGTTTTATCACCGAATATTTGATTAATATATGTATAATGTTGTAACGAGAATATTTTTAATTCTCTATCATTACACTTAGCCATAATATATATAATTGTGATATATTTATATATATTTTTAATTTTTTTATTTTTTATAGCATTTGATATGTTGAATTCGATCTATTAATTCATCATTTTCAACTGGTACACATGCGGATATTTCTCTTTAAGAATTTTCGTTAGTTGTTCCGATTTTACTACCTTTTGTTCTTTTAATAGTTCGGCACCTTCATTAATAAACTCTTTCGAATTATGGATAATCAATTCGGCATAGCCATACGCGTCTTGAATTAAGGTAGATATCTCATTATCCACCATTTCTTTATATTTTTCGCTGTTTACGGGGTAAATAATCTTTTCGCCCAATCCGTAGTATAAAATCATTTTTTCCGCGAGTTTCGAAGCTTCTTCGAAATCGTTAATTGCGCCTGTAGTAACGGAAACCCCGTAGAAAGCTTCTTCCGCAATACGCCCAGATAATAATATCATAAGATGTTCAAAAAGTGCCTCTCTCGTATAAATATTCGAAGTAGCCGATTCAAAAATAGTATACGCAGGAGATTGCGGAGAGGATAAATTAATCACGACTTTAGTTACTTTCGCGTGATGCTTACATACTAATCCTATGAGTGCATGACCAAGTTCATGTATCGCAATATGATCAATAATATCGTTTGTGAATTGATGTTCATTCGGTTGCCATCCAGCCATGATACGATTATATACGGTATCTAAATCGTTGGATGAGAAAACAGTATTTCCCAGACGTAAGGCATTCAACATCGCTTCATTTAATAGATTCTCTATTTGAGCACACGAAAATCCAGCGGTAATCTCTACAATTGTATCAATATCTACCGTAGAATCTCTCGGTTTCCCATTTAAGTTAATACGAATGATTGCCTCGCGCGTACTTTTATCTGGGTTCCCGATATATATACGTTTATCGATGCGGCCCGGACGGGTTAATGCAATATCGAGTAAATCCGCGCGGTTTGTAGCACCGATTACGAAAATACCAGTAGAAGTCTTAAACCCATCGAGTGCGACTAATAGTTCGTTCAGAGTATTATCACGTTCCGAGGAACTGGGTTCTCCATCCTTTGCCCTGGCTCTTCCAAGAGCATCGATTTCATCGATGAATATAATACAAGGGACGTTTTTTTTCGCAAGTTCGAATAATTCGCGGATACGGGAAGAGCCAACGCCAACATATACTTCTTGGAATTCCGACCCAGAAACGGTGATGAATGCTGTACCTGCCTCTCCAGCTAATGCTTTTGCTAATAGTGTTTTACCATTACCTGGAGGGCCTTCTAATATAAGTCCTTTAGGAATACGCACATTATATTGCGAATACTTTGTAAAGTTTTTAAGAAGATCGATACACTGATAAAGTTCGGATTTAATAGAATCATATCCACCCACATTTTTGAAGGAATATGGACTATCTGTAATTACATTAAAATTCTTCGATTTTTTATTCTTTGAGTGTTTATTGTTTGACCATTTTTTATAAGAAGAATAACTATCGTCTTCATCCTCGATTGGTTCATCGTCGTCGTTGTATGGAGTATTCGGTATAAAATTAAACGCATTATTCAGGTTATTGATTTGACTTTTATTTAGCCGAATAATGACGCGTTTAGGTTCAGATCTATCAGATTGTAGTTTAGAAAATAAATCCTGTTCAAATCGGGCATCTTCATCCTCCTCATCATAGTCATCGTCATCAAACCCGGCATTTTTCATTAGTTTTAGTTTATTTACGATGTTATCATTCTGAATAGTCAAATTTTTAGGATTTAATCGTTTGATATAATTTTCATAATACAATTGCGACAGTGGATATTTTTTAGAAGCAGATTTAATTAAATTCGAATTATAATGTAATTGATACCTAAGAGAATCCGTATATCTAACTAAAGAACAGATTGTAAAAAAGAATACAGATAATCTCATCGTATATAATTGTATAAATACAATTTATTTAATACATTTTATCATATAACTATTTTTATAGGTATTTGAGAGAATACATTTATTGGAAATACTAGGATTATAATCAATACTGTGTGTGTAATTTCACAGTCTGGTTGACATATGCTGGAGGATAATACGCCCCTTTATACTTTATTATGGTGCGAAATAAAGATCCGAACAATACAATATTCATACATAATATGTGTAAAGAAAATGCTCTAAAAAATATAACAAATATTTGCATATTGTATTTATAATAATTAGAATATATTATTATAATTATTATAATTATCCAATAATGAATTTAGAAAAATGCGTATGATTATAATTTCCAAAAGAGAAAAGTACTATAAGAGAGATGTCTGAAAATCCCAGATTAATCGAAAATTCATCTAAACATTACATGTCTGAATTATTATATAAATGTCATGATACTCGAGTACAAGTATACCAATATGCATTAAATATTGGTATATTCATCATTTTTGTAACGATTACTGGATTAATATTATACTGTTGTTATCGAACAAAATTGTCTCCAGAAGAAGAATATCAGAAAAAAATAAAAGAACAGGAATATATTTTATCTAAAATAAGATTCTATAAAGATCATCAAAGAATAATACAAAGTAAATCGGATATTACGCAGTTACCGGTATTAGAGAATCGTTCATTATAAGTAACGTTTATTCTAAAATATATATTATAAATTGGTATAATATACGAGGTATAATATACGATGTCTACATTTTTAGAAGAACGCCGCGAATTTTCAATACAATCTGAAAATAATAGCGCACAACAACAGCTGCTCGATTTTTTAGAAAATTTACATCCATCGTTGACCGAAATTGTCATAAAAGACCCGATGACAGGCGATCTAGATTTTCAGATATTGAAAGAGTGTAATTTTACGAATGTAACGTCGATTCAACTCCCCCCTGGAAATATTACGAGTATACGAAATATACCAGATACGATTACCGAATTGATATGTCCACAAAATTTATTAATAGATTTAGAGGATTTACCTCCGAAAATTGTTGTTTTAGAATTAAATGAAAATGGGATAAAACACCTGAATTTTAGAAAATTAACATCCCTCAAAATGTTAAACGTCTCTCAAAACTTATTTTCGGACATCCGGAATTTACCATCTACATTAGAAAAGCTATATTGTAGCAATAATCGTATCAAGATACTCGATTTAGAAGGTATTGATAATTTAAAAACTCTTTATTGTGAAAATAATGCGATGCTAGTGATTAATCATTTTCCGGATACAATTACGGATTTAAAAATGGAGAATAACCCAACCGTCGAAACAAACAGAGAAACCGAAACATCGGAAGACAATACGACTATGATTGACGTAAAGGAATCTCTCAATAAGTATTTTAAATTAAAAGCAAAATACGAAAAAGAAAGACTTCAGAAAAAGCGTGATTTATATCATAAAGGAATCGAAAAAGGGTTTGGAAGACGTAAAATAGTAAATCAGATACAGGGGTTACGGCATAAATGCATAAACTGTAGAAATCCGGGTAATCCTGAAGGTACTATTTTTAAAATAGATAAACGAACATACACCGCGGTATGTGGTGCGCAACATCCATGTGCATTAAATATTCGTATTTTTGCGGGAATTTATAGCGATTTATACTATTATTTAACATCTTTTCATGATTCGGTCGAAGAATTAAAATCATCAACGATTCAGCATAAACTAGACTCGTTATTCAACTACGTCGACGAGAAATCTTCCATTCAAAGATTTAAAGAGATTATGGAAGAATATACGCAAGAAAATGAAATTTTAAAAGATATAAAATACGAATATAATCATATTTATAATAATGAAGAGAGAATGGAAAAAATAATGGAAAAACAATTACATATTGAAATGTTAAAATCCGAAATAAATGAATGGCTAAACGAATATGCAAATACCGGTAATCGGACAGTATTGACGACTGCAATACAATCCTATGTAGATGAATTATCTACGGAAATACGTAATTTACAATATTTAAAAAATGAAATAAATGAAGTGAATATTTTAGAAACTTCGAATACAAAGAATTTTTTAGAAGGACATCGAATATTATTTCAAAAATCAAACCAAATATTAAAAATGGATTATACTTTCGGAGAACCCGCAAAAGTAGAGAAATTTATCCGTTAATTTAACACTGATTATAATTTGTGATACCTTCCCATTCGATGTTATTTTTAACGGCCCAATCGTAATTTGCGCATAATACTGACCCATATTGACCCCAATCATTTGTAGTAAAATCTACTACAGGTATTTGTGGAGTATTTACGTTGTATCCCGCGGGGATTTCTTTCTTACTATAACCTAAAATCTCATTTCCGTACCTATCTTTTAATATAATTCCACCGGCTTTAGGGTTTGTGGTATAAACAACGGTTCCATCTCGAATAACGACATGCACGGGTAATCCTACTAAATTTCCTAGATTTGTACCACCTTTCGGTGGAATATTGCAAGTACCATCATCATTTACGGACCAGCCCGTTGGGCAATTCGACATGACCGGAGGATATACTTTATTCATTTCAGGAGTTAAATACCAAAATATAACCATAGTTATAAAAAATATAATCCCTGCAATTCCGATAACAATCTTTTGATAACTAATTTCATTAAATTTATTGTATAATGGAGAGTATAATGGAGAATGGATTTCGTATTTATTAGGTATCATCTTTATATTATAGTTCGAATATATTATTCGAACTATATTTTTATTAACAAGCATTATAGGTAGAAATACCATTCCAGTCGATTTTATTCTGATTTGCCCATATTTTCTTACCACATGTATCGGAAGAGGCGTTTTGGAATTTTGCCCAACCAGCATCATTCGACTTAAATGCGCCATATGCAACGTTAATATACCCAGGCGTACTAGTAGTATTAGACCAAGCGCCTGGAGTCAATAAAGTATTACACGCAAGCAATTCAGTACTTGTACAATTTGCGGGATCTAAACAACTCGAACAATTCACTTTCGGCGGATTATAGCAATTCCCCGAAAAATCCATCGTCCATAATTTAGGACATGCATCTTGTGTCTCTGGATATCCTTTAGCATTTATTCTAAGACAAAATATTCCGTATATAATTAATAATATTATTAATACAAATAATGCTACAGTAATGACAATATTATTAAATTCCATATATATGGTAAATATATATTTTTTTAACCTGTCCCAGAATTGGGTACTAATCCCATCTTTGTAAAAAGAGACATAAATGAATTTTTACTATCGCCGCCACAATTTGTCATAAATGATACGATTGCTAAAAAACATATTATCCCAATAATGAATTCGATAAATTTCATGGTAATATATATTTTAGAAAGACAAAAAAGAATATATCGGATTTATATATTAAAATATGCCTCTTGATATTTCTCCTTACACTAATTCGAATTTAATGATATCTGATATCGAACATAAAAAACAAATTTTAGATATGCAAAAATATAATGGACGTGTAAACATCATCTCTCAACCCGACCCGAATGCGATATTTAAAATGCAAGAACGTATCTCTCTCAAAAATAAATCCACTAGTTACTATACCTCACTTTCTGGAAATGATTGGGAAGATAATATATTATCCCGCGCATATTTCTCCGCAGAAAATATCCAGATTGTCCAAAATGGATTACGTGCGGGAGTATACAATATGTCTAAATCTGCCGGAAATGAAATTGTCATACCTCCTCAAAATGTAGAACAATTATCTATTATTATGCGCAGTATTTTTTTTCAATATACTGAAAATTTATTGACGAATATTCCAGCACAGATTGAACGATTGAATAAATTAGTATTGGACGATGTAGTTCCAAGAGTATATAATGAAACCATGGGTTATTTGAAATATATGCAAGACCAGAGTACACTTGTTGTTCCACTAGAAAAACCACTCCAACACGATCGTAATTATAAACAATTGGAATTAAAACCGTGGTTTAATCCTACGTTTATACCACAGGTCGAGACAAGAATACCCCCTAATAATTATTTATAGACGCGAATGACATATGGTATCACAATCTCTATACACACACACATATCGTATATTTATTTGCACCGTGTGAATAATGGGAGTAATTACCGCATTTGCTACAATTCTCCGCTTGTAATTGTAGGTGCATGGGAGGGTCAGAATATTGTAGAATATATTCAGAGTCTATACAAAATACCCAGTGTTCAACCGTATCTGGGTTTTCATCCATTTCATAATATGGAAAAGGATGAAAACGCGAACAAGACTCATAATTAAAAATGCGACATATTTCCTGTTTTTGACGCATAATAAATTGTCGCATAATCGCGGTTGGAATATCGTAAAAACAAAAATCTTTTATGATATTCAACAACTCTTTTGGTAAATGAATACGATTTATAATAAGTTGGATAGACGACATTTGTAGTGTATTGATGATTCGGGTTGTTTATGTATTTCAATTTTATATCTTTTATATCTTTGTATAAAAAAAGAGTTTATTTTTTATTTTATTTTTATTTTCAAAAACGAACTTATAACTAACTACAACACAATTAAACAAATCAAAATTAAATCAATTTCATCAATTTTCCGAATGGTATCAACATTTTATTCGTCATCGTATCCTGGCGATTCATGGTTCGGACGGGCTCATTTTTTATTCGGACGGATTCTTTTTTTTGGATCTGAATAGGAGAGGAGGGCTCTTTTTGGATATGGTTCTGTTTCTGGATAATATTGGAACGCAGGTTTTGATTTTTGCGAATAAACCTGACTTCGCCCTCGTCTTTTTCTTCACTTGGCGTCAGTAAATATGCGTTCAGCAGATACTCCCGATTTAACATTATAAATGTTTCGGTAGTTCGATGTTTTGTTCCCATCGTAACAAAGGTATCAAGATGCCTTTCATATACTGGACTTATTCCGGTGATATATGTAACGACCCCCTCTTTACATTTTTCTTTATTCATTTGAATAGCTTGTTCGCGAGTTAGATTATTCATTTTGGAGTTGTTCGGTTGGTTTTGGGTTTTTAATAATTTATAGATTATTAAAAAAAAAGATTTCAATTTTATAAATATGGTATGAAAAGTTTATAAATATATAATATTTATTTAATATTTACGTGATTTTTTATTTTTTCGGTTTTTTCTGGTTTTTGTGCGTTTTATTGTTCGACGGCGTTTACCTCCGTTTTTAGTTCTTCGTGCGACTGAACCTGGTTTTCCACACAAACTATGATTTCCTATAGCGGTTTCTAATTTTGTTGCTCTATCTCTAATATAGTCAACCCCTGGAACTCCTACTATAATCGATTTGTCAACTAATACCGCTTGTTCGGTTGATGATGTATAATCTACACTAAATCTCCAAGTATTTGATTGTTTTAATCTCTTCTTTTTATACTCTGAAATTTCTTTTATATTTAGTCCTTTGCTTTTTAAAAACCCTTGCATTGCATTTGAATGGGTTACAACATGAACTATAGAAGTACCGCCAAAAGTGGAGTTATTATAAGTAAACGGATTACCATTATTATATTTGTATGTATCGCCGTAACATAGTTTCATAAATGTTACCAGATTCGCATCCTCTGTAAACCCTTTTTCAAGTGATTTTGGACCTACAGTATCAGTCAGCAGTTGGTTGGCGGCATAACTATAATAACCATGTTGATTTCTAGTAAATGTTACGGTTTGCATTCCTCCATCATTCAGATCCCTCGGAATTATTAAATTAATAGTAGGTGGTAACGATTCATACCAGATTTTATACGGGGCATTTCCCTCCGTACTAGCTATGAACGGATTAGGTGGTGATGGATCACCTATTTTATATTTACTATCCTTACCAGTAATGTTTGTCCACCTACCAAGCTTAGTATATTGTTTGGTTGGTGTTCCTGGTCCGGTTATGAAATCTCCATACATTTTACGTTTTGAACCAATTTCATTACCAATTTCATTACATATATTTCTTAATTCATCAAAAAAAAATTGAAATTTCTTTAAAGTATGTTGAAAATCTTTAGGATAATTTCCTCTTTCAACCGTAGTACCCACAATCGGTACTGTTGCTTTATTTTCTTTTAACCAAGGATATACATATAAATTTAATGGATTTTTAAAATTTAATAGATTTTTACCAGTATTACCACCGTATAGTAATACCGCAGTAATCCATGTTCTTAACAAATTTGAAACATATACATGAGGGGATGTAAATGCCTCTAAATTTTCGGGTTTATTTGAAAATGAAATTGTGTTAAGTATACCATATAACGATATAGAAGGTTCAGTATCTTTACCACTAGATTTTCCCATTGAAATATTATTACATGACATCGCATGACGCGTAAATTGGAATCTTTGAGACATATATATATTATCTATTTATTTTGTTATAAATACTTTCTTGACTATTTTTTTCTTTTGTAAACTTCCTCCCATTTGTATTCTCTCTCTCTGAACTTTATACGCATCATATTTAGTTTCTAATTCTCGTAGTTCAGATAACCATATTTGTTCTAACGAAGTTCCAACCAGTACTCTTAAATTTATATCTAAATCCGTCTTCTCTTTCATCGTCTTTTCGACATTCTCCTCCGTGACTGAATCCATCGGCATCTTTATTAAATAGTTAAAATCGTCGTCGATTCTCGCGAATTCCATCCCCTCTAATAATCGATTCACCTCCTCTATTTTCTTCCGTCTTAAATCAATCTCTCCGCTTAATACCATCTGAATATATTTCGCGCGCATCGTCAGTTTCATCAACAGATTCTGCATCGAAAGTATCATCGCATCTTTCCGTTTCTGATAAACCGCAATTCGCACTCCGTAAAACTCGTCAATAATTTCGTGAACCGTTTCGTATTTTTTCAACTTAGACTCTGCATTAAACATATACATATTCGTCGCAGAAACAGAAGTCGTCAATTTCAGCACCTTCTCTATCGCCGCATTATCCATCTCCGCCAATTTACCTTTTGGAAAGGTCACCGTAATATGTATAGATACTTCCGTAGATTTATCATCGAAATCTTTCAATACAGGCGCGATTCGTTTCCCCTCTTTATCTACCGAGCCTTCTACTAGCCCGTCTAGCATCGCAATATACGGCATCGTCCAAGTTCCGACGGGCAACTCAGTAATCAATATCTTATCTTCTGCGATTTTTTCATAACGTCCTCGTATGCACCATTTTTGCGGTGCGACGGTTTCAACCGTTCCTTTAAATCCTTCATAATAAGGAGTAAAGACAGTTTCTTCTAATGAAGCAGAGACAGAGGCAGAAGAGGAGGATAGCCGTGAAATCAGATATCGAATGATTTGTTTAGGATCATAGGACGGAACATTACACGAGAATCCAGTACCTATCCCCGAAATACCATTCATTAAACAGAATGGGATGATAGGCATATAATGTTCTGGCTCTACAATAAGCCCATCATCATTCACATAGTCTAAGACCTTATCATCTGCCTCTGGGAAAATCGAACGTGTTAATGGATTCAACAGAGTAAATATATATCTTTCGGATGCACTATCGTCCCCTCCTTGTAATCGAGTTCCGAACTGACCATTTGGAACAAGAAGATTAATATTATTCGAACCTACATAATTCTGCGCCATATTGACGATTGCTCCGTTCAAGGATGCTTCGCCATGATGATATGCGGAATGTTCAGAAACATATCCTGAAAACTGTGCGACTTTAATCTCCGATGTCAATCTCCGTTTAAATGCCGAGAACAGGATTTTACGTAAAGAGATTTTCAGTCCGTCGACCATACAAGGAATCGACCGATCACAATCATATTTACTGAAATGAATCATCTCCTGGTCGATAAATTCTTCATATGCAACTTCTTTACGATTCGTATTTAAGAAGGCGGTCTTATCATAATTTTGTAGCCAAGTTTTACGGTCATCAGGTCGTTTTTTATTGAAGACTTTATCGATACAATCATCGGATACTTCGCCGGAGTATATAAAATCCACGATTTTTTTATGTGCGAAATATTCTTTGAATTCCGCGGAAGTGGATGTTCCGAGACCTTTGAAATATTTGATGGACCATCCTTTCACGCCTCGTTCGCCCAATAATTGTTTCCATTCTTCGTATTCTCCGGTATTATAGAAGAGTTTGGTTTCGGACCCTTTTTTCGCTCTTAAAATCGGAGTATTCATAAAGGATACAAATCCGGGGATCCGGATGAGCGAATTCCACTCGCTATGGAAGAGATTGATACAAAGACCTTTGATATGCGACCCATCTAAGTCTTGATCCGTCATGACCATAATTTTACCGTATCTCAGAGATTTATATACCTCTTCGATAGACGCGTATTCTTTTCCGGTTTCCAGTCCTAATATTTTTTTAATATCCGCGATTTCTTTATTTTCGGAGATCTTTTTAGGAGCTTCTCCGCGAACATTCAGTACCTTTCCTTTCAGAGGATAAATACCGATAGTATTACGGTCGTCGCTCGATATTCCAGAAACAACCCCTGCCATCGCACTCAGTCCTTCGCAAAGAATGAGGATGCAGTCTTTTGATTTGTCGGTTCCACTAAAATTGGCATCGATGAAATTCGCGATTCCACGAATGGTTTTTGTTTTGGATCCATCCGTTTTTTTAGCTTGTTTTGCTTCTTTCGCTTGGGTGAGTGAACACGCGAGATCCATAACCCCCATTTTAGCCACTTTTTCAATAAATGTATCGCTAACGGAGCAAGTAGACCCAAATTTCACAGAAGGCGTATTCATAAAATCTTTGGTTTGACTGTCGAATGCCGGATTCTCAATATCACATCTTAGAAATAGAATCAGTTGCTCTTTAATCGAAGAAGCGTTCACTTTTATCTTTTTCTTTTTTTCAATATAGTCGCACAATTTACGAGTGATTTGACCCATAACATAGTCTACGTGTTTACCTCCTTTAAATGTACAAATACCGTTGACGAATGAGACTTGCTGAAATTCGTGTGTTTCAGAAATAGCCACAGCGTATTCCCATCTCTCGCTAAACGATTCGTATACCCGTTTTGTCTCTTCTTTTGTACCAATATATAGGTCAATATATTGCTGAAAATTTTTGACTGGTATGAGTTGGTCATTCAGAGAAACTTTGATTTTTTTAACAGAATGGTCGGTCACGGCCCCGATGTCATATATACGTTTTTTTAGAAGAGATAGCATATTCGCACTAAGACCGGATAGTCCCAGTTTTGTATAATCGGGTTTAAATACCACTTTCGTATAGGGTTTACCGCTGCATTTAGTAATCGTGGGTGGACAGATTTCATCCAAATTGGATTTGAATTCTTGACAATATTTAAGACTACGCGTATGATCTACGGTTTCAACGTATCCATACGTCGACCAGATTAATACGAGTTTAAATCCAAACCCATTTTTACCACCAACAGTACGTTTTTCGTCTTTATTATAATTTGTGGAGGTACGCAAGTGTCCGAAAATCATTTCTGGGATCCAGAGTTGATTTTCGGGGTGTTTCGCGACATCGATACCATTCCCGTCATTCGTTATTGTAATGGTTCCATCTTCTGAAATAGAGATATTAATATAGGATACCGTTTTCTTATCTGCGACAGAAGACTGGATCATACGTACGACATGGTCGCGCGCATTCACAATTCCTTCATCAAATAATTTATAAAGTCCTGGATTATATTCTATTGTCTGGAGTGTTATTTTAGATAGAGTTTCATCGAATGCGTAAATGGATGTATCCACATTTTCGATTGACCCAATATACGTATCGGGATTGTCCAAAATATGTTGTTTATCTGTTTTTTGTTGGTATTGGAGCGCAAGAACGGAATCGGCGGTTGACATAGTTGTATAGTAATGAATATGATCTATTTAAATCTATAAAAATAATATCAATTTTTTAGTAATTATCATTATGATAAAATTCAGCATTTTGGAAGAATTCACAAAAATATCGTAACTATTGAAAAAATATTCTTTTCTGGTATTTATATAGCATAATGTCAACGGAGACAAAGATCCCAATAGTTGCATTTTTACGAGCACATGATGCATCGATGGGACAATATATCCAATATGGATATGATGTTCAGTTTTTAAAAACATGGGGATTTAAATATATCGATTTTTCGAATGCAGAATATACTCCCTTTTATCTTTTAGATAATAGTTTTACGTATATTGATTTTTCAAATGTAGGATATACCCCGCAAATATTAGAATCTGCCGGATTTAAATATTCCGATTTTAACAGAGCAGGTTATACCGCAAGGAGCCTTTTAAATAATCGTTTTACCTATATCGATTTTTCAAATGTAGGATATACTCCTCGAATATTAGAATCCGCGGGATTTAATTATATTGATTTTTCAAACGCGAAATATACTCCCTTTACTCTTTTAGATAATCGTTTTACCTATATCGATTTTTCAAATATCGGATATACACCTATCATGTTAGAATCTGCGGGATTTCAGTATTCCGAGTTTTATACTGCGGGATATACGCCAACGATGTTAGAAGAAGCGGGATTTACCATAACAGATATTTCGAATATTGCTACCGATTTTTCAAATGCGTCTATTATAACGGCGAGCTATTTAAAATCGATTGGCTCGAATTATTATTGGTATAACGTGTATGGATTCACGCCCTTCACTTTATTATACCCTCCGAATAATTTTAAAAAACCGGATTTCATAAATGCAAGTTATACTCCACATATATTAGCATCAGATGGTTTTACTTATACCGAATTTGAAATCGCGGAATATACACCGTTCGATTTAAAAGAAGATGGTTTCACATATATTGATTTTTCGAATGCAAAATATACACCATTCAATTTAAAAGCACATGGGTTTTATTATATTGATTTTTTAGATACAGGGTATAATGCAAAAAAATTATTATCCGATGGTTTCACATATATCGATTTTTCGAATATTGGATTTACGATTGGGGATTTGATAAATGAGGGATTCAAGTATCCGGATTTTTATAAAGCGGGATATAACGCGAAACATTTATTATATTATGGATTTTATAAATCCGGGTTTATAGATAATGGTTGGAAAGTATGGAATTTGATAGATTCGAGTTTTACAAAAATAGATTACATAAATGCAGCATATACCATTAACGATCTTCAAACACAACGTGGTTGGGAAATTACAGACGAATATACGATTGGATTTGATTCAAAAACAATATATTCGAATGCGGGGTATACAATAACGGATTTATATTTAGGAGGTATAAAAAAATCGCAGGCCGAAACGCCTGGTCAATATGGATTTCAAGAGCTTGGGTATAGTATACAAGATTTAATAAATACGAACTTGACATCAAAATTAAGATTGATTGGATATTCGATTGTAGATTTATCTAATTTGGATTTCACAAAAAATATGTATGATTTAGCCGGGTTTTCGGTATATGACTTATTAGATTTCTTACCTGTAAATAAAGTGGTCGAATTAGGGTATTCGGTTCAAATTATAAATGCGTATAAAACATTCATTTTTCAAATTTCGAGCACATCTTTCAAAGAAAATGCATATCCTATAAATAATGTTTTCAATTCATTCAAGGATTTATCGTTTAATCACATAGATGATCATATGGGTAATATAGTGGTTACCATTACGTGGAGAGATTTCATTTATTCAACTACGAACGATGGATTATCTTTAAATAAATATACAAATTGTTATTATAACGACCATACGTTTATAATAAACCAATTTGGCGGTATTCCTATAAGTTCAAATTCCGCCGGTAATTCAAATTACATTCAGTTTAATGAATTTGGTGGTAAAATAGAAGCATTCGATAGTCCCCGTTTTTTATTAAATTCCTCATTAAATAATGCATTTTTAGATTCAACCTGTCAACTATTCCAAAATGTATCTTCATGGTGTACTTTTCAAATCACGGATTTTAGAAGTGCATTTTCAAATAATAAACATTTTAAAGAACGTATAGGTCGTTGGAATTTCTCTCATATAAATGGAGACTATATGAAAGATATCATTTCCGGAACAGGTTATAATCCGATTCAGATGAGTATTTTCTTAAACGACTTAAGTATAAATCCCACACTCAATTCGGGTATCAATCTAGGAGAAATTCCAAAATATTATGTTACTTCAACTACACCAGCTGCGACTCAATCTCTTATTAATCGAGGTATTATTACAACAGGTAATATGTTTTTTTCGTATTCAAATTATTCAATCCCAGATGTTACTACGTTTAATAAAGTATATCACAGTTTCGGATATTTGACTCTAGGAGATTTATTAGTAGACGCAAGAATCGCGGGATTTACTGTGATGGATTTATCTGGATACGCGCTTTCTCTATTGAAATATGCAGGATATACGATATCTGAATTAAAACGTATTGATAAATATAGTGTTTTGGATTATGTAAACGCGAAGTTTACATTAGCGAATTTGATTGATGCTAGTTATAGTGCGGTTGATTTAAGTGGTGTTATCAAAACCCCCGGATTTGGTGTAAATTCATATCACAATATACCATATTTACAACAGGACATATCAACGATATTTACAATACCGGATTTATTAAAGGGAGGGTATAAATTGAATGAGTTACGAATATTAAATTATTCGGTTCAACAGATATCTCCAAATACAGATAATACGATTTTTGATTATACTAAGGCGGACTATTCTTTGGTGGATATTTCTGGGGCAGTAAATAAAAGTGGTATAACCTATGATTTTTCATATATTTATCAAATGATTTTAAACAGTTCTGTAAATTATTATCTAGTGGATATTTCCGGGGCAGTAAATAAAAGTGGCATAATCTACGATTTTTCATATATTTATCATACGATTTTATACAATTCTGCAAATTATTCTCTGGCTGATATTTCTGGGGCAGTAAATAATAGTGGCATAACTTACGATTTTTCATATATTTATCATACGATTTTAGACAATTCTGCAAATTATTTTCTCATGGATATTTCTGATGCAGTAAATAATAGTGACATAACCTACGATTTTTCATATATTTATCAAACGATTTTAAAGAATTCTGCAAATTATTCTCTAGTTAATATTTCTGATGCAATAAATAAAAGTCATATAACCTATGATTTTTCATATATTTATCATACCATTTTAGACAGTTCTGTAAATTATTCTTTAGTTGATATTTCTGATAAATTAAATAAAAGTCATATAACCTACGATTTTTCATATATTTATCATACTATTTTAGACAGTTCTGTAAATTATTATCTGGTTAATATTTCTGATGCAATAAATAAAAGTGGTATAACTTACGATTTTTCATATATTTATCATACGATTATAGACAATTCTGCAAATTATTCTCTAGTAGATATTTCTGATAAATTAAATAAAAGTCATATAACCTACGATTTTTCATATATTTATCATACCATTTTAGACAATTCTGCAAATTATTTTCTAGTGGATATTTCTGAGGAAGTAAATAAAAGTGGTATAACTTATGATTTTTCATATATTTATCATACGATTATAGACAATTCTGCAAATTATTCTCTAGTGGATATTTCTGAGGCAGTAAATAAAAGTGGCATAACTTATGATTTTTCATATATTTATCATACGATTATAGACAATTCTGCAAATTATTTTCCGATGGATATTTCTGAGGAAATAAATAAAAGTGGTATAACCTATGATTTTTCATATATTTATAATACGATTATAGACAATTCTGCAAATTATTCTCTAGTGGATATTTCTGAGGCAGTAAATAAAAGTGGCATAACCTATGATTTTTCATATATTTATCATACAATTTTAGACCGTTCTGTAAATTATTCTCTTGTGGATATTTCTGAGGCAGTAAATAAAAGTTATATAACTTATGATTTTTCATATATTTATCATACGATTATAGACACTTCTGTAAATTATTCTCTAGTGGATATTTCTGATAAAGTAAATAAAAGTCATATAACCTACGATTTTTCATATATTTATCATACGATTATAGACACTTCTGTAAATTATTCTTTAGTGGATATTTCTGATAAAGTAAATAAAAGTCATATAACCTACGATTTATCATATATTTATCATACGATTTTAGACACTTCTGTAAATTATTCTCTAGTGGATATTTCTGATAAACTAAATAAAAGTGGTATAATCTATGATTTTTCATATATTTATCATACGATTATAGACAATTCTGCAAATTATTCTCTAGTGGATATTTCTGATAAAGTAAATAAAAGTGGTATAATCTATGATTTTTCATATATTTATCATACGATTATAAAGAATTATGCAAATTACAATCCTGCAGCAAATTATCTGAAAGAATCACATATTAGTTCGATAGAACTACGACAGTTTGGATTTCCAATACAAACAATATGTGATTTAGGATATAATTTAAAAGATCTGTACGATGCTAGTTATTCTATTTTAGAAATACCGAATTATAGCAGATATATTGATTTATCATATACCTTTGCGGGATATTCGTTAACCGATATTTCAAACGCAGGATATTCTTTAACCAGTTTTATAAAATACGTGAATGAATTGCCCGAAATATTGGAAAATAATCATATTTACGTTTCCGATTGGAAAAACATTCATTTTACAGTCTCTCAAATATATAATCTTAGATATCCATTAATCAAAATACGTAAAAGTTATACTTTGTTAGAAATTATAGATAATTCTACAAATTATACAGTAGTCGATTTAAAAAATGCAGGATTTACTGTGAATGAATTATTTTCCGTTGGGTTTACTGCTAGACAAGTATACAACGTATATTCATTAGACGAATTAATACATTCTGGATATAGTATTTCGAATTTAAGAATATCCGGATATACTGCGTCCGATTTCTTGAAAACGAAATATTTTAATAAACTCGATTTATATTCAAAAATAATTCAACTTTACATAAATGGGTATATGATAACAGATTTATCAAATGTAGGATTTAATCTTCGCGATGTATTAAACGCTTTGTATAATACGAATAAATTGAGATTATCTATATTAATGAATGATTTATTATCTACCTATTCGGCGGATCAATTCATTTATTACGGATTTACTGCGTTCGATTTATATACGGTGTATAATATATCTCTCGACCGAATCCAAAAAATAAAGTATTCGTCTACGGATATATGTACAATTAATTCATATAAAACATATTATGGAGAGAATACATTTCCAAAACCAAATATATATTTGGATATTTCGAATATTACTTTAATCGATTTATGTAACAATCATTATATTCCGAACCAATTAATTGCCAAAATAGTAACCAACAGAACGGACATATCAAATACGTTAGCATATGTAAATAATATTTATGAAAAATATCAGAATACGGATATATCGAACATTTTACAAATAAATACTGCTATTTTAAGTTACAATAATACAGAGTTAATAAATAATCATTATCCGTTTCAGTATAATTATAAGACAATATTACCATTCGGAGATACACGAGATGTATCTGGAACAGATGCCTATTTTAAATCGATTAAAACATATAATCGATTATTTTTGACTGGTTCGCATTCATCGTTTTATTTCGAATATAATACGATTTATTTATACGGGTATAATTTTACATTTTGCGATATTACTAAAAATACAAATAATGTTCACACTTATAGTGCTATCAATATTTATACCACGGGATGGTTAGGATTTTACAGCGTAAAAAATAATGAAAATAACAATATTGTATTTTCGTTACGTTATTTTCCGTTTGATTTACAGACAATAAGTGTAAAATATACGTTTTGGGTAAATTCTGAACACAATATTTTAGAAATTATTGTGAATGGAACCGATACACAAGGAGTAAATGTACAAATCACGATTCATATAGATAATACTGGATTAATTACATTATGCAACGGAGACGGAAATGCGAATATATATATTCCGGGAAACATTCGTTATTCAGACCCGGATCCAACCCTTATAACAGTTTCTAATTCATCGATGTATTATTCTGTTCCTATGGCATATTATTACGATAGTTTGACTTCTACGATAAAACCTACTTTTTATGATTTTTTACGTATTGATTTAAGAAGTCAACTGCAAGACCCGATTACTGGATTATATCAAAGAAAGGGTATTCAAACATGCGGATATTTAGCGAATGAATTAATTAAAGTATATCCTCTTTCACAATTAAGTAATTGTTGTACAATATATGATTTGAAAAATTTAGGATATTCAGCAAAAACGTTATATGAGTTAGGTTATTCTGCTTTCGATATTGCAGTTGCATATAACATAATAATGGATATATCTGGAATTATAAACTATAGATAATATATTGGATTTATAAGATGGCATTTTTTAAACTTTCAGATTTGAATACTTTTTATTTCCCAAAATCGCAATACATAACTAATGGATTTGCTGTCAGAGATTTATCTAACGCAACGTTTGAAGTAAATGACTTATATTTGATTGGATTTACGGTATTTGATTTATCAAATTCCTTTTCGACAACCGATTTTTTAAATTCGATTATTCCAGTAGATGGTTCGAATGGATTAATACAAATTTTAAATACTACGAATACAGACTTTATTTCGCTTTATCATTATTATAACATTCATTCAAATAACATAAATGCGATTCAAAAAATGTTTTCTATTTATCCAATCATCAATTTATATAATGCAGGATTTACAATATCATTTATGAAACATGCGAATATTCCAGTATCTATCGTGTATCAATTAGAATTTCAGCCAAATAGTAATTTTTCGATTAGTGATCTTAAATTAGGAGGGTATACATTAAATGAGATTTATTCATTAAATGCGATGTATCCATATGTGAATATTACAAGTATTTACAATTCGATTGCATATACAATTCACGATTTTTATTTAGCTGGATTTACTGCATATGATATGAAAATGAGTGATATTAACAATTATATAAGGATTAGCAATAATACGAATATCGTTTCAATCAATCCATATACATTATATGATAATCATTCTAGTTTTAGTTTAAAAAATATTTATGATGCGTCTTATAATGCATTCGATTTTTCAAGTAATGGATTAACCATTCCGGTATTATTAACTGAATTATCGATTTTACAACTAGAAAACATAGGGTATGATATTTCGTTATTTGATTATATCAGTAAATATAAGGTATCAATACATTCACTCCTTGAAGCAAATTATACATTACAAGATATTTATCCATATAGGTCTTATTATTCGATAACTGATTTTTCGAATAGTGGATTTAGCCTCCAACAATTATTTAAAAATAGGTTTACAGTTTACGATTTTTATAATAGTTATTTTTTAGACGGGTATCCCACATTACATAACATATTAAATTTACATTTTGATGCGTCAAACTTAATACAATATAACTTTTTTATTTATGAATATCGCGATTCAAGTTATTCCTCGGTGAATTTATATAATAACGGATTTTCGATAGGTAGTTTAAGTTTAAATAGATATTATTCGTTATCGAATTTTAAAAGTGATGGATTATCATTATATTATATATACAAATCGAATTTATATTCAATAAATGAGCTTTTTAAAGCTGAATACAAACTAAAAGACTTTAAATATTATAATATACCATTCAAATATCTTATAACCCCTCAACCAGGTGAGTCTCTCACGTTATTCACAAATACGTTGATAGAGGTAATTAATGTTGGATACAGTATACAAGAAATTTTGGCGTCTCATCATTTTCCTGCGAATGATTTTTTTAGATTAAATTATAATGTATCTATTTTTGGAACATATTATAGTGTGGATGAATTGTTTGCAGCAGGATATAGTCGTCAAGAATTAGGAATATATGGAAATAATATTGCGCAATATTGTAATAATAAAAGGGTAGCTTTGTATGCTACTCCGGTGAAGTTAGGTTCTTCTATGAATAATCCACGCGTTAGTGCTAAAATGACATATTCAAAAAATATAAATAATAGAGTTAGTACTTTTACATCTACCACTATAACAAATACACCTATAACAAATCCAAATGTATCTCTAGGTTCAAGTGTCATAATACCTCAAACATGTACAAATGGGTTAAATACTAAACCGATTCGAACTTTATGTAAATTGACGATAATACCATCAAAAACCGATTCTGCATTTTCGAGTTTTATTCGGAATTATATCACTACAAATGTGAAAGCCAGAATGCCTAAAAATTCATCGAACGAACAACTATTGATCGCGGAAAAAAAGGCGTTTGTTGAAATTGCCAAGTTAAAATATCAATCGCCGAATGAAACAATATATACGGTGATTCAAAATTATTTAGATATAACATATCCAGATTAATAATATTCCGGCTTAATAATATTCGATTTTTTTCTGTGTAGTTTATATATTTAGCAGAATATGAAACGCCCTCATCGTTCAGAAAAAGATCATAAATATCATATTTCCGGAAAGGCTTATCCCGAATTATGTGGCTCTCGTACTCAAGTAATGAATGGAACTGCATACAAAACATCAGGCAATCTTACAAAAAGTCAATTAATGATGAATAAATGGGGTCGTATAGTGTCTCGTAAAAAGCATGGAACCGCAAAGAAAGAAATGCGGTTAAAAAAATATGGGTATACCGCCAAAAAAGGGAAATTTGGATTTGTTAAGATGAATCGTAGTCGTAAATCACGTAAATAAATTTTATAGTAGTATATCAAAAACAATATAAAGAAGAATACCTATGTTATAGTGGGGAGGATACAAAAAAATATTAAAAAGATTCATTACAGCAATCAAAATGCATTATTAACAGTAGATCCTTGGTTCGAATCCAAGCAGGTGTATTATTACATTTGTAGCTCAGTAGGTAGAGCGACGTAAATGAATCTTGCGATAAAAATATATTTGTAATAAAAATATATTTGTAATAAAAATATATTAAATGACTTATAAATCCTCCCCATTATTTTCATACAGCAAATCTAAATTTGAAAAAATTGATAATATACCATTTGGTATATATGACGATCGTTATATGCATTATAATTAATGCATAATAGTAGTTGAAAATAGTATAATTAAATATATGATTAGCAGGTTGGGGAAGAGGGAACCCGTCTGGCTCATAACCAGAAGACCGTTAGATCGAAACTAACACCTGCTAATTATTTACTCCTAATATTAAATAACAATTTAATATTAAAAGATTAGAAGATTCATTTGCATAATTGGTGTGCATTAGGGTTTGATAAAATCTGAAGGTTGATTGTTCGAGACCATTGTGAATGGATATTTTATATGAAATTCCGTTTCATATAATAAACCAGATGGATGTTTATATAGCGAGATATCGTTTTTGATCAATTAAATTCTATGTATAATAATAAATAATTCCATTTATTATTATCGGTGTTATAGTGTACATTATTTTAGAAATTGCAAGCATGCTTCTTCCATGCATAGATATCTCTTTTTTGAAAGGGATTCGATTAAATTGTTATATGGAGTATACGTTTCGAATGCATCAACTCCTTTTGTACAAATATCATTCAACAACGAAGGACTAAATCCCGACATCATCGTCGCATTTTTTTGCTTTGTCAATACCGGAAATCCATTTGTTCCTCTCAAATTCCAAAATATAAGATGAGGCATTATATATGGTTGTCCGATGGACTTTAACCCAGCTTCTTGATATTTTTTGTTAATTCTCTCGTACAAAGAGTCGTCCCACGATTCATCTCCTTCGTTAATCTGCATATCGCTCAGAATGATGAGAGACATATTTTTTACAGTTTCTTGATCCAGGTTTTTTTCTACGATTGCGTTTAATAACAAATCTAATGCTGCATAAAAATTCGTAGAAAGACCTTTTGACTCAATATCTTGAACCATACAATCGACTGTATCTACGAAAGAATCGAACCGACTAAGATTTAACCAAGTAGGCGTACTACTGAATGTCATCACGCGTTTACCTAGTTTGGATTTCTCTGCAATTCGAATCCCGAGTGCGATACATACATTTAATGGGTCGCCTTCCATAGACCCGGATGTATCGCACATCGCCACTATATTGCCAAGAGAATTTGTATCTTTTGAAGAATCACGCCATTGGGAATCAAGAATCGTCTTATGTGTTTTGTCAAACAGGGAATTTCTTTCTTCGAATTTTATTTGTATTGCCTGTTTTGTGAAATCGGCCATGGATACGCATTTACCTTTAAGTGTCTCTCCATTTTTTATTTTGGATTGGATATATGTATTGAATTTTTCTGCGCATAAAATACGATGTGGTTTACTGGATCTTTGTTCCCCCGTCTTGGTTTGATTCAAAAGAGCTTTTCGCTGTTTCACAAGTGTAATTGAAGTTGTTTTATTATGGTCGATTTCGTCCCAAACATTTGCACATTGTTTGATTTGAATCGTATCTAAATGGCGATTTAATTTGGATACTATTATGCGCATATCCTGTCTGGATTTCAATACAGATTTTTTTACTGAATCTGGTGCGATAGATGTAAGCGCACTCTGATAGTAATGATAGAAATAGTGTTTTGCGATTTTTTTGAATAGCCAACCATATTTGGACGATTCTCTCGGTATCCATCTTCCACAAAGACTGATGGGTTGTCCGATATTATAACGATGATGGTCATTATTTATTTGTTCAATAATAAGTTCTATACAATATTTAATAATGGGGTGGTCATAATCACCAGTTTTGTTATAAACATATTGACATAAATATTTGATATCTTTCCAACAACCATATTGATGTGGAAGTCTCTCGGGGGTCTCTGGTTTGTCTTTTGCATCTTCTTGGTCTTTTGCATCTGGTTTGTCTTTTGCATCTTCTTGGATAGCATCTCCTGCGGTGAATTGTCTGATTGCGAAATATGCGAGGTCTTGATAATAAAGCCACCATACATAAACCATCATATACGCCAATTGGCATTCCCCTTTTCCTGCAATAATATCGCGGGTTTGTGCCAATATTTTATATAAAATGATAAAATATATGGTTTGTTTATCTTTTTCTTCAAAGAGGTGAATTTTTTCCATAATTTCAATCATAATAAAACTCAGATTTTCGAGTTGGGCATTATTCCCTCTTACTACTTGAAATTGATATTGAACAATCGCAGATTCTATATCCGTCGACCATCCATATTGGGCATGTCCGTTTTCACCAATAGAATTAGGGTGTTTATTTGTATAAGTATCGAGTGCATCGATGACTTCGGACATTTTATACTATATTATATTTTACATAATCTTTAACTTCTTTATAATAGATATTTTCGAGTATTGCATGAGAGAGGAGATATGTTTCCAAAAATAAAAACATTTTCATGGAACTATCGAATAATACATTCTCTCAAATAGGTTGATAGATATTTCTCGAAATACGATTTACTCACAATCATTTCATTTGTAGATCGACATGTTTTACAATAATTATCATACGCCTCGTATGTAGTCATCGTTTTTTCGGTGGATTTGAATACGATCGATTTTATTTTATCATTCAAATCCACATCTTTATCCCATATTGTACATTTTATATTAAATAAAAATTTATCGTTATCGGTTTCTACGGAAGGATAAAAGTGAGTAATTAAATCAAGAACTTCCCTTTCGGTGATACATTCTTTTACGATGTTCCATCTTTTAAATAGTAATAAAATTTCGTCGATTTCGTATTCGGAATATTCCGATGTTGGTAGAATAATAATATTCTCTTCCCAAAATTTCAAAAATCTCTCAATCTTCGGAATATATTTACTGAATACTCCAGTTATGGATTTTACGCTTGGATTATAATCAAAATGTTCGGCGAAATATGAAATTAATTCGTTTTGGAAAAGTACGGTGGGCAGATTCTTAGATTCTAAAAAGTGTTTTAATAAATACTGTATTGTTTTCCAGGAACATGAAGTTGTAGTTTTCATTTTTATAATATATTCGTCGCAAAACTGTTTTATTAGTTCGTTTGAAGTAATGTCTTTTAGATAAAAAGAGTAGTTCAATAAAATATCATCATTCGCATAAGTCGTTAAATACTCATCTGCATTTCTAAATCGGGTAGAATAATGGGCGGCTACACAAAGAATATCTAGCCAACGCTGTAAACATGGATATACGAGAGATTCGTTTTTAATAGTATCTAATATTTGAACTAATCGACACGTAGAATATTCGTGTTCGTGATATTTATATTTAAATAATGTAGATATATGCGTTCCTACATACTGTTGAGAGTATGTATCTAATTCTTTTAGAAAAAGCTTTGCATTCGGAGAAATAAAATAAATGAGTCCGGGAGTTTTCTTAAACATGATGTCGCCCAATATCGTTAGAAAATATTTAGTCTGTGTTTTAGATGAGAAAAATAATGGGTATAATAGATTGATAACCGATTGTATTGTACTTGAGTTAGGAATCGTTTTTAAGAGAGAATTCTCTTTTATGCGTTTCAGAGTAGATATCTTAATTCTCTGTTTACAGCTAGTAAGTGGCTGCTGTTTAGATGCTTCTATGAATATATGATTTAGTATATCTTCCTCCGCGTAAATTCCATAATGGATGCCATTATAATAAAAAAACGTTTCGGTAGTGGAAGAATAAAAATAAGAATTATTACTTAAAAACGTTTGTATAAAATTATCTTGGTCGGATACCTTTTCCAGTATTCGTTTTTGACTTTCCTGTCTGGATAATTTGAGAGAATCGATGGTTTTTGGCAATTGTACAGTTATAAATTGCGATAATTTCACTACTATATATTCATCCGTTTTATTTGATTCGTATAAATTATCTAAAACAGATAATATTGTATCTTTGCTCGACATAATTAACTTATTATATTGTTTTTATTATTATATACCAATAGTATATAATAATGAATTTATCGGAGGCATATTCTGATAGTATACTTACAAAACCACATTTTGCCGGGACGGGAGGAAATACCGCCATGTTTCAGGAAATCAAACAGGGGGGTAAAGGAACAAAATCAAGGAAATCCAGAAAATCCAGGAAATCCAAAAAAATCAGAAAATCCAAGAAAATATTTTCGCTTTTTTAATATTGATCGATCGGTTCCTTCGTTTAAATCGCAATCACACTTTTTATTTCGGTCGTTTTCTCATAAGGATCCAAGGTTTTTGATACGGAACTCCGCATATATTTTACTATCGCTAGATTCGTTTTTAACATATAATTCATTTCCATTACTGCAAACCACTCATATTTGGTACGATTTAATATTTCATCTCCGGGGATATAAATGCCGTAACATATATTTTCATCTATATCTAACGGACTTTCTTCTAGTAGTTCTTCTAAACGTAATGGTTTACGTTTAGTGGTTTTAATACCGATGGATTCTCCGCCAATCAAAGTAATCTTTTGTAATTCGACATACGTAAATATAAGTTGGTCGATACTTCCTAAAAACTCGGATTCTTCTGAGAAGTGCGGACTTTGTGCTCGTAGTTTTAATGTTTTTATTATTTCTAAAATGATCGGGTCATTTTTTTTAGCACCGAGGAATGAAACGTCGGGCATAAATAGACGTTTCCCTCTGAATGAATTCGCTACTACATTCGTAGATTTATTTATCTTTTCAAAAACGAATGGTTTTGTATTTTCATCGTAGATAGGTTTTAGAGATTTTAAACAAAGAAACGAGTTTGGAACCACAATTCCACCGTAATAATAAATTAATTCTAATAAACCTAATGTCCTATACTGGCTTCTAAACGGTTCGGCGATATTTGGTAAATCGATTTCCCAAGAAGGTATTAATTTACTAAATGTTGCATCGTCGATTAAACATATATGAAATGTATCTCCGCAGCGGTTTATAATACTTTGGATCGTAGTATGAAGATATGGCTGATTTAGATTTGTAGTATTTAGTCCTTGATCGGTTGTCCAAGAACGAGCATTTATCTCATATTTAGAATGAATCCAAATTTTTGGTTTATTATGTCCATAAAGTGGGGAATCATTCAATAGGTATTTTTTGATCATCTCATACTCATCTTGTTCGGTAGTGTCTAAACGTTCTTTTAATTGATTCCCGAAATATGCAGCGATTAAAATAATTACCAAAGCGACAATATAATGGTTCAAATTTTTCGTGTCAAACATATTCTTATATATTGTTCCTAATAAAATATATTATATTTTATTATTATATAAATTATTTAAATGTCTCTACTAAATAAAAGTATAGATTGGATAAGACAAAATGTATATTTTATTATGGGGTGTTTCATTTTAATAATAATACTCTCTCTTTTATCACAAATTTATTCAAATATAGACACATATATGGAAATAGACGGGAGAGAATCATTCGAAAATCCAAAACCAATCCCTAAATTCGATTTTACTCCATCGATTGAGAGTTGTATTCCAACCTCTAGTGAAAATATTGTATTAGCTACATATAAATATCTTGTAACATCTAGTGATTATTTTAGACCGATGTATCTTATTGGTTTCGAACCAGATATAAATTTTAAATATTTTTTGGATAATAATAAAGACAATTTAAAAATAGATTGTGATGGTGTTTTGTATAATTTATCGCCTGATGGGAGAACTTATGGATATGGAACATCGAACAATCCAGTCAAGATGGTTAAAACTACGGATTCTCCCACTACATTTATAGATAGTATTTTTCGATTTATCATTAATAATGAAGGCTCTTTCCGTATAAGAAAATTTTATTTGGATTACGATTCTATCAATAAAAATATAGATGGATATGGTTCTTTCACACTTACTTTTTTTAATGAATTTAATAACAAAGCACAAAAACCGTTTCCAATACCTCCTCCACAACCCCCTGTAAAAATGAATCCTTCAAGTATCCCGAAAATGCCTACTACTCTACCACAATCCGATTTTAGCAAAGCTAATTTAAATAATGTGTTTAAAAATGAGAATGATTTAAGAGATGTATTCAGGAATGATCCTACCCAAAATAAACGTATAGGATGTTTCATAATGAGACAATATTATGGTATTCAACCATATAGAAGTTGGGGAGCTACTCCTTACAGTATGTCGAGAGATCCGTGGAGGAATTACAATTGTGATGAAAATTCTAGTAACGCACCAAGCGGTAACGACATTCAAGAGTATAATCGTAGAATTTATAGCAGAGAAAATTTGAATAGAATATTTACAAATCAGAACGATATAAGAGAAGTATTTAAGAATGATCCTACTCAAAATAAAAGTATAGGATGTTTCATAATGAGACAAACTTATGGTCTTCAACCATATAGAACTTGGGGAAATACTCCTGTCGGTTTGAGGAACGATCCGTGGGAGACTTATGATTGTAATCATAATTCTAGTAACCCACCAAGCAGCAAAGATTTCCAAAATAGTTATAATAATTATGAAAAAAAATATAGTGAGTATATGACAGATTTAAATAATTATAATATAATGGTCAAAAAATATCTCGACGAACAAAATACGAATAAAATAACCCTTCAAATTAATTTACTAAATAATAATTTTGATACATTCATTATAAATGCGATTAATTCAGGAAAAATCAAAATTCCATATAATTCGAATGAAAATAAAAGTCCAATCTCTGGTATAAAAATTAGTCACCCTGATAACATAGAAGGACAAATGTCAATTAAAATACAAACAAATGATGGTAACTCAAAAACATTTAATATGGATATGCCTGATTTAGTACAACTTCTAGTGAAAAGTTTTTATGAAAGTGGTAACGTATCCCTTGATAATATTCCTACTGTAGAGATATTCAAAAAATCTGTATTGAATAGTCTACCAAAAATGGTGGATTCTCTCGAATCAAGTATAAAAACCATTTATAACGGCGATAATTTAACTTATCCGTTGTATCAACGCGGTTCGGACAACAACCGGTTTATTTCTGGATCTTTGATTTATAATGGACTAAATTATCCGGTTATCATGGAAGCTGTCGTTGATATTGGGAAATCAAATAACTATAACTCATCATCAAATGTAAACCAACGAGGTCAAAATAACCAACCAGGTCAAAATAACCAACCGGGTCAAAATAACCAACCGGGTCAAAATAACAAACCAGGTCAAAATAACAAACCAGGTCAAAATAATAACTCATCTAATCCCGATGATATTACATCCGCAATACAACAAGCAATAAGAAATCAAATGTCTTCTACACAACTTGCTTTTATCCGATAATTTTCTAAAAATATAAATTCATCACAATACATATTGACTACCCATTTTAGAAATAAATCAAATAATCAATATTATATTTTGAATTATTATATTTAATTTTAGACGTGTATTGGATCATATTGCTTTTACATATTTGCCTTACAATTGTAGTGAACGAGTTATATGTAAATTCTCTCTCGATATAATGTTTTTTCGAACTATGATAATAATTATGTAAATTTGCTAAAAAATCCGTATGATATTTATAAAATAATATTTTTTTATACGCATTTATATCTATTACATAATATTTGATCGTTTTTAAACAAATTTTTTCACATACATCATATAATATTTGAATGGGTATCTCTTTTTTGAAAATTTGAGATAACATAAATATAATATTGAATACTGAGTATTTATATTATGTACATAATTTATTCTAGTTTATGTAAAATGGAAAATAAATTATTTGTAAATAATGCAAGTTCGATGGTATCTTCATGTATTTTATGAAATATTGTGATGTATTTACATAAAAATGGTATTATTTTATATTTAAGGTGTTCTTCTATTTTATTCGTTTGTTTAATGAATGTGAAGAAGAAATCTAAAATATCGATTACAGAGTATCCTTTTTCAGAAATTTCATAAATTGACTGAATTGCGTCACTTAATTTATGAGGTCCTTCTTGTAAATTGTTAATATATTTTTCAAAAACGGAATCGGATATGGATGAACACATCTTCTCACAAATATAATAATCTATGGTATCTCCATAAATATATAACTTTTCTAAATGATTTATCATGGTTCTTATTGAGTTTCCTGAAATAAATAATAAATATTCTTTTGACTTAGCATCTATCGTAATATTCTCATTCTTGATGATATAATTCATAATAATTTCAATATCCATCTTATTCGGTGGTTGTAATTTTAAAATATGAACCCGACTTTGTATGGATTCGATTACTTTTTGAATATTTGTACAAACCGAAATAAAATGAATGTTTTGAGAGTATTTATCGATATAATTACGAAACACTTGTTGGCTTTGTTCATTTATTGTATCAATATCATCTATTATGATCATTTTTTTCTTTCCGTAAATACTACATTTCGATTGACAGAATGTTTTCATTTCGTTCCTGAAATAATTAATCCCCTGTTCTTTGATGGTATTTACAAATAAAATATTGGTCTCGGGAATAGAAGATGTTTTAGAAAGTCCATAATATTCTCTTATAATTGCGTATAATAATATGGTTTTTCCAGTACCTGGAGATCCAATAAATAGGGTATTTAAATCGTCTATTTCGAAGAGCGTATAAATCATTTGATGCATTTTTTCATCCAAAGAGAATTCGTTTAAAAAATAGGGCTTATATTTTATGATAAATGTAGTGGACGGGGTTATAGATATAGACATTTGATAAACTATATTACACAAAATAATGGGTTGTTTTTATAATCATTTATTCTTTATCATTTTATGGGTGTTTATTATAACATAATCAAATAATTATTTAAAAACATCCATTTTATTACTCATATTGATTATGTCAACGCATTACAATATTTTAGGAGTTAGTCCAGATGCATCTGAATCCGAAATTCGTAAGGCATACAGACAATTATCACTACAGTATCATCCGGATCGTAATGATTCGATCGATGCAGTCGAAAAATTCAAACAAATTAATGAAGCAAATGAAATATTGAGTGATCCGGATAAACGAAAACAGTATGATTTTGAATTAGAACATGGACAAGGGTCATTCGAACAACAAGAACATATGCAAGATATCAATAATATTATGAGTCAGATGTTTGGTTCTGGAATGGGATTTCCTTTTCCTGGTATGGCATTTAATATTCGTGGAGGGGGTATGGGAGGTGGCGGTCAAAACGTACGTATCTTTCATAATGGATTTCCAGTAAATGTCGGCGGAGGGGGGGGAGGAGGAGACCCATTCGTACATTTATTTCAACATATTCATAAACCTCCCCCTATCGAAAAAACCGTTTCCATAACTTTGGTACAAAGTTATAACGGAGGAGAGACTATTATAAATTTCGACCGTACTACGATTTTGAATGGTATTCGTTCATTAGAACACGTGCAATTAACGATTCAAATCCCACAAGGAATTCATGAAGGGGAACAACACATTTTGGAAAATCAAGGTAATGCAACGAATGAAACTATTCGCGGTGATCTTCATATTAAATTCGAATTACAGACACATACGCATTTTAGACGTGAAGGAAATGATTTACATTATAAAGCAACCATTAGTTTAAAAGATGCAATATGCGGGTTTAATATGACAATTCAACATATTAATGGTAAAATGCTTACTATGAATAATGAATCTAATCCGACGATCATAAAACCGAACTATAAAAAAACAGTCGCTGGATTAGGAATGATCCATAAAGGTGTTATCGGAAACCTAATCATCGATTTTTCGATTGAATTCCCAAACGAATATCCAAGTGATATCATTTCTAAATTAAAACTTCTTCTATAAAACAATAATACATGTATAAAATAGGTATTATTGTTTATTAAGTAATTCTCTTACTAGGAATGCCCGCATCTACGATATAAATCGAATTTTCTGTCATGATAATGTATTCTTGTCCAGTTTTGAAAATTTTGGCCACAGGACTCGTATATTCGTCTTCGGATTTAACTAATAACTTTTCCTTGTTTGTTTTTACGCCAATAAGAACCTTTTTTTCGAGAGAATTCGCCCAATAATCTAATAATATTGGTTTATCTTCTACGATTGATAATTTCGCAGCGTGTTGTAATGTAACATCATTCGGTAAACGGCATTCAGGAATCGATTCGGGGGTTTGAGAAGCACTCATATTATTTTTATAATAAATATAAAATATATTTAAATACTGCTTTAACTACTTATTTTATTATATTTATAAATGAATTCTAAAACTTGAAATTATACGCGATTTTCCTAAATAATTATTTATTTGGGATATTACCGGAAATTGTCAAATAATACTCTGTCGTTAGAGAGATCGTTTTTTTTCGTATTTTTTTATTTTTTAGTTTTATATTTTGTATTTCATTTATTACTTGAATATTCATAAATTCGACCGTCAATACTTGTTTTATGTAATCAAATACGACCCGAAGAATCTTTTCGCTACAATTTCCTACAATTAAAACGCTACCTGTCCTAAAAATCATAAATGAAATCTCGCTATATTTATTTGTATCAATCAATTCGCTCATCTTCATTTTTCGGTCTTCCGGTAAGATTTGACCTTTTTGCGGTAATTCGATTGATTGCATATGATTATAATAAAACTTGCATTTTACACCGGGGTAACTACATGGGTCGTAAGCCGATTCGATTCCATATTTATCACTACGAAGAATCGTGTGTAATCGTTCTCTATGAATATAAAATCCGCAATTGAAATTTGAATTTATAAGGACATTATCTTCTTTATCATACTCCATAAATAATAAGGGTGTATCTATGTGTGGTTGTATATATTCTAAAATCATGCGTTTAACGGTGTCTAATAATTCCGTATTTAAGATACCGGGTATTTCCAGTTTTCCCGTATTAAAAACCTTTACGTGAACTTCTTTGAATTCGGTTTGGTTTGTGATTTCATCTGTATGTCTGAAACGTACAATCATCGCAAAACAATTATAAAATGCATTCTTTATTTTTCCGCGGCAATTCATTATGTCTTTTTTTGATAATCCAACGGTCAGTTTTCGTTCGTCTTTAAAGTTAATACGCCTAGCCGTTGGATTATCAATCTGTTTTAAAATATGTTCGGAATAATAAGGTATTGTCTCTAACCGAGTTTTATATTCTTGATATTCTTCGCGCGTTTTACTTACGATTTTCATTTGTTTTTTAAGTATACATTCGGTAGGAACCCAATATTCTGTAATAGGTATTAACCAGAAAATACGATGAATATCGATTGGCTGGTTTAAATAAAGTACTTTTGTTTTAGTGGAAATATATAATTCTTCGCATTTTGGAAGTGGTAGGGAATTCGTTATTTGAGGTAAATTATTTACAGGCGGTTTTATATTTGACGAATGAAATCCAGTTTCTGACTCTATATGCTCTTTATTTAAAAATGTTTTCCATTCATCGTCTACTGAATAGGTCATTCTTTATATTGTTGAATTAAATAATTATATATATTAGACTGGTTTCTTTAAGTTGGTTCAATTTTATCATTTATTGTGACTTTATTTATGGAGACTGCATTTGTCGGTATTTGGCTCATCATCATTTTTATACTGTGTAAAAAATACGACAATAAATATTGAATATTGGTATCTTTTATGTGTATGATGGTTTCAATCATATCTAAAAACTCGGGGATAATTTGTTCCGGATAATATTTTATAATATATTGCGCGTATCCGATGATAATTGAGATTTTATCTGTATTATATTGCTTACTAATGTCAAAAATAAAACGAATCATTTGAGATATTGGTATGTCAGATATTAAATTGGAATACAGGTTTTCATAAATATCCGGCGTTATTATAATGTGATTCCAATTTTCAATATGTTGATGTAATTGCATAAAATTTATCATACTGCGAATATCCGATTTATATAATTGCTGTATTTTGGAAATAATTATATCGGATAAAGGGATATTTTCGGATTCTGCCACTTTTTTCAAAAACGATTGAATATATAATACTGGTAGCTGATTAAATCGCACAGATATAAACTCATTTTTGAGAGATTCGTCGATTTTTGAAATATAATTACAAATTAGACAAAATCTCACATTTTGACCACACGTTTGTAATAAATATTTTAATGCTTGTTGCGCATTCTTTGTCATATAATCCACCTCGTCTAATATAACGAATTTTAATCCGCTCTCGAATAAATTATTCGTTTTCACAAACTGGTATATCTGATTTCGAATAATATCGATACCTCTCTCATCCGACGCATTCAAATGAATGATCGTTCCTCGGCTTATTTGATTATACTCTTTTTGATACGAATGAATCAGGTTAATAATGGTCGTCGTCTTTCCGGTTCCCGGGGGACCATAAAATATCAAGTTCGGAAAATAATTCTTTTTTAGAATGTTTCGGAAAATCTGGCGGTTCATATCATCCAAAACAATATCTTCGAAATTAGATGGACGATATTTTTCTACCCAAGGAATAGATGAATGTTCGGTGGAAATCATCTTGGTCTATTCTATTTGAGAGAACAATTATTTATTTTGTTTCTAACTCTACATTATATTATCTTAGAATAAAAAAAGGTATTCGAATGATATATTAATTGTGTTATTCGATACATTTACACATATTTTGTGAAGAAATGCCATGTGGATCATAATCGTAATAAGTTTGTATTTTTGGAAGTATATAATCTCCGCATATTTGACAATTTTTTCCTCCGAACTCATAGGTAATCGATAATGGCCAATATTCATCATTTTCTGAAATAGCCTCATGACTACCTGTAAAATGTAGCATACTGTGTGGAATATCTATGATAAAAATCCATTCTTCAGGAACACACATATTCGTAATCTCTTCTAAATTTATCGCGTTTTTAATTAATTCGCATATTTCAACCTTTCTATTACGAATATGCTGGATGATAATACTGGCCGATGCATCATAAAAGATATACTCTTTAATGATGTCCAATAAATCTTTTGGAATTGATAGTTGGTTTATGGTACATATTTTATTCATCAAAAAGGTATCATTTTTGGGTAATATCATTCTATTGTCATATTGTCATATATTTTATAAAATAATCAATTTTATAAAATAAATTGTAATCGAATATAACATCGAGTTATACGATATTTTCGTTTTTGGGTTTATTGAGAGAGTCTACATGAATTTCGGTATTTTTCTCTTTATTCTCAGAATTCAATTTTGTTAACGCATATTGTCCACATGGACCACAGTGGTCTTCATTCGATAAGTCGATTTTATGGTTTGTTTTAGTATCACAATATTCCATCTTCCATCTCCCTACTGGAAGCGGTAATTTCTTAGACATAAATTTTTGCATTAACGATGTTAATAATCTCATAATATATGGTATAACTAATTATATTTAAGTCTTTTATACAAATTAAATACATAAATATTGTACAAACGATATTATAATTCAAAAACCCCCAAGATAGAAATGGTTGCTATGCGAAAACTAATGTTCCGTCATTTATAATTGATACATTTGATGATATTAATTTGTTATTCTTACTTAATTGTTTAACTGGGAAATTAACATATTTACACGCAACTTTATGACTCGTTTTTTTTTCAAATGTTTCAGAGTTATTTTTTAATTCTGGAAAGTTTATTAATAGTAAATATTTACTTACTATAATATTCTCACTAATCATACGATATAACTCCTCTTTTGTATTATTATTTAATAATAATAATAATATTGAAGATATAAATGCCGCAATTTCATAACTATTATTTTCATTTGGAGTAGGGTTATATCGCATACTTTCTGCCCATGAACCAATTGTTCCGCCTCTACTTTTAAAAGGGTAAGTAATAGTCCGTTTAAACCCTTTATATGTTTTAGATGCATAATTAGAAATAGGATCCATTAAACATATCCGATATGGTACTAGAGGGAGGCCTTGTACTACTCCAATATTTAATGTAAATGTAACTTTATCTAAATCTCCTACTATTAATTTATTATTATTATAATCTCCGTCTATAAATAGCTGTGCGGCTTTTGGATCACAATGATGAAATTGCATTTTTTCCCATAAATAATTTAAAGTCTCTGTCATGCTTACTATCCATTTTAGAAGTAGATCCAACGATTGTTGTCTATAAGTTTTATCAATTTGTATTGTGTCTAGTGTATTAAACAATTTAATGAAATCTTCTACCGAAAAACAACTTTTTCCATTAGAAAATGCAAATGTGTAACCGGCTCCACTTAATGTTTTATAATAATAATTTGGTTTTTCTAAATCATATAACTTATCATAATGTTCTATTAAGTTTTTTTTAGGTTCTTCTGGAAGTTGATTTATAATACTTTGAATTAATAAATTCATAGTGTATGAATCCAAATAACAGACACTGATATTGCCACTGATATCGTTTTGTAATGTTCGTAATGTAACAATTGGTATTGCACCTTGAGGTGGCGTTTTATATACGGTAACGGTTCTACCTGATTGAGTTTGAGTTGGACATATTGATATTTGTTGCCCACCTTTACTATTAGGGATTTTACAATCGGTTTGTAAACCTTTGGGTGGGAATGTTGAGTTTAACTTATATAAATATCTTACAACTGGATTTTTTTCTGAATCTAAACCTCCATAATATTTGTATTTATTTTTTCTAAATGATTTTTTTTTGGAACTTCTGCGTAGGGTTTTATTCGATTTTCCTCTTTTGTTTTGGTTTTTAATTGATTTCATATTTTAGTTATAATATATATATATACATATTATATAAATACATGTATTATTATAACATACATGAATCAATCAAATAAACAATATCTTGGAATTATTCTTGGACCCATGTTTTCAGGTAAAACCACACGATTAATCCAACTTTATAAGACACATACTTATATTGGTAAAAAGGTAGCCGTTATAAATCATTCATTCGATAATCGATATTCCAATTCTATGCTTTCTACACACGACAAACTTATGATACCATGTCTCTGTATCTCTGATTTACAAGATGCCTGGCTAAATTCAGATTCCGCATTCTGTCCTTTATTGAGAGAAGCAGATACGATTCTTATAAACGAGGCACAATTTTTCTCAAGCCTAAAAGAGGTTGTTTTGGAAATGGTCGAAATTCATAAAAAAACGGTCATATTATGCGGATTAGACGGCGATTTTAAACGTAATATGTTTGGAGATATTCTCTCACTAATTCCATACTGCGATTCTCTTGAAAAACTGACTTCATTATGCGTAAATTGTAAAGATGGTACTGCTGGTATTTTTTCGCATAGGGTTACCTCCGAAAAAAATCAAATTGTTATTGGTTCGGATAATTATCAACCATTATGCCGAAAATGTTATATTTTTTTGAATAACCGCCACAAAAACATTTTATAAACAATATAAATAATAATTCCCATTTCCGATATACATGCCTAAAAAAAATATAAAAACGGATAATTCTGAGAATATATATATTGAAATAATGGATGATAATGGAAATGTACAAACGCAGACGAATACTACACCGATGAATACTACACAATCAAATAAAGAACCATCTAAGAAACGTGGAAGAAAACCAAAAGGTGGTAAATTGGTGGTTAAAAATGAAGACCCGCAAAATAAAGTGATTCTTCCTCCGAATATTATTCTTCATTTAAAATGCTCTAGTAAAGATATCATCCAATATGATATGCAATTTGATACTCAAATTAACGATCCACTTGTATATAAACCGCTTCCACCTCCAGAAATTATGACCTACAACGATAACCATACTTTTTCAAATTATGATTCGACACCAGGGGATTCTCTAAAACCAGAGTTAGCATATAATCAAACCATAGATAAAGGAATATGTAGTGTGTGTAATAAATCCGATATAACGATCGAAAATGACGACGATTCAATTTTAATGAAGGATATTACTATGAAACTCAAACATTTACGTATTCAATATTTTAAGAATACTCTCCACGATAAAAAGTCCGCCTGTTTTTGGTGTACATACGAATATGATAGTCCCTCGTGCTATATTCCTAAACAAGAATTTGATAGCACCATCACCGGGTATGGCTCATTTTGTAGACCAGAATGTGCCGTTGGATATTTGATGAAAGAACAGTTGGACGACTCTACGAAATTCGAGAGATATCATTTATTGAATCGGATTTATAGCAAAGTATACGGATTCAAGAAAAATATTAAACCTGCTCCAAATCCGTTTTTCTTATTAGATAAATATTATGGTACCCTTACTATACAAGAATATCGTAAACTATTAAACTCTGCGCATATGTTACTTGTTTTAGATAAACCGATGACACGTATCCTACCCGAACTACACGAAGATAATGAAGAATTCATTTTGAATATTTATGGGGGAGTTACAGAACAAACAAACAAGAAAAGCGGTGGAATGTATAAAGTAAAACGACAAAGTGAAAAACAACAGAGTCAACCAAAAACAACTATTATGAAAAATAATTTCGGTATAACAACTTAACACGTATACAACGATTTATGAAAATCCAGGTCTTTTCATAAATCCAGGTCTTTTCATAAATCCAGGTCTTTTCATAAATCCAGGTCTTTTCATAAATCCAGGTCTTTTCATAAATCCAGGTCTTTTCATAAATCTCGGTGTTTTCATAAATCCAGATATTTTCGTAATTCTCTCAAACTGGGTCGAGAGATTCTTCTAATCGTTTATTTATGACAATAAACGAAAAAATAATTCCTACAAATATATGAGTTGTTATATGGAGTATCGTTGAAAAATCGGCATATTCCGATCGTATTATTTTACTTAAAAAATACATAAAAATCATCAAAAATATCATTAATAATATGGTTATTTTTAGAATCGAATGATGTATTTGAATACAGTAATATATATATACAAAGATTGATATTCCCATGATTGTTCGATCTAGTCCTTTTATATACGGATTACTTGTACCATGATTGAATATAGAAGTAATAATGCCAACATATGTAATCATGTAAAAATATAATAATTTCGGATTATACCACTCGATTGATATCCCAATAATAAAAACTCCGACAATTAACGATGAATAGAATAAATATTCATTCATTTTTGATTTATATTTTAATCGATTTATATTTTAATCGATTAAAATATAAATCAAATATATAAATATATAAAAAAAACACAATCATTCTATAAATGATTACTGTACATTTAATGGGTGGTTTAGGAAATCAATTATTCCAAATTTTTACTACTATGGCATATGGTATCAATTCACGGATAAAAACCATATTTCCATTTTCTAAAACACTTTCTACTGGGAAAGAACGACCTACCTATTGGAATACTTTCTTATCGAGACTAAGTATTTTTACTGCAGGTAAAAATAACCCTACAAATGAGGAGCTATATTCTTGGGCAAAATTAAGAGAGACGGGGTTTCAGTTTTCAAATATACCGTTATATACGACGAATGTAATGTTATATGGGTATTGGCAGAGTTATTTATATTTCGATAATGTAAAAGAAATTATTTTTCGGATAATTCAATTAGATAAAATGAGAGAAAACGTCAAGAATGAATTCCACGAATATTTTGACGGAAAAATGGATAAAATAACTATGCATTTTCGGCTAGGGGATTATAAACAACATCCAGATTCACATCCGATTTTAACTAAAGAATATTATTATAATGCATTATCGATCATCCAAAATAAATACCAGATAGAAAATCTTAAAATACTGTATTTTTGCGAGGCGGAAGATAATGCCGAGGTCTTAAATACTATTGAATATTTAAAATGCGAATTTGTAAATGCAACTTTTATAAAAGTAGATGATACTATTCCAGACTGGAAACAACTACTGGTAATGAGTGTATGTAATCATAATATTATTGCAAATAGTTCGTTCAGTTGGTGGGGAGCATATATGAATCTATCAGAATCTAAAATCGTATGTTATCCAGAAATATGGTTTGGGAAAAATATTATTCAAAATATTCCGCATTCGGAATTTGTAAAGGATTTATTTCCAACGGACTGGATAAAAGTACCAGTTTCTATCATAAACGGAAAATAGTGACAATTATATATATGTATAATATTACATATTTTATGAAGAATAAACAATATAGTTATATATCAGGAGATACTGTTGTTATTTTCATTATTTTATCTATATGTATTATTATTCTGTTACGGATAAAATGTCGGATGTAATTATTTTTTAGAATTCCTGTTTTTTTTAGTTTTGTATTTTTTATTATTTTTGCCCCCTTTTTTTGGTGTAAGATTTCTACGCCGAATTGAAGATTTCACAGGTTTGACAGGAGATGCTAAATATGATGTAATATCTGCATCTTCGTCATAATCTAAATATTCATTTATTTTCTTACCAATTTCATTTGGCAAATGTTTCTTAAGCAAAAAGTTTTCTGCATGTGGATTTTTTTTATTAGATATATTTACTTCATATTTAGTCCCAACACGTACAAGATTCAAATAACTCATTTATATAATATAGTAATAAAAATAATTACTGGGTGATTACCCTAAATATACGAGTTATTGAAAATATACGAGTTATTGAAAATTTACGAAATAGATACGATAAAATTGAAATAAAGAATCCTCAACTATATCTACTATACTAATTTGCAACACAATATTAAAATGAATAAGTTTATCAAATCGATTACCCGTAACGAAAATGCGTCTATTTTAGAATTTGCGATAAATGATTTAAAAAAGAATCCTCTTGTCGCAATTCTATTAAAGAGGAATCGGATGTTAGAAAAGGAAAATCGTATTTTAGAAAAAACCATCGTTAAATTATCTAAAAAAATGGTAGATGGTGAAAGAAGCTCTTTGAATCATTCGTTTCAATCAAATAATGCTGAAATCGTTATTTTAGAAAGAACTCGCGAAAATATCGTTTATACTATCGAAGAAACAAACTTGTCGGATATTACCATAGAACCTTCTCACCCGGTTAAAGTAAAGCATGAGGTCGAATCGCAGGGTTTAAAAAGTTGTAATATTTCTCCTGTTATTAAAGTAGCAAAAGAAGTCGAAGTAGAACAAAGTGATGAAGAACAAGAAGAACAATCGACTGGAGAAGGAGATGATCAACAAGAAGAGGTAGAACAAGAAGAGGAAGAGGAAGTAGAAGAGGAAGAGGAAGTAGAAGAGGAAGTAGAAGAGGAAGTAGAAGAGGAAGTAGAACAAGAGGAAGTAGAACAAGAAGAGGTAGAACAAGAAGAGGTAGAACAAGAAGAGGTAGAACAAGAAGAGGTAGAACAAGAAGAGGAAGTAGAAATAGACGAACAAGACGAACAAGAAGAGGAAGTAGAAATAGACGAACAAGAAGAGGAAGTAGAGGTAGAACAACCAATAGAATCTGAAGAACAAGAAGAGGAAGTATATGAGATAATATTGAACGGTAAACCATATTACGTGACAAACGAAATAAACAGTATTATTTATGAAGCTGATAAAGATGGCGATATTAGTATAGAAGCAGGTGTTTTTAAAAATAAAATTCCTATATTTAATTAGAAATAATAAACTATAAAAACAATAAACTATAAAAACAATATAAATACAAACAATATAAATACATTACATACGTTTTCTCGAATTCTAGAGATTTTTGCCTCAATAGCTTAGTGGTATAGTATCAGTCTTGTAAACTGAAGGTTCTGGGTTCGATTCCCAGTTGAGGCTCTCATAAAAATATGATTTTATAAAATCCTATTTTTTATTTTTTGGGACGTTTTTTCAAAGTATTCCGTTTACCTCCTTGTGTTTTTACTTTTGGTGTTTTAGTTGTAGAACTTTTCTCTATCGTTTCAGTAGGGGTTACTTTTATAATTTGTTTTTTTTCGTCGATCACCGTAGAAGTTTCATTATTTATATCAAAATAAAATCGATGTTTATCTAATTCCCAAAATTTTTGATTTGGTTTTAATAATGTCTCAAGTTCATTCCCTAAATATTCGCTGTTGAAAATACACGCGATTTTAGATTTATTCGAATCGTCTATTTTTCCTCCAATAACATCCACCTGTAAATAAATAGTAGGATTTGCATTTAAAGGTAAGGAAACTCCTGTATCTATACGAGATTTATTTTCATCTTCTTTACTATTTTCCGGAAGCATTAATTGTTCTAGCATATTTGATTTTGATGTTATGAAATTTTCTATGGTTTTTTGTAATAATATGTTTGACGATTCTTGTGATTTTAATTCTTTCACAATACTTGTAAATTTACCGATCTCTCTACTCCCAGACCATTCGTTAATTCTTTGCATTTTATCATTATATTCTTTAAGATTTACTGAATTCATACCTTCTGTGGATTCTACTTGAGGATTGTTAATATACTCAATTATTTCAAATATTTTTAATAATTCATTCAAAGAACGAATCATATTTTGCAAATTGATAGTACGAATGTTGATATCACGTTCGACTTTCGACTTATCAATTATTTGTTCTATTTCATTAACTATATGCTGGTAACTTAATAACTCATTCAATAATAATATAAATTGCTTTATAGTTCGATACGTTATAATGTCAATCTTATCATAACTTGATAAGTTTTTTGCGGTTGTTTTAAAATTAGTGATAACCGTTATTAAATCTATGTTTCTATTTGTATTGCTATATCTATTATTTAGTGCAATATTATTATCTAATTTACTAAGTTTTATTAATATATGTTTATAGTTGTTATTAAAAAACGTGATTATTTTCTCTGATTCCCGTATTTGTTTTTGTAATTCGGTTAATTTCCATTCATTATATGTATTATAATGTTCTGTTAATTTTTTATATTCAGGATGGTTATAAATATCATTTGTCCATACAATATGTGTAATCGTGCATACTCCTTTTCCAGGTATTGATAAATATGAATATTTTTCGGAGGTATCTTTAATCGCCATAAACACCGATAATAAAATAGGCATTATTGCCGAAAATGAAAATGTAGATGAAAAACTGCTTTCAAATAAATTTTCATATGTATTCGTAGTTGTATCATAATTCTTTACAGGAAATAGTAATAATAACATAAGCATAATATTTTTTCGGCATAAATTATTTTTTTCTTTTTTAGATTTCTGAATCTCTTCAAGTGTATACGTATCTATTGTAAGTTTATTTAAACTATCTTGATCTTTAGTTCGACTATCTTGATCTTTAGTTCGAATATATGCTTTATATGCTTCTTTTAGTTCTTTTTGATTTTTAATCCATTTTTCCCGTTTTTCAATATATTCTGGAGTCTCTTTTAAATATTTGAAAAATACCTGTTTCTTAAAAAAGAAGTTCACCTGTTCTTGATACGATAACTCCTTTAATTTTGTTTTAGGATAGGGTATCTCGGATGAAAAATATGGATATTCCGAAAACCCGATTTTATTGATAGAGTCAGAAGTAAACATAGTGGATGTGAATGGGATAGAAGTTTGATTTGGAATATTTATATCCAAAATCATATTTAAAAACTGCTCTTTTATAATGGGATCATTCTGGAGTTTTGAATCTTGTTTATTTGAACTGTCTTGTTTATTCGAACTCTCTATCTTCATTAATATATATTGATATATTTTATCAATATATTTATACTCAAGATGTAGTTTCACTTTGAGGTTGTTTATTTATTGTCTTGGCTTTTTCCAATATCATTTCCGTTTGTTTTATTTCTTCCGGAGTTAAAGTGTTTTTAGACGTTTCTAAAAGGGAAACATGATAATCCGTAAATGTTTCAGGTAAACAGCAAAATGTACTATTTTCATTTAATATAAAGTCCATGAGTACAACAAAAATAATCGTAATGGTTGTTGCAATATAAATATCTCTCGTACCCATCCATGAAATCGCAAATACTAGAATATCTCTACTAAATGTATGTTTTAGATAGGATTCTACCGTTTTACTTAATTTTATATTAACGTACTTGGATGCAATATTTAATATGATTATCATAAGCCCTGCAAAAATTTTACTTTGATTTAGTTCCATTACATTATTATTTACGAGAGAAGCCACTCTTGCAAAAAAATCGGAAATGGAAGTGATGTTTTTAAAAGTAATCGGTTTTTGTTTTTTTATAGGACCTGGATTGATAAAATTCATATATCTCTTATATTACTACGCGATAAGATTTTTAGATATAAAATGTAAACTTTTTAGAATACTCCTAATGTCTACACGAAATTGCCGCAAAACCCTCTTTTGTGCTTGTATCAATCACATTTTCCGAGATTGAAAAATTGCAGGTAGAATCGCATATGTTACATTTATTATTAATGAATGTTACTTCTGGATATACATGTTGAGTCATATCTATGGGTATATTTTGACCTTTTACTACTAAATGTCCTTTTTTACATCGTTCTTTTCTGAAATTCTGCTTGATTGTATCCGATGTTTTTATACAAGCAGAGGGATTTTCATACTGATTCACGTAAGAAAGAGTATTCTCTGTAGCTAATAATGTAGGAGCATCCACCGATTCGGATCCCGGCATCGGCATTCCGTCTGGGGTATAATCGTAGATATTTAACATCGATTCTACTATATCTGATTGATAATATAAAATAATAAGTGCACTTGCTAGTATGCCGTGAGTTATGTCAATCGATGTATAAAATATTATTATCATTACTGCCGCTAATTTTCCTAAAACTGTTCCACTAACATGAATAAATTGTTCGGTATACGAAAGTAATGCAAATAATAAAATAATGGGGATAAAATTTATTAGAATCTGTTGGATTTTCATTCGGTTTATATAAAAGTTTGAGAGATTTCATAGCGGTATGTCTACTATAAATAAAATCTATGGATTTTCTAAGTAAACCAATTCTTTAGTAAATGTCTTCATTAATCGCATCTGCTTCTCCCTGGAATAATGACGATTCTGGTACTCGAAAAAGAATACCCACTATGCGGAAAACAATTAAAGTACGTCCATATGCAGGAGACGTTTTATCTCAAGCAGATGTTTCGGAAACAATTGAATCTATGTCGAACATAGAGGATGACCAAACAATAAATGCAGAGCGGAGTAATAAAGTGAATGAACTAATTACTCAAATGTCGAATGTAAGTCCTGATAATGACGGACAAAGTCTAGCGGATTTTAAACCCCCTCCTATGCCCGAATCTTATCTTAAAAAAGATGGCGACGTGTTAGATACGAAGAGAGACGATTCTTCTCTTAAAATAGAACGTCCTTTAACAAACCCATTCGCAAATACGCCAACTTTAGGAAATGGTGAATACAATAACTATCATACTGCATATGAACCGTCTAATATTCATTTAAGAACATATTCCGCACCATCTAATATATTAGATGCGAATATAAAAATGGGGGATAACCGCATTTCGGAAAAAATAAATTATATGATCCACCTCTTAGAAAATCAAGAGAATGAGCGTACTGCAAATGTTACTGAAGAATTTATTCTATATACGTTTTTAGGAGTATTTATGATTTATATATGCGATTCATTCAGTCGTGGAGGACGATATGTACGTTAATACGCAATATAATCGATAATATTGTGTATTATTCGTCGGTCTCATTTATAGCGTCTACATCGAATCTCTCCTTTGGTTCCGGTAATTGTTCGGTCATTTTCGCCATCATGATACATTTTATTAATGTGTCCGTAGTGATAATAGTTTTGGTGTATGTAAATAATAGATTACAGCAAATATTTTTTATATTGGGATGTATTGCTATTAAATGATTTAATACTCGAACCGAATCATCGTCGCAAATTTTTTCATCTTCCAAAAAATATACAATTCCTGTATTTATTATCGTATTTTGAATATCTTTATGACATGCACCTTCGATACGACCTATATTCGTTCGTTGACGTAATATACGTAGTAAAAATTTATTTAATTCTATATATTCCGACTGTAATTTACATTTTCTCTCATTTAAATCCGTTAATAATGTAGATTTATTTTCTTGAACGACTGTTTCCAATTCGTCCATATATTTAATGAATTCAGCGTTGTATAATAAACTATTTGAAGTATCAGATATCATACATAGTTCTGTATGAATATTTTCACGATTTAAACTCCACCCTAATCCCTTCCCTAATTCTCCATATACCTCTGTTAATAATACGGACGTCGGAATTTGAGGAGGGTTCATTAATTATATAAAATTCGTTTATTTATGTTGTTTGATTTTGAGATAATATATGGATAATATCTAAGATATAAAATTGAAATGTTTTATTCTAGGATTGTTCGAAAATACGAAAATAAACCTCGAGCCCACATCTTCTCTCAAAATGTCTCCTAGAAAACAAATCAAATTATCAGTATTCAATAAATGGAAATTGGAAAAACAGCAGCGTTTATTCGACGAAAAATTTAAACAAAAATATAGTTTATTAAGTGAAGATATTGTACGTAAAATTATAGAATTTATACCAAACACGAATTGGTATAAATTGAAAATCGATCATTTCTTGAAATGTGATGATCTATCAAGTAAAACGTTCAAACGCCAATTAATAGAAAAATTGTCTCAATCGAAATTTTCGGAATTTGTTCAGTTGTTGAAATTACTAGTAAAGACATCTTTGTATAATAATGAAAAAAATTATTATAAATGTACAATCTTCTATCTAATCAAAGAATATGAGGAAGCAACAGAAGTAAACGATTTAGAGAGGTTAGATGAAATCGAAAATTCACATCAATTTCATAAAGAACCAGATGGTTATGGGGTTTTAAACATGCTAGAAGGTATGGGTTGGCGTGAATTTACGATAAAGGATGCATCCATATTTGGAATGTTGAAGAGGTCTAAAAACACAGAAGAACTTCTTCTCTCAAAAACGGTTGTTGTGGAATAATAAAATTATATAAATAATATGCGGCAGATATTTCGCCAATTTCATTCGCGGAATTATATCGTTCATAAATCCGCGGATTTTGAGAGATCCGTTCTATCAATAATAGTTTAAAAATAGGCGTTTTTTTTAGTATTTTATTTAGAGACCATAAAAATCCCGTATAAAATAAATCATCCGAATGTGTATTTTGGATAGATGCAATAAGTACTAACAGGGCACCTTTGTTTTCAAATTCGGTTCTCGAATCACGAAAAAAATAAACGGAATATATTTTCGACCCTTTTTGTAAAAGGTATATTCTCAAAATCCCGCTATGAACGAGTCCAGTTAAATTCGGTAGTTCGGGCATTCCAAAACATTTGTATTTTGGTCGTATTGTCTCTAAAAAATCCCATAATAACTGGATATTTCGCCGATGTATTTCCACTAAAATAAAATGTGGAGGGAGAGCCGATATTTTGTCGTTTCTTATAAAGAACATCGAAGATTCATACTGGATAAGGGGTACTATTCCTTTACATAAATCGACCTCTTTCTTAAATATAGATATTTGTATGGCTGGTTTCTCTTTTGTTATATCATCGAGAGATTGCTGTCTTTGGCGATACTCGTGTGTTTGTATTAATTCTCTCGATAACCCCCGTTCTACTTTCTCTCGATGTAATATAATAAAATCTAGAAAATACATCGGATATTTTATACCGGTTATCCATAATTCGACCAGTCTAGAAGTAATACATCCAATCGGTTTTTGTATTCTTTCGATGAAAGTAGAATCTGTAATGAATGGATTAGGCGTTATTTTTTTAGGTAAAATATCGAAAGTATCCTGATAATAAAACGATATATAAGATGAATATGATTGTCCTGTCATATATTTATCTAAATTATCTAAATGAAACATGTGTATTGCAGATTCGTCTGGTATGGTAAAACTTTGTATTAAATTGACTGCATATTTTTTTTGGATTTCGTCTATTTCTAAATATCGGAATGTATGAATCTCTTTGAACTTACAAAAACGAGTTTTCGCTGGATATCCAGACTGTATTAAAAAGGGTGTAGTATACCAATATCGCCAAAAATCATATGTATGAAAGACGGGCTGAGTATTCCAAAATGGGTATGTTAGTTTAATATATATAATTATGGAAAAACCGATAATTAATAGGATCAAACATAGATGAAGCGGTAAATGCTCTATGTTATAATTTGTTTCGGATATTATATTTGATAGGAGGCCCCCTAATTTATAAAAAAGGAAGATTAAAAAATGGTATATTCGAAAGAATACGTTTTGTAAAAAGGAGAGAATATTCATTTAGTCAATCAATCAAACGAATCCAAATTTAGAAGATAGAGAGATAAATCTTTATTTTAGATTACGAATTTCACGTATTTGATTTTTATATAAATATAATATATAATGGAAAATCGACGAACGATTCTATTTTTAGGAAGTATATTCTTAGTTATTTTGATTGTTGGAATGTTATATTTAAGCAACTTTAAAACGATGTTGGAAGGGTTGACAGCTACTTCGACAAGCCCAGATATGAGTGAAAACACACATGATATGAGCGGAAATAAACATGATATGAGCGGAAATAAATCGTTAATGATGACCTTACCTATTAATGGTGCATCTAGTTCTATGTCTCCATCGTATTAACTAAAAGAAACATATTTATTAACCCGTATAATAAATATGTTAAAAATGAAGTCTAATAAATGTAGTATTTGTAAATATATTCAAATGAATAAAAATTCATATTTCAGATAGATATATCTTTTATGCCAATCTCTCTAAAATATATAAATACTCACCGGGTGAATCCATGGATACCTTTCCTTTAATAATAAATCCATATTGAACCGCCGTCTTTAATATATCATTTGAATCTTCTATTATCAATACTTTTTCATTCTCTCGAATATGTTGACTCGTTTTATCCGTAAATATCTCTTTATGAATCACCGTTTTACCATCCCCTTTAAATTTATACGAAGATTTATATGAGAAATCGATATAATCGATCAAAGTATCTGTAACCCGATTTTCAGAGTATTTTTGAATATTCCCGTCTATAAATTCGGGGTTTCCGCCAGGAATAACAGTATCAAATGTAGAGCGATCTACCAATTGTAATATTAAATATCCATTCGGTTGTAACCAAAAATATACATTTTGGAAAAATTGTCTCGGATTAGATAACTCATACAACGTCATTCCTACACATAATATATGGGTAAATGCCCCTCGGTCATATGTAATTGGATCATGTACATCTCCACATTTTACAGGAATGTCTGGATTCAAAGTTTTAGAACGGTCCACCATCGCCTCTGATTTATCGATTCCGTATGATTTATACCCCGCAGAATTTAATAAATGTATCAAGTTACCGGTTCCTGAACCAACGTCTAAAATATGACTATATTGAATAGAAGGTTCCGTCATTTCGATGACTTTTGAAAGAATATAAGTAGCTTTATCTTTTGGAAGCATTAACTTATCATAAATATGCGAATAAAATTCGTCGTAAATATCGTTGTTTTCTTTTAGAATATATCGGTCTGACTGAGTGAATCCTTCTTTGCCGGTCGAACGATAGATATGTTTATACATAAGTAATGCAATTAATAGAATGGCTAATAAAATCAATAACTGAAATATACGACTATTTCGATTTACACCGGTAAATATAGAAATCACTTTCTCAAACATATACAATATATATTGTATATATTTTTTATTATAATCCACGTAACTGCTGGCGAGTATGATTAAAAAATAGGTTCATCCCTATCGCAGGATTTATGTTGGCATTCTGGCGTTGGTCTAATACCGGTTTATTGAATAAATCTTCATGTGTTTGAACTTCTTGTCGGCCTACTGCGGAAAATTGATATAAATCGCTTGCAGATCCTGGAATGTATACGGATTGATCTGCTCCTTTTTGTAAAGCAAAATATTGATTGCGAAGAACCGATTCGGTATTCACATTTTGGAGATAAGTATCGACGGGACCTTTTGAATAGATTGGTGCAAAATTTGTTTGGGAAGAATATTCTAAATATGGTTGAAGCTGGGTAACAGGACCCGATTTCCTTCGGTCGATGATCGGAAAACGGGAATATTTGGTAGAGACAGGGCGAGGGTCATAGTTTGGCTGTAATGGCTTATCTGAGAATTGTCGTTCTCCTAAACGTGTATTTAATTCATCTAATCTTGCTTGTTGTTGATAAATGACTCCAGAAAATTGTGGTATTCTTGGAATTATCTCGGGGTCGTTAATATTCATATTATATTATATTATAATTCTATTTTTAATTTGGTAAAATATCTATTTTTGAAATCGTCAGAAAAAAAGTATACGTATTTTTTTATAAAATTCTTTTACACCGAAAATCGAAAATCGAAAATCAAAAATAATAAATCTAACTTAATAAAAATCTTCAAAATCTAATACATAATAAATGCTACAATTAAACAACAAATCATCAATAGAATATAAATTAGGATAGACCTAGAAATCATCTTTTGGATAACGTCTTTGCATTCTTCATCGGTGGTAATGATCTTTATGATTCTATCTTTATTTTTTCTCTCGAGAGATAAGGGGATTAAGACGATTTCTTGGATAATCTGTTTCTGTGCAGAGCGTATTTCTAATTCTTGAGGGTTGATTAGCTCTTTTGTAGGAATAAACCGGTATGTCCCATCGCAAATATTCCCTTTGGTGTATACGAGAATAAAATATTCGTTAGCAACAGTAGTATTATATGGGTCTCTGTCACAAATCACGTTGCTGTATTTTCCAGTAGACCATATAAGTTTTCTCTCAATCGTGTTGGTATACTTTGTCGGCGAGTCACAAAAATATAGTTCATCGTTTTTTTTATCCAAAAATAACGGCTCTTTTTGTTTGTTGATAATCATCATCTTCACGTCATTAGGTATATTATGAAACACACGCGAATCAAGCAAACTCTTCAATACACGCCCTTCTTGTTTATTGACGATAATCACGCCTTCCCCTACATCGAATGAACGACGTTCTCCGGCCAACATAAGCGGTATATCTTCGATATTGCATAGTTTATCTATGTTTTTTGAGAATTCTTTTTGAGATTTTGAGAGAAAGAATTTACACCAGAATTGGTGAGAATTCAAAAATACGGATTTTTCGTCACTAGTTAAATTCATCTAAATGATCAAGAATTGTGATTATTTGGAATCGCTTAAAGTTAAAAAAAAGATTTCAATTTTATGATATTGTATATTTGCGACGAAATTTATAATCTAAACCAATATAAACATTTTGTGTTATTTATATCGTAATGGTAATTATTTGTAACGCCCCGTATTCGAATGAATCGCCATATAATTCAGAATTTAATTATTATCCATATCCACTAAGTGATTTTCAGAAATATGCAATTCAAGCCATTATAGAAGGGCAACATACATTAGTAACTGCACATACCGGATCGGGTAAAACATTACCTGCAGAATTTGCAATACGTCATTTTACAGGGCAAGGGAAAAAAATCATTTATACCAGTCCTATAAAAGCCCTTTCAAATCAAAAATACTACGAATTTACGAATAAATATCCCGAAATCAGTTTTGGACTTTTTACGGGAGATATTAAAACGAATCCAAATGCGGACGTTTTAATTATGACCACAGAAATACTCATGAATTATCTTTTTACGCAAAATCATACGCAGAATCAAACGATCCCTGCAATACAATTGCAATTTCAAATAGATATCCAAAACGAATTAGCATGTGTCATTTTTGACGAAGTACATTATATTAATGATAAAGACCGAGGACAAGTTTGGGAACAAACGATATTAATGCTTCCTAAACATATACAGATGGTTATGCTTTCTGCGACGATTGATCAGCCGGAGAGATTTGCAAGTTGGTGCGAAGATAATTCTCATATGAATGACTCCTCAAAAAAACAGGTATATCTCGTATCTACGAATCACCGGGTCGTACCTCTTACACATTATTCCTTTTTAACCACGATTGAATCTATATATAAACGCGAAAGAGATAAAGAAATACAAAAATCGATCCGAGACTCAACAAATCAACTCATTATTCTACAAACTTCGGACGGACGATTCCAAGAAGCATCTATTCATAAAATAAATAAAATAACCCAATTATTTGAGAAACATAACGTGTTTTTAAAACGGAAATTCGTATTAAATAATCTTACCGAACACTTAAAACAGAATGAAATGTTACCAGCAATTGCATTTGTATTCTCTAGGAAAAATGTTGAATTATTTGCCAACGAAATTACCACGAATCTACTGGAAAATGATAGTAAAATTCCGTATACGGTTCAGAAAGAATGCGAACAAATCGTTCGGAAATTCTCGAATTTTAAAGAATATTTAGAACTTCCGGAATATATTCAACTCGTGAAATTGCTGGAACGAGGAATTGGGATTCATCATTCGGGAATGATACCCGTTTTGAGAGAAATCGTAGAAATAATGATTTCTAAAAAATATATCAAATTACTTTTTGCGACAGAATCGTTCGCAATCGGATTAGATTGTCCGATTAAAACCGCTATTTTTACAAGTCTTACCAAATTTGACGGTCAAAAATTGCGATATTTAATGAGTCACGAATATACCCAAATGGCGGGACGTGCGGGAAGAAGAGGTATAGACACGATTGGGCATGTTATACACTGTAACCAACTTTTCCAAAATAATCATCCATCGGTCATCGAATATACGAGTATTCTATCGGGAAAGCCGCAACAGTTGATTTCTAAATTTCATATACAATATAATGTGGTATTAAATATGCTAAAAAATATGGGTAAACAAACGATGGATGAAATCTGTCGTTTCGTGGAAAAATCTATGCTTTCTATCGAAATAAACGAATCTCTCTCGGGAAGTCGTAAACAATTATCAGATATGGAAATCCAAAAAGCGAAAAAACTGGAATCTCTGGCTCATAATAAAATGCAAATCCCGGAGTGTAAACGTATCTCGGAATTATTACAGATTCTACCGAAATTAACGAATAAAAAGCGGAAAGATGCGGAACGAGAGATTCGCAATATGAAAGATGAGTATAAAACGTTCGAGAATGATTTATCCAGATATAATGAATATATACATATTTGTGAAGACATCGACTCCGAAGAAAAACATCTCGAAACAATCGGAAATTATATTCGGAGTCATTTACAAAATATAATTATTATTTTGGAAAAATATGAAGTGATTGAGAGAATATGCGAGAGAATATGCGAGGATGAGGTATTCGAACAATTTCAGTTAACCAAATTGGGTAAAATATCTACAAATATCGCGGAAATTCATCCTGTGATTGGATCCATCTTGATTTCGAGATGGGAATTCATGAAAGAATTTACGGTGAAACAATTGATACAGTTAATTATTTCATTTACAGATATTCGTGTATCAGAAGAGAATCGTATTTTGAATTATAATTCTGGTAATGTATTTATGACAAATAAAATAAAAGAAGTAAATTCGCTACTTAACGAATTTTATATTTTAGAAACGGATTATAATTTAGATACGGGGATTCAATACGAATCCATATTAAATTACGATTTGATTGATGAAATTGGCGATTGGATGGATTGTTCGACGGAATCGGAATGTAAATATTTTATCCAAACTGTCATTTATGAAAAAGAAATATCGATTGGAGATTTTACAAAATCAATTTTAAAAATATCCACGATTACAAAAGAGTGGATGAATGTAGCCGAAGAATCTGGAGAGATTGAGTTTTTACATAAATTATCTATGATTGATTCGTATATTCTAAAATATATTACTACCGCACAAAGCTTATATGTATAATCTAAATTCAAAACGAATAATTTTTCAAAAAACAAAAAAAGGTTTTTCTTTTTTTGTTTTTCTTTTTTTGTTGTTTCTGTTTTTCTTTTTTTGTTTGTTTCTTTTTTTGTTTTTTCTTTTTTTTTTTTTTTGTTGTTTTTTTTTTTTTTTTTTTTTTTTTTTTTTTTTTTTTGTTTTTTTTTTTTTTTTTTTTTTTTTTTTTTTTTTTTTTTTTTTTTTTTTTTTTTTTTTTTTTTTT
>Ga0114963_10000009_pt1 | contig 122622 bp, 136 predicted proteins | sample C_131016_EF_Meta_FD_87019 | JGI IMG/M metagenome (GOLD analysis project Ga0114963, IMG submission 87019) | Freshwater microbial communities from Lake Croche, Canada to study carbon cycling - C_131016_EF_MetaG | ecosystem: Environmental > Aquatic > Freshwater > Lake | place: Lake Croche... | reverse complement strand
TATTGTCCTTGTTCGCTCTGCTGTTGAAAGCTCTGACTCAAAGCTTGGATATCTTCCCGGGGATATTAATGAGAAGGTTAATGTCTATATGACACCTTTTAATGAAAAGTTCTCTGAGCTTATTATTGAACCACAGATTCACCGCTTACATAAGGATAACCGGATTACTATATGTCCGATTAATTTTGCACGTGGCTTACACTTTGCTGTAAAATTTGTATGTTGCGATGAGAGTCAAAATTTAACAATTCGCGAACTACAAACCCTCTTTACACGTATGGGTGAATTTAGTAAGATGATTATTTGCGGTGATCCTGACCAATCAGATCTTCCACACGGTAAATCAGGTTTTAATACTGTTTATAAAGCTTTTGATACTGAGGATGCTAGAAACCATGGCGTGTATTGTGTTGAATTAACAGAAGATCATATTGTAAGATCGGAACTATGTAGATATGTTACGCATGTCTTCAAGGGTATCATGCCTGTTACAAACACTAAAGAGCACCGAGCTCCTTCAGTTCAGCTAACGCCACAGCAACAAGATCCTTGGCAGCCTGGACGTCATTAACCGACTGACTCTTCAAAGATGGTGTATAGTTTGTGTGATATAAATTATCACCCTCTAAACCGATATCAGCTGCTAGTTTATTAAGTTTTAATTTAAAGGCTTTTTGTATAGGATCTTCGCTTCGATTTTCTATTAAATTCCTAGGATCAAAATTTAAAAACGTGCTCGTTACATTAATAGCACCTTTTGGTTTAACTTGCGTGTTATAAATAGATTCAAGCTGCTGATCTGCATGTATGGGTGTAGCATTACTAATATCAGAAACACTCTGTATCTTAATGTAATCGGATATTTCGCCTCCGTATAGTTGTTGTAGTTGTTCAGAATTCATCTACCTGAACCCCAGGAAATATTATCAAATAAACCGGAATAACCTGTTGTTACAGGGTTACGAAGTGGTACTGGTCGGTTAACCGGTTGATTGGGTGACTGCTGTTGTGGTTGTGTGTTTTGTACTGGTTCTGACTTTACTGGTAACGGCGTTTCAGCTGCTGTAGATTTAGCAATCACTTCACTTTGAGATGCCTGTTTTGTCTCTTCTTTTTGTGTTGATATTGTATCTTGTTTAAAGAAGATAGCAGAATTATTTTCATGTTCAAAGACCTCGACGGAGTCAACCCAGCATCTTCCACCTGTTGTAGTAGTTATAAAATCATTAGCTGCTTTAAAGCACCATTCTGCTGTTTTTTCAATACCGACAGATTCCATTACCCGAAGTTGACAGCCACGCTGATTGTTTAGTTCTTGCCAAAAGGGAAGAAGCGGGTCGTCCTGTGCAACGCAAAGTGTATGATCAAATTGATTGTTAAGAATTACTTTAAGTTCTTTAAGACCGGCGAAATCTACAACCCAGTTCAATTCATCAAGCTCGGAGGCTCCGAAATAAAACTTCGCTTTAAGTTGATAACCATGCACATATTGGCAATGACTATGAACTGCTCTCCATTGTCTAAATGCACAAGATCCAAGTTCGATAAGTTTAGTACTCTGATAACTCATAAAAATATTATGACTTCGAAAAGTTAGAAATCAACGGGAAGATCGCATAAAAAAAAAAAATTAATAACTCTCCTCCGTCCCTTCTCTCAAATCCATATTCTCTATTAGTTATTCCCCGTGAGAAATAAATCAACTAAGAGATTAAAGTTTTTAGTAAATAATTTACTACCTGATCAAAGCTTTCATGCGCATGCTTACTGATTTCAATGGCCGCGATACGCTTTCTAGCCTTTTCTTTCGATACTGAAGCACCCGGTACGGTATGCATTTTACCGCCCTTTTTATAGCGTACTTTATAGCCTGCTTTAGATTTTTGAATATTATACGGCATAATGTTATCTGGGTCTGTTTGGCGGTGTTCTGCTTGTAACCGGATGAGGAGGTAGATTCATCGATGCGATATCAGCTGCCGTAGGCTGCGCTACCGGTACCCCACCTTTAGTCTGTGTTGCGTTTTTAGTAGCTTTCTTTGACGGTGTAGCTGCAGCTGCAGGTTTAGTCGCTGGTGTAATATTCTGTGACTTCTGCCAAGCGGCTGTAATTTGAGCCTGTTGAGTTACTGGAGCGCTCCATTGCTTAGTAGTTGAATCATACTGTCTCCAACCATCCTTACCGTAAAGATATGTCTTTTTCTTATCCGCGGTAGTAAATCTTGTTTGACCTGCAATAGGATTACCCTCAGGTGTCTTTGCGTTGACACCTGTTGTTTGATTTTGCGGTGTTGTTGCTTGTGTAGCTGCTTGTTCTTTTTCAGCCGCAGCCTTTGCCTTATCATACTCCTCTTTATTATAACCTGACATGAATTGATTAAATGTTTTACCTCTAATATTATCTTTAGTAAACTTTTCAAGCTGTTCAAAATCTGTAAGCTTATTTAATTGTGCTTTTTGATTGTTTGTTAAGGTCATTTCTGTTCTCGCAATGTAATCCTTTATACCAGGTAGGTTCTTACGGATATATTCCTGTTTCTCAGCTGTTGTTTTTAAGTCTTTCCACAACTTAGCTGCACCTGTCATGGCACCGAGACCAGCTTTCTGAACTACATTACCGACACCTGCAACAGTACCACCCACTCTATTTGCTAGCGCCGCACCCTGCGTACCACCTAGAGCACCGTATACAGCACCAGCTCCTTGAATAGCCTTACCAGCACCTTTAATAGCTGCACCAGGCAATTGTGCGAGTCCTTTAACAGCGCCCTTAGCTACACTCTTACCAGCTTTTGCTGCCATAGATCTAGCCGCTTTCATATAGTCACCGAGACTTGCTTCATCAAGAGCAACGCTTACGAGATTATCAAAACTACTCATACGATATAATATTTATAAAGATTCGTGATCTCTTCATCTGTCATTCCTCTGTCCTTGAGAAATACTTCTATATCTTCAATTGATTCACTTGCTTCAATTTGTTGAATAACAGGATCATCGTCAGATATATCAAGAGATGTAATTATAAAACGCTTAAAATTGTCAATCCGCAATTGATCTAAATTCTGTAAAACGAGCTCAAGATGTTCAATAGGTACACTAATCACTGACAATTCATTGTTTGTACCGGGCATTACAACGAGAACTTTCATATACGACTGATCTTCAGCAAGAACATAACCTTCATAACCGTCACACTTTGCAAGATCTTCCGCAACACTAACCGAAGCAGGGTCAACCTTGATACGGACCCTCTTAAGAGCTACCTTGTCAAGGCTCTCCGTTATTATTTGATCATACTTCATCGTTATTATTTATGTTGAATTATTTTATTTGTTCGATACGTTTATCGCGTAACCAATACACCGTAACATTTTTACTAATTTTTTTAGCAATATTTAATTTATATTGATCATGATCATATGATTCAAGTTTTGTCATAGAATTTGTTTTAAACCAAGTTGCTAAGCTGTTTGGATCTTTTAATATATCGTCGCTGGTCCAGTGAAAAGGTCCATTATATTCTAAAATTAATTCTATCTCTCTTGTTTCAGCATTAATAACAACAAAATCAAACATAATATGCTTTTGCTTTTCCACGTCAAAATAAACATATTCCCTATTATTGATACCACCTCTAGCATAATAACAACACGATTCATTTATATTGTTTAGTTTAATATAACTCTTGATATATTCATAAGCCATTTTTGAAAACCGCGGCTGTATACCGAGAGTATTAGCTGTACTATAACGCGAGAGTAATGTTTCGCGCCGACGCTTTGATACACTTGGATTCTGACAAGCTATTTTCATTTTACTAATACGTGAAGCATATTCCTTAGCGTTAGCAGCCCATTTTCCGCAAACTCTTTTTCTTAACAGTCGTTGATTAACATCGCGCATTTGATTTGTTGAATGTATTACTCTTACTTCCTTCAATCTCTGTGCTTCATCAATACCATGTATCTGCTCATACGTTTTACCACGAGTATGATCACCTCTTACTTTTTTTAAATCATCATTAACTAAACTCCCTTCAACCTTCCATTTATCTTTATACTCCTGAATAGTTAAACCATGTTTTTTAAGATGTGTATTGTTTAAAAATTTAAAATTTTCACCACACTCAAAACATTTAATATTATTCATATAATAATATTTATGCTGTCAGCATCATCTTTTCGTCGAAAAAAAACTACTAATAAAAGTTGAATTTTTGATATTATTGTATTAATATAATGCATATGACTGAACTAAAAAATTCTAATAGTAACATAGTTTTAACAGAAGCAGAAATGAAAAAGCGCGTTGAAGTAGCCTCGAAACATTTTGGTAAATTTATGAATACTTTAGGATTTGATTACGAATCTGATCCGAACGCTATTGATACACCGCGAAGGGTAGCAAAGGCATATATGTATGATATATGTCAAGGATGTTTTACACCACCGCCGAAAATTACAGCATTTGATAATGTTGACAAATATGATGGTATGGTATGTCAAAACAATATTAAGTTGACCAGTCTTTGTGCACATCACTGGCTACCGTTTACAGGTTATGCTCATGTTGCATATATTCCTCGTGCTGATGGAAAGGTTATTGGACTGAGCAAACTTAATAGAATTGTAGATTGGTTTGCTCGGCGTCCACAAGTTCAGGAGAACCTAACAAATCAAATAGCTAGCTTTATTGATAGTGTATGTGAGAATAATGCTGGTGTAGCTGTCATGATTGAAGCTAAGCATACTTGCTGTTCGAACCGTGGTATTAAGCACGACTCAACGATGAGAACCGCGAGAATGTCAGGTGCATTCCTTGAAAATGGTGATAGCTCGCGAGCTGAGTTTTATAAGTTTATCGAATTTGCGCAAAATAGAAATCTGTTTTAAACACCTCTCTTTACATCTACTAAAGCGTTGAGCCGTTTAATAAACGGCTCTCCTATTAATACTTGCTGTTCGTTATCAGTGCGATCGGCGATACTAAATGTTACGCCCTTGTAAGGTTTATTTTTTAAGATAATATTGAGTATAACCGTTGGACGGTTTTCGATGTTACCACTACCAATATTGATATCAATGTTACCAGTGCAAGGGAGTGTAATTTTTTTATCATTAATAGTAGTAAAGGTTATGGTATCATCTCCGCTACGCTCAATATCTATACCATGAAGAACATTATAAGCTTCATTACCACTATCTATTTTTGCAACAACAGACCCGATTCCGTCTATTGTTATATATTCTGTAACACCTAGTACTGGTCTTTCTTGTATAAACTTTTTGAATGTTTTCATTGTTTTTATTTCCAGGATATTCTTTTTGAACTTTTTTTAAGATTTTTACGTGAATTACACATCGATCGTGTCGGTCGACATGCAGGGTAACTTCTACGCTTTTCACCCTTTTGCCTACCACATGGCTTACCTGTCTTGCAGTCAATCCAACCCTTACCGTGATTTCTAGCAAACCATCCATGGAGACCTTGTTTTTTTTCCTTCTCAAAGCCTTCCAAAATAAAATTAACTAAAGAGTCAAATTTCATTTTTTCTTCCAGATTTTACCTTGACGACATTTAACCACAGCTCCAGATTTATACGCTGATGTTTTTTTACCATAAACGGAATCCGCTCGCCTCAAGCATCTATCACGCTTAACTTTTTCTTCAATAACAAATTGCTTAAACGTTAACATTTCCATCTCCTCCTTGCAGCGCATCCCCGCGTCTTTTTACCCGCACAACCACCTGCAGGTATCCACGCCTTAGATCTTGAACAAAAACTCTTTCTGCGTTTAGCTGCTTTTGAGCCTTTTTTAACTTTACCGGTTACCGGTGCTTTGAGATGAGAGCCAGTCGCACGGTTGTACTTTGCTCTACCTTTAGCTGTTAAACCGCCACCGCGCGATACGGAAAGCTTTTCACCGCGTTTAATGGATAAACTCGGAGCTTTCTTTTCAGTTAATATTTCCAAAAAACGCGATTCAAACAAACATTGCATAATATTATTTATACGTAAGAATAAATACTTATATATGTTTGCCAACGATTTTGAAAAACTTAATGACCTCTATAATACAAGAATTTTTCTTAGAGAAAATGTAGGCTTAGGTCACGCCCTGGATAAGGGTTCATATGAATTTGAAGAGTACGAGCCACCAGTGAGAACATGTAAATGCGGTAAGCTAGAAGGTGAAGAGGCAGAAGAATGTACATGTATGTCCCCGTCACAAGATGATATGGTGCTAGTTGGTAAACCACAGAGTGAAGTGGATGTAGACGAGCCAAAGCATCACGAGGTCGATGAACCAGCACGTATGGCAAAGCAAGAACTGTATAGAATTGCAAAGATGGCTGCTATGCTTCATGAAATAATTTGTGATAAAGAAGAACTCGAACCATGGCTTGTTGATAAAATTAGTAGAGCGTTCGAAGGTTTAAATTCAGTTTTTGCGTACAAAGACTATCAGCAATTTAGAGACAAGATAGACTCCGAAATACACGTTGAAGAGGGCACGGAGAAGGATCTTTTTAGGCAAATAGATGTAGGTGGAACTAGTATTTTATCAAAACTAAGAAAAACACTTACAGCAGAATCAACTCAAGCAATAGAGAGATTCGTCGTAGAAGCAATCAGCACTCTTGAATCAAGAAAGAAATAATATCTTTGCTATTTTAGCTCTATCTTTTGTATCAACAACGCCTGGTACAAAATAATCAACAGCTGATTTACCGCGACTAACAATACATTCACGTGTTGAAGTACCAGATATTCGGTTATACTTTGCAGGTATATTGACAACCTCTACGTGAGGATATTTTTCCGGGTTCTGCTTAAAATACCTGTATCGATTAAGCTCATTAGCATCAGCTTCTGGACCAACGCCGACGATAATATTATCTGAATGTGTATCTGCGAACTCATAAGTACTCACGATAGGGCTCTTTTCAGCTACACTAATTGTAACTGGTTTTCCAAGGTATTTTTTATATATCTCCCAGATTTCATACGACTGCGCAGCAGTAATACCACAACGTTCCTTTTTACCTATAAAAACAACGCCTGCATCTGCATCTCTTAACATATGCTTAAGCGCTTCAAAATGACCCTTTGTTGGTGGCTTGAAGCCTCCAGGTAGAATAGCGTATGTACGCTTAACATCTAAAGCTTCAAGTAGAATATTAACGTAGTTATCGAATTTCATACTAGCTTCCTAGTTTATTTGCTCCAGCTTCACCACCTGAGACTCCGTAATCGGTGTTAATATAGCTCTGAGTACCATTGGGTAATATCTGGTTTCTATAGCTATTAATAGCCGGCTCATTTAATATTGCTGAACCGCCTATTGAGTCAACAATACTTTCATTATCTTGTTCTGCAGGTAGAGTCTTTTTAAACTTTGTCTCTCTTGGACCGCGCACAATAAACTCACCTGTAATCTTATACGGTATTGTAGAGATTTTTGGATCGCGTATTACAATGCCTTCGTGAGCATCAATATCACCGAATTCTGCTGTTGTCAGAGAGTTGATAATAGCACTTCCAAGCACACGAGCTGCATGATAAAAGACAGCTCCGTATATTGCTGCTTCTTGCTGTTTTTTGTCAGGTATAAGATCGCTCACAGCTATACCGCTGAGTAAGGAGTTATATACAAACTTACTTAAAGCTTTAGCCGAAGGATACGGTCTACCCTCTGTAAATGAAGCAACATCATCCAGTATCTTTTTAACGGTATCAGCAAACGCTACAACAACATTATTTGGATTATATTTCACCTGTTGCAACCAAGCTTCAAGCGTCTTTGAATCAGCATGATCCGGAGTACGTTTAATGGTAAGAGGTGTCTTGAGCGCTGCTTCAAAAGCACGGTGAACATCAGCGTCAATTTTTGGTGACGCGTGTACAACACCTTGTACTCTAAATTGATATTCTCTTGCAATACGATCTAATTTTAAAACAAGCTCGTTAAACGCTGCTTCATTATACGTAACTTCACGTGTACCACGACTGACAGATCCTCGCTTTTCACTTTTTTTCTCGAAAATCTCTAATACACCGTGTATGATTAATAATCTATCCTTATAATCAATTGCGTTAGACTGATTATCGATAAATTCCATGTTTAGCAATCGACGACCATCTAAGAGCTTAAGCTTTTTAAGCTCACTCATAATAGTTGGTAGTGCCTTATTAAGAATTGTTAATGTCTGTTCACCGTCTTTGATCTGACCTTCGTTTTTAAATCTCTCGCCTAACTTGCTTATTGTGACACCCTCTACGTCAAGAGGTAAATTCGATCCGCGATCGAGACCAAATTCCATCTCACCGTTTTTGTGTGTAACAACTTTCGCTGTAACATTAACACCATCCCATTTTACAGAAGCTGGTGAACTAAGAATTGAATCGATTGATTTACGAAATACGTTAATTAAGCCTTTACCATTCGATGATTGAGGTAGATCAAAGACATGCGCCATATGACCTGCTGCACCGCCTTCTGTTATGAGCGATGGCAAATTTACACTCTGTCTTGGAAGTAAAGGTATCTGTACACCAAAACTAGCCTCCATATACACATCTGTTAAACTCTTATACATTGTTTGTAATATATGGATCTTGTTGCTTCATAACAGCTAGAAGCTGCTTATACTTTTTAATAAAATTACCAGCATTGATACTATCAGAGAATTTTTTGTAATTGATGTTTTGTAGGCGCTCAGGATTATCGCCATACATTTCATTCTGCTTAATAGCAGCTTCTAACGCCGTCTGTACAGAAAACGCACTTTCAGCGGTTATACCTGTACGAAATATTTCATCTAATGCACCTGCAGGAAAATTCATTGCAACAGCTTTTGCAAGTAATTTTACAAGATCAACATATCCTTCTGGAGCTACTTGTGTAGGCTGACTGTTATCTGGTTCTGGTGTAGCATTAGGATCTGGGGAAGTCGCATCTGCTTGATCAACCTCATCGACCTCTAAGAAAAGCGATAAATGTTTATTGTAATTGTTGAGAAACTTCATCAACAATATTTAATGCATCACATCATTAAAAGCTGCCTTGTCTTAAATCGATTAAAATATTTTTCATTTAAAAATGTTAATTCATTACGCCTCGCAAATAATTTTACTTTCGCAAAAGTAAAATGACTCTTAATAAAGTCCTGCGACATATGAAAACTCTTAATTCTCTCCATAAATTCTTTAATTTCACCGCTCCCCTTCGCATACTCTTCCTCGAATTCACTAATAGATATACTTGAATCACAACTATAGATGCTTATAGGTAGTAACCTAGCAGCTCGAGTTAAGACTTGCGTCATACATCTCTCAACTTCCCTCTGTTTAAAATATTTTATTATCTGCAAGCTCTGAAAGCTCTCGTTATTTTTAATTACAAAAAAGACTTTACCTGTATTATGTGCGTTTAAAATATATTCACAGAGACCGAAAAAAACATGATGATATAAGAGCTTCTTTACATCTTTTGTTAATCTACTCTTCTTAAGCAACTGATATCTGCAGAGATCATTAATAAGATCTACTTCTATATACTTTAAAACATCAGTAAGATCTACAACTGTAATATTAAACTGTTTAAACACTGAGGATCTAATCACACAGTTAGTATAACTCTATTTAACTAGATTTGCAAGCTCCTGCTTTGGCGGCCGCCCAATTCGAACATTTATTATGCCATTATAAAAATCCTCTCGCAACAAAACATTGCGATCAAGCTGCTCTTTGATTTCATAATACGCTAGTGCCCACTTAGAATCGCATGTACGTAATATTTTAAATTGAAAATTCTCCTTACCAGTCTTCTTAATGTCTTCATTTAATTCGTTAGAAGAACTCGTATACAACTTCCAATCTGAATCTATATAATCAATCCGGTTACGTGTCTTACCCTTAAGTGGTTTACGCTTAATACGTGATTTGCATTGCTTCTTACCGATGTACTTCTTATTACTAATGAGATTAGTTATTTCGTAGATAAAACCGAAAACATCCCCTGTCATTTCTACTCCTTCCCCGACAAGCCAATGACCGTTATCCATACATTAATTACTACAGACCGCTAAAACGTCTACGCTGTATCGGTACTTTCTTTTTACCTTTCTTCTTACCTCCAAGTATACTTGGTACCCTCGCGTCACCAGGAGCGTATGCTGTATCGTTTTGCGAAGGAAACTGATTACCATAGTTACCAGAAGCTACCGGGCCAGTAACAGAAGAAGGCCCACCCGAAACATTTGCTGCCATCTCCGATAGCACTGTATTTACTAATTGATTAAAATTACTCATTGAATTTATGATACCTTATAATATATTTAGAGTTAATGCTTGAAGAATATATAAAAGAACTGGAAAATGATCTTAAGATTGATGAATTAAATCTCAAAGATTATCAGCTTCGCCTGCCAGCAATAAAGCATAAATGGGCCGGTAGACAAATACGTCTTAAAGCAAGTATTAACGCGCTTAAAAAACAAAAAGATAGAGTAAGGGCAGATATTATGTTAGAAATTGAAAGCGCTAGTACAGTAAAGCTTACCCAGCCTACAATAATTTCAACCGCTGAGCGGCACAGTAGTATTCAAGATATAAATCGACAGATACAAGAAGCAGAACTACTCGTAGAACTTCTCGAAAAAGCTGAAAAAACACTTAGCAGCTGTACGTATGATGTCAAAAATATCATTGACATAATGAAACTTGAGATAACATGATTATAAATTTTGACTATGACAGTAAGAAAGGGCTTGGTGTAATCTCGAGTGATATAAACGATGAAATACGTGAGTACTTTTCAGTCAAGAATGAAGCAGCTTATTTTATGCGCAAGCGTGGTAGATTCATGCCTGCGCGTACGTATGCGATAACACCAACAGGTAGATTTGATCCTTGCCTTTATTTTGAAATTAGAAAATATATTACAAGTAAACAGTATCTTGCTGATATCAGATGTAGTAAGGAGTTTATTGAATGTGTAATACCTGCCATGTATACATGGCATATGCAATTAGATTTTGATGATACAATTCTACCCCTACAGCTACCACTACGAGACTACCAGAGAGAGATCGTTCATAAATGTCTCCAAGCAGGTCGTGGTACTATAATACTCGCAACTGCAGGCGGTAAAACACTTACGTCGGCGTCGTTATTAACTAAGATATATAACATATATATGTCACCATATAATAAGCGCGATTTTAAGTGCTTGTTTATTGTACCAGATCGAGGGCTTGTATCACAAACGTATCAAGATTTTAAAGATTACAACGTACCATTTACTATATCAAAATGGACAGGAGACGACGAACTAGATACAAATGTAAACGTCATAGTATCAAACCTCGGTATTTTACAATCTAAAAATAGCAATCTAGATTGGATCGATAAAATTGACGTACTCGTAGTCGATGAAGTACATAAAGTAAAAAAAGGTAATAAGATTAATGAGATTCTTAAGAAAATAAAAACACCCTTTAGGTTTGGATTTACTGGAACGATGCCTGAAGATAACTTAGATCAATGGAACATAATTGGAAAGATAGGACCGGTTCTCTACGAGAAAAACAGCTTTGACCTAAGACAGGACAGCTATGTAAGTAACGCACAAATTCAAATTTTAAAACTAAATCACAAACACCGACCACAACAGCAAGGTAGTAACGCCTACCGTGAAGAGCTTGAGTTTCTTATAGAGAATAATTTTAGAAATATAACAATCGCAAAACTTACAAGTATGTTAAAGCAAAACACACTCGTAATGGTCGACTTTATACGGCATGGAGAAATCTTATTTGAAATTATAAAACAACACTCACCAGATAAAAAGTGTTTTTTTATACGCGGTGATGTTGATGTACAAGAACGCGACAAAGTGAGAGAGTTAATGGAGACAAACAACGATATTATCGTAATCGCTATATCAAAAATATTCTCCACAGGTATTAACATCAAAAATTTACATTACATTGTTTTTGCGTGTGGCGGGAAGGCTAAGATAAAAATTGTGCAATCAATTGGTCGCGGCCTTAGGTTGCATAAAGATAAATCTAAGCTTATAATATTCGATATTACAGACAATCTTCACTACAGTGCAGCACATGCGCTTAAAAGGCAAAATTTATATGAAAAAGAACGAATCGTCTTTGCGTGCAAAGAAATTAACGAAAAATAAAAAAGAACCCACAAAGGGACTAGATTTAATATTAGACCTCGAATTACCTCTTGAAAGCGAAGCGGTAATTGAGGCAGTTGTAGCTAAGCTACCTGAGATATTACAGCCTGCGGTGCCCGTTGCTAAGACAAAGCCGAAAGATAAGGTTCACTATGTTAATAGCAGAGAGTTTGAAGATGAGATAAGAAACTATTATAAGACTGATAAGCTTTCAGATAAGCTATGTGAGAGTATTAATAAAATTGCAAACGGACTTTCTTTCGCGCCAAATTTTATGAACTACTCTTATAAGGAGGATATGGTCGGTGACGCGATAGTAAAGATGTTTTCTGCGCTTAAGAATAAAAAATTCAAGATTGATTGCGGTTTTAGTCCGTTCTCATATTTTACGACCATAGCTTTCCATGCATTTATTAATAGAATTAAAAAAGAGAAAAAGCATCATGAGGCTGTAAACGAATATAGAGAAAAGGTATATAGTGATCTCATGCTTAACCCTGACGAGAACGGCGGGGCGCATATCTATATTGAACCGTCAGGTGATGATGAAGAATAAAAATGGATATTTTTTGTAAACAAAAAAAAGTTGCAGTATTTTCAGATTTACATTTAGGTGTACATCTTGACTCAGCAACCTGGCATCAAGTTGCATTGAGTTGGTGCGACTGGTTCGTTAATGAGCTTGAAGCTAAAAATATAACTGATATATTTTTTCTAGGTGATTTTTTTCATCACAGAAGCGATATATCAGTTTCAACTTTGCACGTTGCAAGCCTTATCCTTGATAAGCTTGATAAGTTTAATATTGTTATGATCGTCGGTAATCATGATGCCTACTATAAAGACCGTGCTGACGTTAATTCACTCTCTATTCTTAACGGGCGCAAAAATATAACCGTTATAAGCGAAACCGTAACAACAACACTTTACGGTAAGACACTTACATTCATACCCTGGGGAGGGGAATTAAATATACCGAAATCAGACGCAATATTTGGTCATCTCGAAATTGAAAGCTTTAAGATGAACGGATATAAGATGTGCGATCATGGTGTAAAGACGCGTGACTTGCTCGAAAAAGCCGATCTCGTTATGTCTGGTCACTTTCATCTCCGTGACGAACGGAACTATAGCGATGGGACTATTGTTTATGTCGGTAATCCGTTTGAAATGGATTTCGGTGATACAAGTAGTACAAAAGGATATTATATTCTTGATATCGATAAGCTTACATATACTTTTTACGAAAATGCTATATCACCTAAGCACAAGAAGCTATCTCTAACTGAGCTTACTAACGCTAAGTCACTGACAGGTAATGATATTAATAATATTGTTAACGGAAATTTTATAAAATTTGTAGTAGATAAAAAAGCTAATAGTGATGCTATCGATGCACTAATTCAAAAATTCTCCGTCTATAACCCTCTTACGTTTACAACAGACTATACATATACAGATGCCGCGTATAACGTAGAGGATAAAGAATACGACACCACCGGTGTCGATATGCAAGCTACAATTGAAGAGTTCATTAACGTACTCGATATTGACAACAAGAGTGATGTAATTGCATATTGCGCAGAACTATACAAACGAGCGAATTCGCTATGAAATACATAAACTTTAAATCCATCACAATAAAGAATTTTTTATCTGTAGGTAATTCACCGGTCTCGGTCGATTTTAAAAAAGGGCTACATATTATAACCGGTGTAAACAAAGATAAGGAAGACCGGCAAAATGGTGTCGGTAAATCAACAATCGCCGATGCTATTAATTTTGCTGTATTTGGGGAAACACTACGCGATCTTAAGAAAGAATTTATTATCAACAGTTTAAATAAAAAGAATTGCGAAGTAACACTAGAAGCTTCAGTTAAATATTTTGACGTAGTTGAAGAAATAAAAATTATACGTACGCTCGAACCGTCGAAGTGTTACATCTTTATTAATGATGAAGATAAGACAAGAGATAGCATATCTAATACGAACAACTTCATTATGAAGAAATTTAATTGCACACCTGAAGTTTTTCAGAACTGTGTGATTATGACCATAAACAACACCACACCGTTTATGGCAAAAAAGAAGCAAGAAAAGAGAAAGTTTATTGAGGAAATTTTCAATCTTGGTGTATTTAGCGAAATGTCTGATTTACTTAAATCTGATGTAACAGACAACAAAAAGGCACTCGATATAGAAGGTACTCGCTATGATGAAGTCAACAGAACATTAAACAGTTACATCACGCAAAAAGAAAATACGACTATTGAGCGTAAGCAAAAACAAGAAAAGTATACTCAACGTAAGATTAATAACGCTAGCGAGATTGTTGAGATCTCTCAAAAAATAGACAACTTTAAAACAAAGAGTATTGATGAAATTAATAAAGCTATTTGCGATTTAAAAAAAGCCAAGACCGCCGCCGACGGTAAAATACAGGATATTCGCCATACAAAGAGCGAAGCACAGACACTTATTAGTCAATTACAGAAACAAATTACCGCGATTAATACAGGAACGGATAAATGCCCTGCGTGTCTACGCTCTATAAAAGAAAAGGATAAAGAGCATATTGAACTGGAGAAGAAAAAAATTAATGACGAAATTGATGAGTTTAGAGGTACTATTTCTGTATCTTCTACAGAGGAGATAAAGTATAGAGATAAAATTAATAAGATAGATGAGAAAATAAAGCTACTTGAAAATAGCATTAACATATACAATCTATCTCTACGTGATCACGAAAGTCAAAAGACACGTTTAAAGCAGCTTCAGGAATGGCAGGTTATGCTCGATCAGGACTTAAAAGATCTTGAACAAGAGAATACACAATTCGATAACCTCATTACCGAAAAGCGTCAAGAGTTTGAGACGATAAGTAATCGCCTTGAGCAAATTAAGAAAACAACAAGTACTCTTGACGTTGTAAAATTTATCGTGTCAGAGGAGGGTGTAAAGTCATATCTTGTTAAAAAGATACTACAGGTATTCAACGCTAAGTTACTCTATTATCTCCAGAAGATGGACGCAAATTGTATTTGTAGATTTAACGAATATTTTGAAGAAGAAATCGTTGATGTAAAGGGTAAGATATGCTCGTACTTTAATTTTAGCGGAGCTGAAAGAAAGAATATTGACTTAGCGTGTTTATTTGCGTTTATGGATATGAGACGTCTTCAGGGTGATGTGTGTTTTAATTTTAGTATCTATGACGAGCTATTTGATTCAAGTCTTGATGCGCGAGGTATTGAGCTGGTTATTAACGTTCTGAAAGAGCGTGTTGATAAGTATGATGAAAGTATAATGGTTATCAGTCATAGAAAAGAAAGCGTAAAAGCTGCAACCGGTGATGTTATATATCTTGAAAAGAGTAATGGTATAACGAGACGTATTGATTTTAATAACTCATCACTATAACTAACTAAGTATGATTACAAGTCCGTTTTTTCCGTCGCCTTTTGTTTCACCGTTCTCTCCCTCACCGTTCGGACCATCGCCTTTTGCTACTGCGGGTAGTCAACCGATTATGGCGCAGCAACCTCTTCCGCAGCCTCCGGAGCTCTCTCTTGAGCGCGTAATTAACTATTATGCAGATTATAGTGGCTGTGGTTTTTGGAGAATGATCTGGCCGGAGCATATACTTAACGCTCATCAGAAGCAGGTTGTCCATGGTAGTACAATGATGTGTTTTGATCCTAACTATTTTAGAGGAGCAAAATGCGTTCGTATACAACGACAGGCTACCACGCATCAGCTTGAATTTATAAAATTTCTTAAAAAAGTAAGTCAGGAACTCGGTTTTAGAATTATCTATGAGATTGATGATCTTGTCTTCAGTGAAGATATCCCTGAGTATAATAAATTCAAGCCAGCCTTTACCGACCCGATAATCAGGAAAACAGCGCAAGAGATCATGGAGTTATGTGATGAGATTACTGTAACATGTGACTTCATGAAGGAATATTACCAGAGCAAGACAAATAATAAGAATGTTACCGTTATACCAAACTACCCACCGAAATTTTGGATGGGTAATTACTACAACGAAAAGAGAATATCTGAGAACTATGATAGGTATCAGAAGAAGCCAAGAATTCTCTACGCAGGATCCGGAGCTCATTTTGATGTTGATAATAGAGTAGGTCAAAACGACGATTTTGCGCATGTTAATAGAGTCATACGCGCTACAAAAGACAAGTATCAATGGGTATTCTTAGGCGCATATCCTCTTCCATTGCATGATCTTATACAGAGTAGAGAGTTCGAATACCACCCATGGGAGACTCTCTATAGATACCCTGAAAAAATCGCAAACCTCAATGTTAATATGATGGTAGCGCCTTTACAAAATAACACTTTCAATAAAGCAAAGTCTGATCTTAAATTCGTCGAGGCATGTAGCTATGGTCTGCCAATTGCATGTCAGAATATTGTTACATACGAAAACGCACCGTATAAGTTTGATACCGGTGAAGAGATGATAGATATCGTCGACGATGTTCTCTCGAAAAAGGGTAGATACATGAATATATGTACAAAGATGAGAAAGATATCCGAGAGCCGTTGGTTGGAAAATGAAGATAATATCAACAAGTACGTTGAGTTGCATACATTACCGTACGGTCATAAAGATAGGAAGCTCATCAACGCTGTTAATAATATTATATCTTGATAAGATATAGCGTATACGCTATATTAATTTTTGTGTATAGAAATGTTTCATATTCATCACAGCAACAATGTATAAATTTATATACGTGGGACGAGAACGGTAAGCGAATTACGTTACCGAGTACATACGAACCATATATTTATCTTGAAACAAACAACGCTGCTGACGCTCAGAGTATCTTTAATACTAAGCTAAAGCGGAAGCGCTTTAAGAATCAATACGATCGATCACGTTATCTCAAAGATAACAAAGTTACGCGTGTTTTCGAGAACTTTAACGTCTATCAGCAATTCCTTATTGACGCATACTGGCAGGAGAATGAGAAGCCAGATTTCACTAAGTTTCCGCTCAAGGTGTATTTTATCGATATCGAGACGTATTCGCCAGATGCGTTTCCGAACCCGCAAGATCCCACCGATACTATTAATATTATAACTATATACGATACATTGGTTAAGAAGTTCTACTCCTGGGGACTTAAACCGTATACAACGAAATCAGATGACGTAATATACACTGCTTGTAAAAACGAAGAAGAACTACTGCGCAAGTTTCTTAATTTCTTTACGAAAGATTACTGCGATATTCTCTCTGGCTGGAACTCAGAATTCTTTGATGTACCGTATGTTATAAATCGTGTAAAGAAAATACTTGGCGAAGAAGCTATGCAAGAGTTATCTCCGGTTGGTTCGCTACGATCACGAACGTTTCTCGGTAAGTACGGTAAAGAGCAGGTCAAATGGTATGTAGAGGGTTTATCCTGCGTCGATTATCTTGACGTGTATAAACGGTTTTGTCAAACCCTGCGCGAGTCGTATAAGCTCGATGCGATTGGAGAAATTGAGTTGAATGAACGTAAGATTGATTACGGTGATCAGAATCTCACAGAACTAGCAGATAACGACTGGGAGACATTTGTTGACTACAACATCCAGGACGTTAACCTTCTCGTAAGATTAGAACAAAAGCTACAGTATATACAGCTGTTACGTATGATAGCATACGCCGGTCTAACTACATTCGAGGGAGCTCTTGGCTCGCTTTCTGTAATTACAGGGCTATGCGCAATTCGAGCACGCTTAAAGGATAAACGTATTCCAACTTTTATAAAGGATGTAAAAGACGATACAAAGAATAAAGGTGCTTACGTAGCTGATCCGCAACGAGGATTTCAAGAGCATATCATCTCACTCGATGCAAACAGTCTATATCCAAATACAATGATTACGCTTAATCTCTCTCCTGAGACGAAAATCGGCAAGATTACCGATAAGACGGATAAGGATATAACCATTAAGCACGTAAACGGTCAGACATTTACACTAACGCATGAGAAATTCGCTGCATTCGTGAAGCAAGAGGAGATCGCCATATCTCGAGCAAAGATTCTCTTCACGCAGAAGGAGAAAGGAATCATACCTGACACAATTGATTACTACTACAACAAGCGTGTCGAAGTTAAAAAGCAGCTAACAAAAGCGAAGAAAAAACTCTTAACGTTACAGGAGAATACACCTGAGTATCATACATTACAGATTGAAATAGACCGTCTTAATATACGTCAACACACTATTAAAATCTTGATGAACACGGTGTACGGATATTTTGGTAACAAGCACAGCCCGCTCGGTGACGATGATCTTGCTAATTCCATTACACTAACAGGACAAGCGGTAATTAAAGAATCGAACCGAATATTAACCGACTACATCAAGAAGCATACAGGACTGTCTGACGATTATCTTGAAACAAATTCTCCGATTATCTACAATGATACAGATTCGAGCTATATCTCTATCAAGCATCTCGTTGAAGCGAAAAAGATTCCTATCTTTGATAAAAACGGCGATGTAGCACCGGAATATTATAAAGCTGTTGAAGACATTGAAGCGCATCTAAACAAAGAAATTACGAGCTGGGGAAGAAGCGCTCTTGGTTCGAAAGATTGCAGACTTGTATTTAAACGAGAAGCAATCGCCAATGCAGGTCTTTTCTTAGCTAAAAAACGATACGTTCTACATACACTCGATGTAGAAGGCATACCAGGGAAGAAATTCAAATACACAGGTGTTGAGGTAGTGCGTACAACCATGCCTGCACCTATCAAGCCGTATGTAAAGAAAATTATCGAGACAATGCTTTTAACCAAGGACTACAATCAGACTAACAAGGTCTTTAACGAGACCTATGATATCTTTAAGAGTCTGCCTATCGAGGACATTGCGTATGTCATGGGTGTAAAAGGCTACGAAAAGTACGCCAATAAATGTAATGGATTCGAGACCGTCAAGGGCATGCCTAAGCACGTCAAAGCAGCGTACTACCACAACGTCCTGCTTGATCGCTTCGGTATTGAGAGAAAATATGAGAAACTTACCTCAGGAGACAAAGTACGATTTATTGAGGTACGTAAGCCAAATAGCTTTGGCCTATCAGTAGTTGGCTACAAATACTACTATCCAAAAGAATTTGAAGCGGTTTTTGAAATCGATTATGAAAAGATGTTTGAAACGATTATCTACTCTGTTATCGAGCGTTTTTATGAAGCTGTTAATTGGCAGATAAAAAAGCCAGGCAACGACATGCAAATAGATCTTTTCGATCTTTTAGGTATGAACTAGTTGATTTTTAGTTAAGTTATAGTTAATATATTCACGTATGAGCGAAACAGCAAACAACATAACAACGTTTATTGATCATATCGGCCGCACGGTTATCGGTGAGTTTCTCGGTGACAACGGCGACGGTACGTTCTCAGTAAAGAACCCAGCAATTATTCACGTCCAGCCGACCCAGCAGGGACAGCTTAACGTCCAGACTATTCCACTCTATTTCCGCGAATTCGTTGGAGAAAAGAGCAAGGCAAACGGAACTGTTTGGAAGTATAATTACGCAACTGTCGTAATTGGCGTCGACATTGATAACGACGCTCGTCTTATCGAGCAGTACAGTAAGCTCTTTACTGAGCAGCCTGTGATTGCAGCACCAGGAAGCACCGAGCCTCCCGTTGTCAAGCTTTTTGACGATAATTAAGAAGTATTAAAAAACATCTGCGTTTTTCGAGCGGGCCTTGCGCCCGCTTTTTTTTTTTGTTGATTTTTTAGAATAAGAGATGATACTATTTGTATATGAGTAAAGAAATTGATAACATTTTCAAAAAGCTTGATTCAATGAATGCTGAGGCCTCATTTCTCGATGACAACGCTCTTTCTAACGTTGACACCTGGTACGATACAGGCTGCTATGCACTGAACGCTATACTTGGAGGCAGCTGTAGAAAAGGCGGAGTACCGAAGGGGCGTATAATAGGATTTTCCGGTGAGTCAATGACAGGCAAGACATTTATTGTTAATAAGATTCTTGCTAACGCTCAGAAGCAAGACGTTATTCCCGTTATCTTCGATACGGAGTTTGCTATTGACGAAGGATCGACGAAAGGCGTAGGACTTGATGCTAGTAAGACAAAATATGTTCCAGTTTATACTGTTGATCAATGTCGTAATCAAATATCAGCATTTCTTGATAGTGTAATTGAAGCAGGTCAGCAGGGTAAGTTTATTATTAGTATTGACAGTCTCGGTAATCTATCATCACAAAAGGAAATTGACGATATTGCTAAGGATAAATCAGCAGCTGATATGGGTCTAAGAGCAAAGTCACTTAAATCGATGCTCAGAACCCTTACATATAAGGCAGGTAAAGCGGGTGTAACGATTCTCTTTACCAATCATACATATTCTGATCCTGGTGCCATGTTTCCGTCTTTAGTTAAAACTCAATCCGGTGGATCAGGTCCTGTTTATATGGCGAGTATTCTTGTACAGCTTGCAAAGAGAAATGAAAAAGAAGGTGAAGGTGATTCAGGTGCAGTAAATACAACTAAGCTTGCAGAAGCTAACAAATACTCTGGTACTACTATTCGCGCACTTACAGTTAAGAACCGATTTGTACCGCCTTTTCTTGAAGCTGAGATGTATCTTTCTTTTAAGTCTGGACTTAACAAATACAGTGGTCTTCTTCAAATGGCTACCGCTCGTGGTATTATCGAACAAACCGGTTCTACCTATGTTGTCGGTATGGATTCAGGTAAATATAAGAAGGGCGATAAACTTGGTTATGCAAAGAATTTTGTTAAGGATATATCTTTCTTTGAAGATTTTATTATTCCTGAACTAGATAAGCGGCTAGCTGAAGATTATAAATATAACAGCGCTGAAGTAAGCGGTGATAATCTCGAGGTACTTGAAAATGAGTAAGGTTGTAGTGCCAGTAAGCGGTGGTATGGATAGTACTGTACTACTGCATTTAGCGGCATCAAAGTTTGATGATGTACATGTCATCTCTTTTGATTACGGTCAAAGACATAAGAAAGAATTAGAATACGCTAGTTGGCAGATTAATAATGTTAACGAAACCGTTAATAGTAAAATACGTACTAGCAATGTAGTAGAGTTACCATTTTTTAATAGTATTAAGAGTTCATCGTTAACAGATCATACTATTGATGTTGCTAAAGCGAAAGATGTAATGGGTGACCCGCAAACAGTTAATTACGTACCATTTAGAAATATGATGCTTTTGAGCATTGCATGCTCATACGCTGAAAGCTTCGGTGCCGGTGTTGTATATCACGGTGCAGCTCAAGCTGACTCTGTCGCAGGATATTGGGATGGATCGCCAGAGTTTTTATCAGTTATTAATAATATAACTGTTTTGAATAGGAGAAATAAAATTACCATTGAAGCTCCATTAATTGGTCTCTCAAAGAAGGAGATTATTGAATTCGGATTAAAGCTCGGTGTTGACTTTAGTCATACATGGACTTGCTATGAAGGTCTTGAAGAAGCATGCGGAGAATGCACAGCATGTGCTTTGAGACTTAAGGGCTTTATAGATGCAGGTATTGAGGATCCTCTTAAATATTCTAGAAATATACCCTGGGATCACTTACTCGGTAAGGTTTAACCGAACATTCCGCCGAATCTGTCTTCGCCGCCGAAGACTTGGCGACCTGATGTCGGTCGACTACCAACACCGAATTCACGCGCGGCATATTCTTTTTCACTAGCACCGACAAGAGATAAATCACCCTTTTCGGCAAACTCATCAGCCTTTTCACCAGGTTCAAGATATGTACCTCTTTTTGTAAGGACGTTTGATGCAATAAGCTTGTTAATAACACCTTTTGCTTGGCCTTTGGCACGTGCTTCACTAACATCAGAATCCTTCTGTACGATATGCTGTTTAAGAATATCAATTAATTCATCCTCATTAATACCATCACCAACCTGATCAACAGCATGCTGTAATAGTGCATTGCCACCGGCGCTACCTTCTGTAGATGCATCTACTTCTAATGGCTGCTCCTGCGTAGCTCCACTATTTACCTCTTCTTCAGATTTATCAGCAACCTGTGCAATCGCTGCTACAACGTCATTCTTAGCATCTGAAACAGGCTCTCCTTGCTCAACTTCATCATCTACTGTCTCGATAACATTATCGATAAAATTCTTAATAATTCTCGCTGTATAACCTGATACAGCACTGCCGTACTGTCTTGCAAGCTCTTGATGAATCGAATTTTGTAATTTACTGACCTGGTCCTTTCTCTCACCTGTCGATGAGAATACACCACCTGGGAATAACGCGTCGATCACAGGCTTAACAAGTACATCAACAACTTCTTCTACACTCTGTCCAGTTTTATCTGCAACTGTCTTAAAGAGATAAGAATTACCTGATCTGCCCTTTAGACCATTAATGATAGCTTCACGGACCTTTGTATAATCTGTCTTAAGAGCCATTTCCGTTAAACGCTGCGTATATGCTTCAAAAATTAAATGTGAATCACGATTCATATGCTTGAATTATTTATTCTTATCCATATGCAGAAGTTCGATATTAAATTTTAAAATATCTAAATACAACCGAGCTTTGACTATTATATTAACCAATATAAAATTTTCCTGTATTGATATTGGTTATTTTATAGATATAATAATTCATACTATGAATATTAGCTATTCAAACAGGAGAGGAGGGTAACGCTATTTGCGGAATATTTGGATCCAACGAGTTTGCTAAATACAGCAAACTTTATAATAAAAATAAAGAACGTGGTACATTTGCATACGGCGGTTTATTTTTAAGTCATGCATACGACGCTATCGTTAAAGAAGAAAGCGTTGTTGAATTGTCAAAAAATATGTCAATTCAAAATAGTAGTGTATCAATGCGACCATCCGATTTTTATTATTATCTAGGACATACACAGGCACCGACAAGCTCTAAACGTTCCTTTGATCGAAAAACGTCACACCCATTTGAATGCAATATGTGGGTTGTCGCGCACAATGGCGTATTAACTAATGACATTAAACTAAAAAACCAAGTTCGAGATAAAAATACATTTAATGAGGTTGATTCGTCAGTAATACCTGCCTTGTTAGCGCAAGAAAGCGACGAATCAGGGTTAAGCGAAACCGATCTTATTTGTAAAATTCTTTCAAAACTCGAAGGTACATTTGGATTATGGATTTATAATAAAGTAACACATAATACTTTCATTGCGAGATCTGGTAGCACTATTTACGCAGACCTGATTAATAATACCTTTTCATCTCTTCCAGAGACTAATTTTACTTCCCTGGAAGAAGGCGTCTTATATCAAATAACTCTCGAAGGGATAACATCTGTCGGAGGCTTTACAAAAAACTCACCGTTCTTTTTATTATGAAAACAATCTCAATTTTCTCCTGTACACAAAAAACCGACTACAAGCAGACTTACCTATATCAGAGCTTAGCTAAGCTCGAACGCGAATTTCATGTTAGTGTGTTGGATAAATTGACGTTTAAAACGCAGAATACAGACAGTCTAAGTAAGATATATAATAAGGTGTTAGATAAAAGCGTATCTGATATTATCCTCTTTACACATGATGATATGTGGATTGATGACGCTGGTTTTTTAAAAAAGCTTGAGATAGGTCATAATACGTATAATATTTTAGGATTAGCCGGTGGTATTAATCCTATTATTAAGGCACCTGCTCTCTGGCATATTATGTGCGGAGGGTTTCAAGGTGGTAACCTAAGAGGGTTTGCTGGCCATTTTGTATCTAACAACAATACAACATCAATCACTAGCTTTGGTCCGACGCCTGCGCGTGTAGCTATCTTAGACGGTGCATTCATGTCTGTTGATACCGCAAAAGTACGTGAAGTAAACTGGAGATTTAATGAAAATTATACATTCCACCACTACGACATATCCAGTTGTATTGATGCTAATAAGAAGAAGCTCAAGCTCGGTGTTATACCAATTCTTACGTTTCACGGATCACCGGGATTGAGTGATCTCAACGACAAAACGTTTAATGAGAACCAAACAAAGTTCCTAAGTGAATACGCTAGCAATTAGCAAGTAAAGCTTTTATTATAAAAAGATGTCGAAAATCGATCACGATTTTTTTGAAAGTGTTATAGTATATAGAGCGCTAAAGGACGAAACCTACCTTGCGTCTATTATTGATTTTATTAAACCGATATATTTTAAAGATAGTGATATCAAGGTAATCTTTAACATTATTAAAGAGTATTTTCAGCGTAGAAATGCTTGCCCGACTCTTACCGAGATTAAGTCCTGTCTTACGACGAATGAGCTAAAAGATTCTTACAAACGCGTTGTAGACAAAATAAAAGATATTGATAAGAATATTAATAACGATGAACTATTTCAGAATACGGAAACTTTCTTAAAAGAAAAGGCAGTTTACCATACTATGCTCGAGGTAGTAGAGAAGCCTGGCATGGACGCGTCTCTAATTTTAGAGAAATTCGAAAGTTCATGTAATATATCCTTAACCACAGAAACAGGACTTGACCTGCTCAATGATGTTGATAAGCTTATTGATAACTTAAGCTCGCAAATCAACTACATTCCTACAGGGTGGAATTGGCTGGATGAAAAAATTAGTGGAGGTTTTCTCCAAGACGGTAGAGCACTTTACGTTTTTACAGGCGAAACAAACATCGGTAAAAGTATTTTCCTCGGCAATGTAGCTGTCAATATTGCAAAGCAAGGCAAATCCGTCCTACTAGTATCTCTTGAAATGCCGGAAGTGGTTTACGCGCAAAGAATTAGTGCGAATATTACTAAAATTCCTCTCAGTAAATTGCGTACAGAACTACCAACACTAAAGCAATCACTTGAGGATTACGCAGGCAATAACCCAGAAGCAAAAATTCTTATTAAAGAATTCCCTCCATCAACTATTACTGTAGGTTATTTACAATCTTATATTAAGAAACTACGAAACCAGGGGTTAAAATTCGACGCCATAGTACTCGATTATGTAAATCTTCTCACATACCCGGGTGACGGTAATAGTTATGAGAAAGTTAAAAAGATCACCGAGCAAGTCCGAGCGTTAACGTATATTTTTAACTGTCCTATCATTACTGCAACACAGGTTAATAGAAGCGGATTCGGTGTATCGGACCCAGGCATGGAGACAATTTCTGAAAGCTCTGGACTAGCAATGACAGCTGACGTAATAATGAGTATCTGGCAAGAACCTACAGATAGAGAGCTCGGAGTAATTAAGATGGGAATGATGAAGAATAGATTTGGACAAAATTTCGGACAATGCATTTTGAGAATAGATTATTCTACTCTTACGCTGACCGAAGATGAGCATGTTAACGACACAGAAGCAAGTTCATCGAGTATTAATGCACTAGCAGCGCTATCTCTTTAGAAACATTGATTTACTACTAATTAGTAATAACTAGTTATCGACGATGAAATCGATAACAATAAATACACCTCTTATGAACTATGAGCAGGAACATCTGTTTCTTGCCTTCTGTTCGTATGTAACATTGATGCATACAAAGAAGTTAAATCTCGCAAATGTATTTTTGTTCATGTTACAAAACAAAGAAGTTAGAGAATTATTTAAAATATATTGCGACATTAATAGTGATTTTGCTGCTGTACAAGCCTTTTTATCGTTTGATCCTAGCTTACATAAAAGCAAATATATAATGAAATATTTGAATTCTGCTAAGCAGAACGCTATCATATATTAGACATGCCTTCAGAAATCGAACTTACCGAATTTGAAAAACACATTTATAACACACATTTACGGTTTTCAAGAAAACAAAAAAATCAACCGTTTAGAGCAAGAAAAGATTTTTCCGATATACAAGATAAAAATTTTATCTATTTAAAAAAGATATCAGCTTTCCTTACAAAACATTCACATATAAAACTTGAAGACTTTATATACGCGCCTTTTAACATATATCCTGACGAACAGTACTTTGATCTAAGTTATTTTACAACACTTAAAGCTGTAAAAGCTTATACGACATTCAAAAAGAAGCAAGACAACCTCGATCCAGATACACCGGAACAATTACAAACTATTATTGAATCTCTCAAATTTATTAATACATTTTGCCGTCAACAAAACATAAATGTACCCGATTATATTAATTATAAACCCGAAAACACCCATTCTTTTATTATACATTTGAAAGAACATAAAATAAACACTTATAGCTTATTCGGCTTTTCGAACTTTGAACGAGTATTAAGACAATATGACATGGAAATGATTAAGTTTATTCTTAGCGAAGATTTTATAAACAATCTGCCGACATTTCGTTTAAGATACTTTGCTTCAAAAAAAGCCAAAAAACTTGTTGATTTAGGCTTAAAGAAAATAACTAGTTGATTAATCAGACACTACAATATACTATATTAAATATATGAGCAATACATTCACATCGTCAATGTTCGACAGCATTAAGTCCGCACTCACTAAGCAAACTGAGAGCACAAATACAAAATACAAAGATTTTTTACGCACCGACGCCGGTAATACATTTACAGTTCGTATTCTCCCTAACATCAAAGATCCAAACAAGACATTTTTACATTATTACTCTTATGGCTGGAACAGCTTTGCTGATGGTAAGCTTATTAATGTCGTAAGCCCTACAACATGGAATCAGCGCGACCCTATTGCCGAAGAGGGCTACCGTATCCGTCGTAACGGTACAGAGGAAGAAAAGGATAAAGCTCGTGCTCTCAATCGCAAGGAAAACTGGCTTGTTAATGTGTATGTTGTTGATGACCCAGCACGTCCAGAGAACAACGGTCAGATTAAGGTACTTCGTTTTGGACGTCAGCTTAATAAGATTATTATGGATGCTATTGAGGGTGACGACGCTGCAGATTTCGGCCCACGTATTTTTGACTTATCTCCAAATGGATGTAATTTTAGAATTAAGGTTGAAAAGCAGGGAGATTATCCAACATATGTTTCATCAAAATTTGCTCTTCCAAAGGCGATCCCTGGTATAGACGATAACAAAATTCAAGAAATTTATAATAGTGTTTTTGATCTTGAGTCCTACCTTACGGTTAAGAGCTATGATGAGCTTAAAGAGACTCTTAACACGCATTATCATTGCACTACTGATGTAGAAGACACGTATGATAGTGAAGCAGAAACCGTATCAAAACCTGCTATAACAACTACACCAAAAATACAGTCTCCCCCCAAGGAGGAGGCACCAACGAGCTTAGACAGCGATGATATCGCAGATCTTCTCAAGGGTCTAGAATAATAATGGATACGTTTAACGATCAAGAGCTTACCCCTGATCAATTAAAGTTTTTGACTCTTCAGTTTTTGGGTCAGAACTTAGGTGAGCTTAAAGAACTTGATAAAAATATTATTTCAAAAAATAATACATTACAGGGTTTTAGTATTGATCCACATGCGGTGCTTAACTCTATTAGTGCACCGCCTACAGCCCCGGTAAGTACCCCCACACAGCCAGCAACGTTAACTCCTATAGAAGCTCAGCCACAACCAGCTGTAATCATTACACCGCAGTCTGTTGCTACGCAATTACCGGAAAAAGACGAAAATCAACTAGAACTAGATTTTACTACATCCGCAACTATAGATAAACTCTTTGATAGGCTTGAAAGAGTTGAGAGAAAGATTGATAAAATATTAGATAATATTGCTGCATCTAAGCAACCTACCTGAAAGTCACGCTTGATAGAGCGAATAAAGAGCTTATTATTAATAATATGATACTCTGTATACCTAATTGCGAAGACTTTTTAAATAGTTTTATCACACCGCTGAGTCGTATTGCGGATTGCGCTGTGATAAAAATAGATAACGATAAAGCTACATCCATTATATCAAATAATGATAATTCATTAGTTGTGTATGCAGAGTACAATAATATACAAGCTGATGTACAAAAGAACCTCAACATACCCGATCTTAAAAAACTCTGCCGTATTCTTTCATGTATTGAGAGTAATAATTGCAACCTAGACATATCAAACAATAATATTAGCTATACATCAAGTGATGTAAGATTTAAGTATCATCTTTACGAAGATAATATCATTAAAACCCCTAAGCAAATTAGTTTAGAAAAGCTTAAACAAATTACGTTTGATGGTAAGTTTACTATCTCTTTTACATCACTTAATTCACTCATTAAAGGCAGTACCATAGCAACTGATACCGATAAAATATATTTGTCTTTTGATGGTAATAATGTGACTGGTGAGCTCACGGATAAGTCTCGTGCTAATACCGATTCTTATGGTATTAAAATATCTTCCGATTATACCGGTGAACAAATAGGTATAAGTATACCGTTAAAATTTGAGCTCTTCAGAATACTATCTTTTATGAAATTTAAGCTTGTAAGTATTGAGCTTGCCGCAAAACGCGGTCTATTAATTATAGATGCTAACACGGAAACAACAAACATAAAATTTATTGCATCTGCGTTACAAAATTGATAACTATTCTTTATGAGCAAAAATAAACTTAAGACACCCGGTTATTTTATAAAACGACTACGTGATAACGGGTTCGTCGTAGTACGTCTTTTTTCAGTATTCGCTAAAAGCGATCCAAGAAGATGGGTCGTACTAGTTAATCCATCAGAGAGCTCTGTTTTTATAACATGCTACACTAATAAAAATGAATTAAATGAGGTACTCTTTGAGTTCAACGACGGTGGTATACGTATACCAAAAAACTATAATATTAAAACAGATAGTATAGAAGTTATAATTGATTATTTAATTTCGCGCGGTATTACGAATAATACTGATTATCACGGTAAGTCGCGTTATTTATCAAAAAGATTAAATAATCATGATGAAGGGTAAAGATCAAAACAACCGCAATAAATCTGATGATAGTAAAAACATAAATCATGATTTAGATGCAGAATCAAAAGAAGCTATTCGTAAAGCTATGATAGCGTCCTTTCAGGAAAAGGCAGAAGATATAAAGGGTATAAAAAGAGATTTAAAAAACCTATCAAGTGTTGTCGAGGAATATCTTTCATCGTTTATTATACTTGGTTACACCTTTGAAGGCGACCCTATACATTGTATATCCGCGCATAATCAGCAAGAAGCTGATTCTCTCGTGACTCTTATAAACAAATTTTTTCATTCACATTTAGATAGCGGTGATCAAGAGTAAACTAGAAACATTTTTTAAAAAAGATCGACCTAAACCTAGAGTCATATACGCGGTCACCGCTGGTGCTTTTTTAGGTGAATTACTTATATATGCTGAAGAGCAAAACAATGCATATAACTTTCTTGCCTTACCGGAGATGAATATACGCGTGATACCGAAAGATAAGTTTAAATTTGGAATACAGAACAGCATATTAGAGATAGTTGAAAAACTACCTCGCAGCGTTTATAAGATCTGCTATAAGCAGTATAAAAAAAATAAAGCTACCGCTTTAAGTAATAACGCATAAGTAACTATATGGATTTCATACAACCAAGAATTATACAATCACCTATTAGCGGTGAACCGGTGAGACCGAAATTACGTACATATATTCGTAACCAGCAAGAAATTGTTGAAGCTGAATATATCGACCCGGCATCAGGTACATTCATACGCAAAGGTATTGTATCAGTAACAGATTTAAGCAAAAAAGAAAAATAATTTTTCTCTTGTAATATAGTTATAGAGCCGCTATAGTTATAATGTGATTCTTCCTCAAGAATATATTATACAAAAGTTCTACCAATACGCTGGTTATCCTAAGCATAAAAAGATTACAAATACGTATGAAGCCGGTTGTCCTATTTGCAGGGAAGGTAAATCGTGGCTTAAAAAAAGAAGATGTTATTATGTCGTTGATAATAACATCATTTGTTGTCATAATTGCGGATGGTATAGCGATCCTATAAAGTGGATAATTGAAGTATCGCGTCAGTCGTATGGAGAAATACTAAATGAAATAAAAACATATGATCGTTTACCTGTCGATATATACAAAGATGTTATTGAGGAAAGCTTACCTGAAAATACGCACAAGTTACCACTTGATTGCATTAATCTGTTTGATACACATCAGGTTTCAGCTTTTGAAGATACGCCTATTGTTAAGAAGACTCTTGAAGTAATAAAAGCAAGAAGACTCGATACTGCTGTTAACCGGCCAAAAGCTTTATGGTTATCATTAACAGATAGGCTACATAAAAACAGACTAGTAATACCGTTTTACAATGAACGAGAGGATATTATTTTTTACCAATCTAGAACCATAGTAGAGGATTCACGAATAAAACTACCAAAATATCTAAGCAAAGTTAATGGTGAAAAGGCTTTATATAACCTTGATAAATTATCTATTGATTTAGAGTATATTTTTATATTTGAAGGCCCTATCGATGCATTCTTTGTAAGAAACGGTACAGCTGTTGCTGGTATTAACGAAAAGAGTACGCATATGTTTTCTAATTTACAGCAGACACAGATCAATAGCTTTAAGCTACATAAGCGTATCTGGGTATTAGATAGTCAGTGGCTTGATAAGGCTAGCAGACAAAAAACAAAAATACTAATCGATCAAGGTGAGACTGTTTTTATTTGGCCGGAGAAGTTAGGTAAAATGTTTAAGGATATAAACGACGCCTGCGTACATGTACAAATCGATGAAATATCACCTAATTTTATAGTAAATAACTCGCACCAAGGCCTGAAAGCAAAACTACTACTATCAGCGATCGTTTGACGAGATTAGATAACCCTTAAACGCTTCACTTAGTGAACTTAATTCAGCTGCAAGACGCGCAATCTTCTTCTTTTCACTTCTTGCAATATCTTCGAACATCGTATCACATGATGCAGAGTGTAGTTTAGACTGCACCGAGCCGTCACTTGTGCCATTGAGAAATTCAATAAATTCATCAATGTGGTTAATCCAACTATTTAACTCACTTGCTTGCTCTATTTTTGCGTGATCAACTCTTGCTGCACGTTCAGCGGCCGCCGCTGTGGTTGCTGGCTTGACATCAAAATCCTTCGGCTCAGCAGTATCTAATTGCTGAGCCATGGCTTCTTTATCGGTTGTTGGTTTAAGCTGATCATCATCAGCTTCTAAAATATAAGAGAATTTAGAGCTAAAAGAACTCATATATGTATTTATTGTCGAGACTAAATATTTTAGGTGAAAAAGAAAGTACTATTTGAAGATGTAACCATGGCCTATAATAAATGGGTATCCGGTCAAGCTGCACGTGAATTTAATTCACAGCGATTAAAATTTAACGATATCCTCAGTAATACACCCGGTCTCACTAAGCAGAACCCAAATGATTCTAAAGCAGATAACGTACTCCCCTATCCACTCCCAAACATCGTATCTATACTCGGAGACCTAACAACTGACACGACCAACACAATAAGAGATTTTAAGATAGCTCTTAAATCACCCGCACTTACAAAAAATACAAAAGCTCAAAAAGAATTAATAGCAATAATTAAACATCTTGAGGCATCGCAAAAAGAGCTAGAGTCAATATTTAAAATAGTAGGCAAGGAAGCTTGATTTTACGTTGAGCGCCGCTATATTTTAGAGTAATGGTAAAGAAATTAATATATCAATTAACCGCTCTTTTATTAATAGCTAGTCTTATTGGCGTAATACTATTATATTTCGGCGTACCTATTATATATGGTTTGTTGTTAGGTATTATTATACAAATTGGCTTAAACTATTGCTTTCTTACGTGTCTCGATGCTTTTGTCGCGTTAAAAAACAAAAAACTCGAAAATGAACGCATACGCGAATTTTCCTTACAGGGCATGGAGGTGACATGTCCCTGTTCACTAAAAAAGACCGAGTTTGTACCTATTACTCTTAATACAGCTAATAGTTATAAATGTAATTATTGCCAAAAAAATGTAAGTGTGTATGTAATTCCTGAAACAGCGTTAATAACAGAAACAATTGCTAGTACGATTAACCTACCTACGCAAATAACCGAACAGTTTAAAGATGGAAATTCCTGAAAGTATAAGTAACCTCACCACAGATGTGGCTCCTAGTCAAATCTGTCTACCTGCTACTGAAGAGACTGTAAGTTTGTCAAAAATTATCAATAGCATTAAACAATATACACCAGCAGCGAATTATAAAGACTTTGAAGATGGTGCTGTATACCCTAAACAAAATATAAACCTTGATAAAAACATCCTAAAAAATTTTTTAAGTCTTTATAACGACATTATTACAAAAGCGATTGTAGCTTCAGAAATCGACGATAATATAAAGACAGAATTAGTAAAGGTCTTTTCTACCCACATAAGGAGTGTAATAACAAGTACAGAATCACTACACCACTTTATTAATACTTTAAATAAAGAGCAGAATATTATTGACGTTTTAAAAATTTCATACATAATACTCGGATATGCAATCGATACTATCAAAAAATACACTAGCACTAGAGGCTGAAGCACAACAACATAATATGTCGTATGATGAATACGCCAGATGGCTTTGTCTGTTAGAAGGTATTGAGCTTGTCGGTAAACGAGTTGAGCAGATTAAACGACGCAACACCGATGCTAATAATATTGACTGGATTAAGCCACTTGCGTTTCAAAAATATATCGAAGAGCGGTTTCTCTCAATGAAATCAGATCTCGAAGAAATAGAACAAATACCAGAATTCAAAATTAAGCGAATTAACTTCAGCAATACACACGACGCTGTAACCTGTTAACTATAACCACCATATACGTCGCTATAGTCAGTTTGTGTGTAATCAAATATTTGTTTTGATGCGTCATCAACACTAAAGCTATACGGTTTATAGGCGCCAGACACGGTTTGATTTTTTGTATCATCAAAGACCTGACTATTAACAGCATCTGCTGATAACCCAGGTTCGAATGACCATTCAAAGCGCTTACACTTAAGTAGCCAAACATAGTGACCGGCAAGCGGATTAATTTGCGCTATATCTTGATCGAGTCGTTCCGTTACTTCATAATACCTACCATCCCGCCCGCCTGGTCGATCGCTACCATATTCCGTTAATTGAAAAACATCACCAGATTTTGGCTCTGCGTTCCATCCGAATCTATCATAAAACGCTGTGATATGAATAAACGCTGTTACTTCGTCCTCAGAGAGTAACCCGTACTTACTAAGCATAAGTGCGTTCTCGTTTAAATTTACAGCAATAACAAGGGGAAGAGGAGGAGCAAATTGAGCTGTTGGTTGCTCACCGTAGAGCATATCTGCAGAAAGTATACTCACGGTACTTACATAGTAATTAACCCGTTGACCGTACAGGTTAATCATTTCACGCCAATAGTTGGAGTAAATAATTCTCTCACTTTGATTAGCGCTTTTATCTGTATATCTAAAGCATTGATTATCAGTAAATGTAATAGGATATACCTGAGGAGAGTTGTCACCACCAGGTCCACCGCTATAGTAATCTTTAGTTTCAATACTCATCTTTTATCGCTTTATTAAAACAAAAAACCCCGACTCCTGATGAGGTGCGAGTTGAATCCCTGTATTACCTAGCACACCAGAGAAACCTTTCAATTTAAATTGATCTTTGAGCTTCCGTGCTTTTTGCAAGTTTATAGTCTTCGTACCACGCTGCATTCGCTTAAGCTGTTCGAACTCCTGAACAGCATTATTGTCTACACGGTGACATACTGGCACGACATCCGCTGCATGCTTCATGTTCGGATTTGTAGCATTACTAACTCCGATATTATCGCGCTTATGTCTAGCTACACCTTTCTTTCTCGTATATTCTTTAAAGGTATTCACAGATATATTTAAGCAAAAAAAAGGGCCTTCTTTCGAAGGCCCTTAATTTATAATCTATTTTTTATTTATTACTTAGCTGCTGCAAAGAGATCTTTCTTTACACCGCTTGTTACCTTACCAGCAACCTTATTTGACGGAACACCACCACCGACTACCTTCTTGAGAGGCTGTGGCTTACCATCGTTAACGATTCCTTGTGAATCACCACTGCCTTCCTTGCCATCGACGTCGGATGTAACAGTACTAGCTACCTTATGTGCACCCTTTGATATGAGCTTCTTACCATGCTCATCGGAAAGCTCCTTGATATCTGTTGCTTCAAAAGCAACCTCTTCATCTTCACTTTCCATAGAATCGCTTTCATCTTCACCCTCATGCTCTTCGCTCTCCGGCTCTTCTTCGCCGAGAACGCTCATGAGAACATCATGAAGCTTCTTTGCTGTCTCTTTATCAAGAGTAATTGTTACTTCACCCTCGTCACCTGGCATCTCTTCATGACCTGGAAGATCAAGAGCTTCAGCATCTGTATGCTCTACGTCATCTTGTGACATAGGTGCGCCGCTCATTACGTTTTCAAATAATTCATCAAAAATAGATTTATTCATAAAAGTATTTATATTCTCTTTTTGTATTTTTTTAGATTCTTGTGAGAAATTTTCAACACCAGTAAATGTTTGTTTTGAACCAGGTTCAAGAGGCGCTTTAAGAGCTTCTTTGTTTTTATTAGCATTAGGGCCTGCCTTATCAAATGCCTTAGTTGTTTTTACGGTATCACCATCGATCGTTTTACCTGATGTAGGAAAGGTGTCCTTAGGAAATCCCTTCTTTGTTGCTTTTTTTGATTGGACGTTTTTAACTGATTCTGTAAATACAGAGGACTTATAAAACTCACCCATTTCAACGAGTTCACGTGATTTGTTCATATTTGCCTAATTATTTATATCTAAATGCCTACTAAAAAGGAAAAACAGCAATATTATCTTGGTAACGAGAATCTACCCACGCCTGATGCAGCGTTTGACTATCAGTCAAACCCTGAGTGGATAAAGGACATTGATAAATGCAGAAAAAACATTTTGTTTTTTGCGGAAAATTTCTTTTATATTACAAACCTCGATCAAGGTAAAATAAAAATACAGCTACACCTCTGTCAGAAAAAAATACTTAGATCACTACGCGATAATCGATTCGTGTGTTTATTGGCTAGCCGTCAGATAGGTAAAGCACTCGCTCTCAACACACCGATACTTACACCAACAGGCTGGTCGACGATGGGTGATTTAAAGGCTGGTGATCAAGTCTATGGAGCTGACGGCATGCCATGCAATGTTTTGTATGCGCATGACGTTCTAAAAGATAGAAAATGCTATAAAGTAATTTTTGACAACGGTGAAGAAATAATAGCTGATGCCGAGCACCTCTGGTATACAGAAGCAAGAAGTGAAAGAAAAACAATCGGCACCGTAAAAACCACAACAGAAATATTCAACACACTATTCGTACCTAATAGCAACGAACCAAATCATAGAATACCCACGTGCATAAACGGAGTTTCAGGAACAACGAGAAAGCTAGATATTGACCCATATGTATTAGGTTTATGGTTAGGTGACGGAACTAGCGCTAGTGGATCTCTAACAGTAGGTAGACGCGATATAAACGAAATCATCGATATTCTCAAAACTCAACAAACTCAATTTAATAAATTACTATTACACGAATACAGTACAGATGTTTATACATTAAGGATTAGTACAGAAAAAAACATTCAAACACATAGCCTATCAGCTTTACTTAACCAATACAATCTTAAAAATAATAAGCATATACCTAGCGATTATTTGCTAGCTGATAGAGTACAGCGACTGTCGCTCCTACAAGGGCTAATAGATAGTGACGGGTATATTAATAAAAACGGCATATGTCAATTCTATAATACAAATATTGAATTAGTAAAACAAGTAAAGCAATTAGTAGAGAGTTTAGGTTATAAGGTATCATATAAAGAATATGTACCAACACTTAAAGGAGTAAATTGCTCACCATGCGCATCAATAACATTCACTCCTATTGAATGTATTTGCAGACTTTCTTTTAAAAAGAGCAGATTAAAACTCAAGCCGCATATAGTGCAATCCAATTACCGATCACAATGGCACTATATAAAAAGTATCATCGAAGTTCCATCCACACCAGTTAGATGTATTACGGTAGACAGTAAAGACAGCCTCTATTTAGCCGGTAGACAACTGATTCCTACGCATAATACGACCCTTATGACAATCTACGCTCTTTGGGTTGCATGCTTTCAGGAAGATCAGAGAATACTTGTAGTAGCTAACAAGGAACAAACAGCTATTAACATATTCAAACGAATAAGAATGGCGTATGAGAAGCTTCCAAACTACTTAAAGCCTGGTGTACTCGAATACGGTAAAACGTCAATGACCTTGTCTAACGGGTCGAGTATTGGTATAAGCACAACGAGTAGCGACGCTGGTCGTGGTGATAGCTGTAATTGTGTTGCAGGTGAAACACTAGTTACTTTAAGAGATAAAGTTACACATGAGGTATTTCAAGTTAGTATGTATGACCTCGCTAATAAATTAAAGAACAATACAGAGCTTCAATTGAAAATAATAAATGATTAAGATGCTTATTCATCCAAATACTGCAATTCCGGATAATTGGTTACGCGGTACCGGAAAACGTAAAAACTAATAATATGGCTGACATTAATAATTATAAGATTTTAAAAAATACAGATTATGAAATCTTGACAGACGACGGGTTCAAGAATTTTGAAGGTGTTATTATTGGAAGCAATACAGATAAGATTAAATTTACATTTTCAAACGGAAGAGAATTAGTCTGCACGCCAAAACACAAAATTATAAAAAACACCGCATTCGAATGGATTTATGCAAAAGACCTTAAAGTTGGTGATATATTATTTTCGAATATAAAAATAGACAAAATTGAAACATATACAAATACAGACTCAGTGTACGAGATTCTCGATGTAAAAGACAGCCATAGATATTACGCAAACGGTATATTAAGTCATCAATGCCTTATCCTTGACGAGTTAGCGTTCATTGATAATCATATGGTCGAGGATTTTTGGCGATCGGTTTATCCGATTATTTCATCATCTAAGAAATCTAAGATCTTTGTAGCTAGTACACCGAATGGTTCAAATAATTTGTTCTACGAATTATATTCAGGAGCTCAGGAGACAGACCCAGAAAAGCATAATGGCTGGAAAGCAGAGCGTGTCGACTGGTGGGAGATACCTGGAAGAGATGAGAAATGGAAAAAGAATACAATACGAGAATTAGGAAGTAGAGAAGCATTTGATCAAGAATTCGGAAATGTGTTTCATCAATCTGGTGAAAGTGCGATTAATGAAGAATTCTTCGACAGGCTAAAGGCCGATTGTACAGAGCCGAGATTTGTATTTGACGACGGTCATTACCTTCTATGGTCTGAGCCTAGTAAGGAAAGATTATATGTAGTCGGTGTCGATATATCCGAAGGCGTCGGTGAAGCAGCTTCTGTTGTTCAGGTATTAGATATAACTGATTTACGTAACGTTGAGCAAGTGGCAATATATCATAACCGTAACATCAGTCCATATAATTTCACTACAAAACTACACGAGATACTACAACACTGGGGTTCACCGCCTGCTTTAATCGAGAGAAATAATTGCGGCGCACAAGTTGTGGATCAATTAAAAAGTACATTGAATTACGAGAATATTGTCAATTACGGTGTAAAAGCCGGTGATAAAGTGTTTAATAAAATCGGTGTTGTAGCTCATACTAATACAAAATACAAGGGTATCACGAACATGCGATACTGGATAAACGAGCTTAATGTTGTCCGTATACGTGATCTAAAAACACTTAATGAACTTAGAAATTTCGTACGTTATCCAAACGGTACATGGGCTGCTAAGCCCGGGTCTGATAACTGGGACGATCGCGTAATGAGTTTAATCTGGTCATTAATGATACTAGAAAACGAAATTACCGAGAAATATTACGAGATCACCGAGCTTGATGATAACAAGCGACCACAAGCCATTAAATCACTCGACTACGGGATTAAATATTTTATCAACCCTACATCAATATATAGCAACGAAAAAAACCCTGATCAAGGAATACCGATGCCTATTATTTTTGATATAGGAGATACGCCTGATCATACAGATCTTACAAATCTCGAACAACAAGGGTGGACGACACTATATTAAAATGAATACATACACACAGAGTCCATTTAATAAGACAAGAAAAGACAAATTTTTATTTGTCATGAATATCCCGACTGCTTTAAAACAGGTTGCATCAAAGTTTGACCGAAATCTAACAAGCATAATGCCTGATACATTACAGTTTTCCATTTTTGGCGCTATAGTACCAGATATATCAATTCCTCCCACTGCAACTCGCTTTTCTGGTCAGACGCTTAATATAACCAGTCACTCTAGAGACCCGTACCCGCCTATTGACATAAATTTTACAGTTGATAACCGATTTAACAACTATTGGGTTATATACACGTGGCTTAACACGCTTAATAATGATGAAGCAGGACTATACGATGTTAATAAATTAACATTACAAACGAGATCTGCTATTGATCCAGCATCAACAGCATTGCATTCTCAGTATCAAGCGACTGTTTCAATTTTTGGACTCGATGAATATAATAAGAGAGTTGTGGAATTTAAATATACTAATGCGTTTCCTATAGCACTAGGTGGTATAAATTACTCGCATAGAGACGGTGGAGAGCTTGAATCAAAATTTACCATGAGCTACTCTCAGCTTGTAGTTACACCGATAACTGATATAGAAAATCTCTAATAACCAAAAAAAATTAAATCAAAAATTTATAAATACTTTATATGGCACGTACAATTCAAAGTCCCGGTATACAATTTACAGAAACTGACTTTTCACAAAGAGCACAACTTGCTTCACCGACGACGGTTTTTATCGCAGGGTTTGCACCCAGCGGACCAGCATCGACACCAACATATATAAATTCCCTTGGTGATTTTGAAAACATATATGGAACACCGACAAATGCAGCCGAACGTTATTTTTATCAAACAGCGAAAGCAGTATTTCAATCAACAGCAAACGTATTAACATACCGCATACCGTACGGCTCTGACCTCGGTATCGGTACTTCAACACAGTATAGTGCCCTTGTTTACCCTGCAGTTTCACTACAGAACGGTGTAACAGCAACAAATTTTCAATATTCCACATCAGCTATAGCTACAAGCGGTAACGTTACATATTACTTCGGCGCACCAACACACGTGCGTCTCTCACAGCAGCAGGTAATAGATATTCGCCGTGGCGCTGCCTTTACATGGGCAACAGATGGCGGTGGCGTAACGTCGTTTACCACAGTTACCGGTCTCGGCCAAGCCGGTCTTATTGTTTTAAATAAATCACAAGCTTCAATTAATAATATTCTTGAAGGTACATATCTAGGCGTTATCGATAATACAGCGTTGAGACCTATTTCTCCTGCCTATAATGACTTCTCAGGTGTTTATACGGTAAACACCCAGGATACATTTATCGGCAACCAGAACTATAGTGGTTATAGTATCGTACCAACAACAAGACTTGACTTTACCCTTTCAGCTGCGACTGCATCAGTGACTAAGAGTATCTCCGAAGTCATGGAAAATGTCAATACCTTTGATATTTCTGTAAGTGGCTTTAACGATACAATTAATATCGGTGTATTTAAATTAGCTAAATCTAGATATACACCGGATGCAACAACGCTCGGTTATACCTTACAAGAAGGATATACAGGTTCACTTGATTACTACAGAAAGATTAACTCTTCCCAAGGCGGACCTGCACAAAGCTTTTTCGTCGGTGATATTACCGATACGTCAAAAAATATTGAAGTGTTCGTTAATCCGTATATCTCAAATCAAAACGTCGGCACCTGGCTCGACAATAACGGTAAGCCAACAAAATCCGTACGTTTTCTTAATAAGAATCGGTTAACCGATAATATACCTCTCTCAACATTCGCTGTATATGGAGGATGTAGTGCAGCAGTTTATGCAAACTTAATCAACGCATACGGTACAACAGATAAACTAGTCGCACTCGGCGATTACAACTCCGTCGACTTAACAACAAAAGTTATTGGCAACGTTCCTGGCAAGGTGTCGAGATTGTTAGATACGATTGAAAACACCGAATTATACCCACTAACTATTGTAGCAGAGGCAGGGCTAGGTACCATCTATGCAAATTCAAACACTGCAACTACATCAGGCTGTTTTGATGATACAGTGCCATATCCTAATCTTATTGACGCCTATACGCAAGATGATAACGCAACACCTGCAAAAATTATTCTTGATTATAGAGCTGTTGCAGATGAGTTTATTAACTTCGCAGCAAATCGCCGCAAAGATCACCTATTCATCGCCGATCCATTAACTAATATTTTTGTTGAAAACAACGTCAAGACTCTTAGTAATCCAACCTTAAACTTCTCAAATAACATCTATTGGCCTCTACGTAATCAGTTTAGCTGGCTAAATAATAGCTATACAGCTGTATACGCAAATTGCGTACAAGTTGCAGATTCTTCAACTAATGGCCTTATATGGGTACCGTTCTCTGGATTTGCCGCTTCGATCATGGCTAACGTCGATAGCAATGCACATCCATGGTACGCACCAGCAGGTGTAACAAGAGGCGTTGTGAACGGTATTACAGATCTCGCCGTTTATCCGAAGCAATCAGAGCGCGATCTTCTCTATAAGATATCACTCAACCCTGTCGTGAATCTCCCTAACGAAGGATATGTGGTTTTTGGCCAGAAGACATCACTCAAACAACCAAGCGCATTTGATCGCATTAACGTACGTAGATTGTTCCTAACACTCGAACAGCAGACAAATAACACAATACGTCAATTCGTATTTGAGCCAAATACGCTGTTCACAAGAACACAAGTTGTCAACACACTCGCACCAATCTTTACGAATGCGAAGAATACAAACGGTCTATACGACTTCTTAATCGTATGCGATGAACGTAATAACCCACCGGCTGTTATAGATGATAACACATTAGTCGTTGACATCTACCTCAAGCCGACAAGAACAGCAGAGTTTATTCTTGTTAACTTCTATGCAACAAGAACAGATCAAAACTTCGCTGAAATTACAGGATAATCATATTACTAACAACTAAATAATTACATACTATGGCTGATACAAACCAAACGATTCAAAATTTCTATAGAATAGCAGCTACAAGAGAGTTTTCCCGTGATTTTAATTTTCGCGTACTCTCCATAAACACAGGTGGTGCTACTAACGCAGCTGGACAGATCATAACTTTTAATGAAGATGATCTCATCTATGCAAAAACAGCAACCCTACCTGAACGCGCGATAACGAACGTACCTGTACCGTATATGGGTCTCAACTTCAACATGCCCGGTAATGCTGTTTATCCTGGTTCAGAAGGCTATAGTATTACGTTTTATGCTGATGCTAATTCCTTAATTAGACAGAAATTTGAAGATTGGTCACGCTATACATTTGATGATGCAAATAGTACAGGTGACTACCTAACACCAAAGCAAACATCAATTATCACACTCTTGCAAGTTGATAACCAACTGAATCGTATCGCTCAATACAGCCTCGTAGGTGCCTCGCCACGTTCTGTTGGTGCACTTACATACTCAATGGCCGCCGGAACAGGTCAAACGATTGAGTTCACCGCTACAATGGCGTATCATTACTTTACAAGACGGCAGTAAATAGTAAAAATAAAGCAATCGCTTAAATAATTAAGTGATCGATCCGATAACCAGTACACTAGCAAGTCTTGGTCAGAATATAGTAGGCCTTGCTACAGGTTCAAATCCTCTATCTCAACCGCAATTTGCGAACCTATTTGGGTTTAATTTACCTGCCCTACCGGTTGTAAGTACCAGAGATTATTTTCTCACGCAAATGGAATCCTGGTTTACAGCGATTCCTATGTCTACGCAGTGGATTTTATTATTTGATAGCTACCCAGCCGGTCTTCAGACATCAATTATACAAGGATTAGAGCGTATAGATGGATCAAAAACTGGTTTTGATATTGATAATGCTATTAATATATTAACATCATCACCAGCTCAACGAATTATAGGCTGTCTTTTTGCAAGCTCTGTTACTATACCTAATGAAAGCTATGATGTTGAGCAAATTTCTGTAGAAAACAACAGAGGCTTTCTACCTGGTGTACTCGCTGGCGGTAGAAAACGTGAAGCACCCGTTATTGATGTACAATTTAGAGAGACTAACACATCTTTTATTGACTTTGTTGTAAGACCTTGGATCATTTTAGCATCTCACTACGGTTACGTAGCGCGAGACCCCAATAATCCTGTAGAGGCGTTAAAAAACATGAAGACAAACATGCACATTATGCAATATACACGTACACGTGCGGGTGTATCACAGACACCACGTAAAGCCTGGCATTTTTACAATTGCGTACCCTTCAATATCAATGAAGAGACACTCGAATATACAGAAGAAAAGCTAATGAACTACAATACACGGTGGACTTATTCGAATTATACAGTATCTAACGGTCTTTATCTACCGATTATTGATATAATCAATCAATTTAAGACAAGCGGTGTACCATCAATACTCAATCCAAGTCTATTTTCAGGTCAAAGATTAACATCTATACTAGGGTAATTGATTTATATATAGTAAATTCTAAATAATCTGTGTCACAATTTACGTATACGGTAAGTCTACCTAGTGAAAATCGTGTAGAAGAGATTAAAGAGCTACATTTTCACGTATATAAACATTTAGTGAAGTGTATTACAAATGATAACAATCAAATTATCGCTAATTTCTTTAATAACATACTAAATTCTCTTTGTAGCAATAAATTTAATACAATTGCGTATTCGTTTTTAGATAAAATTATATTATTATTAACAATTCGTGCAGTTTGCATCGCACCTGATCTTGAACTAACTGTTACATGTCCGGAGACAAAAAGTACCTTCAAATATACTGCTAGTATCTCTGATATTATTGATAAATTACAGACACTCAACTTAAAAGATGATATCTTTAAGTATGTAAAAACTTACGACAACGGGCTCTCTATAACTCTTGGTATGCCCAATACACTAATAACGCCAACTGAGGATGATTTACTTAAGACATTAATTAAGCGCATACACATTCGCAATAAAGAGATTGTTTGCACAAATCAAATTATAGATCAATTACCTATTAATGTACTAAACGACATTAATAACTACTTACTTGATTTTAATAAGCAATTAGAAGATATATATATCCTCGATATACGCTCTCCATTCGGCAGTCAAAAACCGATAATAAAAATACCTCTTAATATCTTCACTGGTTCAACTATAGAATTTTTAAAGTTATGTTTTAAGCGAGATCTATTATCAGTGTACGAGCTTGAATACTCATTAATTCATAAACTAAATATGAGCTATAGCTTAGTAAAATATTCAACACCAGCGGAGTTACTTACATACATTAACCTATATAGAGACGAAAAGAAAGAAGAGAAAAACGCGCAAAACGCACAGCAACCATTGAATCTTGGCCATCCCTGATTATATATCTATATGAGCAACAACGTAAACGACGTTTTAAAACAGCTAGATGCGATTAATAAATCAACAGGCATCAGTGTATACATACCTTCTCTTAAGAAAATAGCAAAATTTAAGACCTTAAACCTTAAGCAGCAAAAGGAACTCTTAAAATCATCTGTTGATGAAACGCTTACTAAATTAGCCTTTATTACTGCGTTTTACAAAATTATTGAAGAAAATAATCTCGAAAACGTTGACATCAATTCACTGTACACATTTGATCGTAATGTTATTGCTCTGACACTACGTGCACATGGTCTTAACGAAATTTATAAAACAAAAGACGTAGAGATCAATCTCATCGATCTTATTAATTCCATTCCAAATATTACAATACAAGAAGAAAGCCTATTTACAACTATTACAGTAGATAGTCTTCGTGTTGAACTAAAAGCAGCACAGCTTGGTGTAGATCGTGACACAAGTATAGCAACAATTAATAAGCTAAAAACTACACAAGAACGTGACATTAAAGGCCTTGTTGGAGAGCTTTTTATACACGAAATAATAAAATTTATTCAATCCGTTACAGTAACAGTAGAAGATACAGAACATACGTCAGTATTTTCGGAGCTAAAAATTGACGATAGAATAGCCATTGTAGAAAAGTTTCCCTCAACATTAACTAATAAAGTTCTTGAGTTTATTAAAACTTATAGAGACCTGGAAAATAAATTTACAACGCTTGATGATTCGAGTGTTGAGATCGACGGTAGCTTTTTTAGCGTATAGGCTATCTCTCATCTTTCTAGATAAATATACTAGATGGATGGTATCACATTTGAACAGTTTCAAGCCGCTGTATCCGATTCTCTCGGGATACACAAAGACGATACCTTTCAAGCGTTTGAAAAGGGTCTTGAAAGACTATTGTCTACACAAAAGCAGTCACTTGATAAGCTACAAAGCTTTATCGGCCAAAAAATTGATGCTTTAACAGAGCGTCATAATGACACTAATCAAAAATTTTCTGAACTTAAATCTTTTTTTAAAAAAAGCGATAGCAAGAACGCCACAGCACCCTCTAAAAGCGAAACAACGCAAATAAAAAAAGAAGATAAATCTAATAATGGCTTACAGGAAATTAAATTAGTTTCATCGTCTTTAGCTAATATTCCAAGCAGCTTAAAAGTTTTACCTGTGCGAGTTGTTGACGCAACTAATAAAGCAAAAGAACATACAGGTATTACACTATCACCTGAAACAAAGAAATTCTTTGAAGGTACGCTTTCTGATGTTGCTGCAGCAATAAACAATAAATCTCAAACATCTAAAGAAAGATCAGCAAGAGAATATGACGAAAAAAGAATAGAAAAAATTAGCGGAAAAACTAATACAGAAACAGACAAACAAATAAAAAAGGATGTTAAGCCGGTAGAAGAAAATAATAAATCTTTAATTAGTAATTTACTAGCACCAGTAACAAGATTATTCAATAAAAACGACGATACAAAAGAGCAACTAAAAACAACATCTAAAAAAGCTGAAGCTACAAATACATCACCGTATCATCATGAAGAAATTAATGTTCTCTTTCCAAGCGAAACAAGAGTTTTCTTAGAAAATTTATTTGGTGATAATGTAAAGCGTTTAATTGAAGGAAATGAAGCTACCAACGATAATTTAGAAAAAATTTTATCAAACAGTTTAAATAAAAAGGAAGAAAAAAAAGACGAACCATGGTGGAAAAAGCTAATGCCTTTATTATTAGGGGCAGGAGCTCTTATCGGTGGTTTGGTATCGTTTATTGGTGGTTTATTCGAATCAGGTCCGCTCAAAGGATTGGAGAAAATATTTGCAAAAGGTGGTTTTTCTATTGCTCTTAAAATGCTTTCTAAATTTTTTGGCAAGAACGTTCTCAAGCACATACCTATTATTGGTACAATTCTGAGCCTCTCGTTTGCGTGGTCACGCTTTACTTCAGGAGATACAGTTGGTGGTATTATTGATACACTTTCAGCAATGGTTAATTTAATTGATTTTGTTGTACCAGGACTCGGCACAGTATTGTCAATTGGCTTGGATGCGTTTAATGCATTTTTAGATTTTAAGGCTGGTGAAGGAACAGGCAAGGAAAGATCTGCAAAGAAGCTATCCATAATAAAGGATATAGGTAACTGGATATATGATAAAGTAAAAGATATGCCTGTTATTGGTTCATTGATTAAAATGGGTAGCGCGATTGGCGAAGGTAAATGGGATAAAGTTCTTGGTTACCTCGGCAACGTATATACAAAGTCGGGTCTTAAGTCAGTTGTTAATTGGCTTGTAGATAACCGTGAAACTATAACGGAAGGCGCTATGTCTACAGCAACTGCCATAGGTAATTTTACTCTCGGTGTCGGAAAATGGCTTTATGAAAAAGCTAAACTTGTGCCTATTATTGGCCCGTTAATTAAAGCGGGTGAATCGTTGTTTAATGGTAATTGGGATGCAGCGTTATCTAATCTTGGAGATGCAATTGAGCCTCTCGGGCAAGGTTTGAGTTGGCTTTATGAAAAAGCTAGCCCTGTTGTAGCTTCAGCAGCTGTAGCTGCAGGAGATATTATTAGTAACGTAGCATCTTGGCTGTATGATAAAGCAAAGATGATACCTATTATAGGTCCTATAATTAAAGCAGGTGAAGCTATTGCGGATGGTAAGTGGGGCGATGTGCTCGGCTTTCTCGGTGAAGCTATAACACCATTACAATATATAGGTGGTCTCATTGCTAACGGTGCAAAAGCAGCTACGGTTGATGTAACGTCAGGTATAACAAGCTTTTTCGATAACATGAAAGATAGCTTGTTCCGTGCTGTGCTCGATATGGTACCTGACATTAAGGTCGGACCATGGAGTTTAAAATCACAAGTAGCAAAGCTGTTAGGCATTTCTGTCACTCAGTCAACAGCTACACCGCCGCCACAAACTCTACCCTCTAATACACCTGTACAGGTCCCTGTTGCACCGCAGCAGCAGAATTCAACAGCTAATGCATCGGCGCAACCATCGCCCGCGGTGTTACCAGCAGCATCTCAACCACCAACAAACTTTACACATGCTATTGAAGATGATGATGAAGCTTCAACAACACGCCCTTTATGGGTAGCACGCGTTACACCGAATACGCAAAATGATTACTCAACAAAGCAACAGGACGATGACACGGGTGAGCAAGATAGTGATAATTTAGACGGAATGCATACAGCTCTCAAACAGCATACAAACTTCTTGAAAAGCATGCTTGAGTATCAAAAACAAACCGCAAAATATACAAAGCAGTTAATAGACGTCATACAAAATCTTGAAAGTAATAGTACTGTTAATGTCAGTACGGTCAATAGCCCAACAAACTTTAACACCACACCTATGACCAGTACTATGTTTAGACAATCGGTACTAGCGTAATGTAATTAAATAATATTATGGCCAATTATTTATGGACATTTACCGATACACCAGCGAGCATTACTAGCTCTATAAGTCTTAATGATTTAACAAACGCTAACACCGTTACATTACCGACAATTGTACCTGCAAGCATAGGCGCAAACAATGCAACGGTAAATACCCTAAAGACATCAAATTTAGTTGATGTTGTTAATAGTTTTTATTGGACGTACTCAAATCTTAATAGACAAGAAGTACCATATATTTTATTAACCGAAAGAAAACTCAGAACAAACGCTCTTATAAGCCAATTAAAATATTCCCTCGGTCAGGCATCCAATGGAATAGATCAAACGGTCAGTAATTTAGAGTCATATACAACTAACCCAACCATTAAAGGATTCATCCAAGGTGCCGGTAACCTCGCGCAATTAGGTGTGCAGACAATAAACAATATCGCTGGAAATATTTCCGGTTACGGTGATGATAACAACCCTACCGTAACATCAAGTTATTGGCTACAACCTTATCAAAATTTATATTTAACGGATCCAACAGGGTGGGTTTATAAGCTACCTTATTTCGATAATAATCACGCACAACAAGCAAATGCGTTTTCTGATGCTGCTAATCTCGGTGGTGTACAAGGTCTTCTTGGTCAAGCCGCAGGTTATATTACAGAATTCGCAGAAGTAGCTGCATCAATTAATAATCCATCACAAATTACATATATAGAAAAAACTAAATTCTATAATTACCCGTCTGAAGGTGAGGATATTAATATTGAATTCCCACTTATTAATACGGGATCTGTAACATATGATGACGTTGTAAGAAACTGGCAACTTCTTTTCTTATTATTATATCAAAATCGTCCTGGTAAGACAAGTAACAATACAGTCGATCAACCGGTTATCTATCAAGTTGAAGTACCGGGTGTTAAGTTCTTCCCATTCTGCTATGTAACAGGCTTGACGGTCGATTTTGTAGGATCGCGTCGCGAGATGATTATAAAAGTGCCATCAAGTAATACATTTTCAGAATTTGCTGGCGATTTAATCGGTGAATACCTTAGCACAACAGCTTATATATCACAGATTACAGCAATTATACCAGATGCTTATAAAGTGCGCATTTCATTAAAAAGTATGACTGCTAATAGTAAAAACTTCATGCAACACCTTATAACTAACCATAATGTCGTTGAAGCTGGTACTCTTGGCGGAGGCTAATACCGTTTAAAAACAATATATCCATGTTAAATATATACATGGATCTAGGTAAGTATCAAAACAATATTAAAGCGCTACCGAATTTAAATACAAACCGGTATGAAAAGATCTTTAAATTATACACTACAGCAGATAGCCAGTATTTTTATAATTTAATTCAATCCATTTATCTACCTGATCAGATTGATCCACGCGCTATTTTTTATATGACAATTAAAAGCAGTCAACCTTGGACAATGGTTAGCTTTAATGCATATAAGACGATTGAGTTATGGTGGTTGATATTATTGACAAATAAGGTATACAACCCGTTTAAGATACCGAAAAGCGGTACTGTTATTAAGATTATTAAACCTCAATTTCTACCACAAATTTTAAAAGAGATTAACGACTCCCTAAAATAAAATGGATACAATTACACCAACAGATGGGTATACGCATCTAATTAATAATAACCATTATATTTTTAAGATAACGGTTATAGCAGCTGCTGGTGATCAATCGGTGTCACAGGATATAAAGCCATCTGCAATAAAGGCTCTTCAAATAGAAGATATGCTAAGTGATTTTTACCATAAGGGGTTTATTGTTGTAGATAATTCTTTTGATATTCTTGAGCGAGACACGCCTGACCTAGTAGCACCTACAAATCCATCATATTACGACTATAATAATGCAACGAATGCGCAAGATCAGAGCGCCGGCTTTCTCTTTCAAGGAGAATCCAGGGATATACTTCGAATAGAAATTATGCCTCAATTCGATCAGACAAATGCCTCTAGTATGGGCCCGGAAGATGGACAGAAGCTATTTAGAATGACTTATGACTTTGTTGTCTATAACAGTGAGGAGATACCAGGTGATCAGCCGGATAAGAAATTTAAAAAATTATATTTCTGGGATATTTATTATCAGTTAATGTTAGAAAAAAACGTACAGTTTACAACAGCAACTATACAAGACACAACTACAGGTAATGCTACTAGTCTTACAACTACAGCAAGCGGTCAAGATCCAAAAACTATTGAAGCAGGTATTAATACAGGTATTATATTAAGAGAATTTATCAAAGCAACGTTTCCAACTAACGACGGTTATACCGCTGATATAGGTACATCAGTACCTGGTGTAGAAGATGTTAATACACTCACACAACAAGAACAGGATAACGGTAACGTTAATTGGGATATCGGCGGTTCGAAACTATTTTTTTCCACACCTGCAAATTACAAAGCGATTGACTGTGTAAATTATATTTTATCACGACATGTATCAAATGTTGCGAGTAATTACGACTATTGTATTTTACGCTTAGAGAGATACCCGAGACAGTTTTCTCTTAAGAGTATTACTCAATACTTTAGACAAGCATATAGTAGCGGGGTTGGGGGGGATTTATATCTTGAAACAGTTAAGCTTGGTGGCTTTACTAACCAAGACGCACATTCAGAGAACGCGTCTTATTTTACACCAGCCGGTGAACTCTATTTTGATCGAATTGGTACTATTAAGAGTTATTCTTATGATAATATGGCAGGCGCGATATCACAGAACAAATTAGTACCGTATATGGTACATAGCTATGATAATCAGAACAAACAGTTTAATATCGATGTTATACGAAACGGTGTAGTGGAAGCTATGAAGACTTATCAAAGCAATTACGTCAATACTATGCCGAGTACAAACAGTAAACCTGCATATCCTAACTTCGCACCCGGTCAGTATCGGTATTTAAATAAAAATATAAAACACGTCTTTTCTACCGTACAACAAAATCCCGATCAAAGATTAGCATTTGGAAAAAATAAATTTTTATATGCAAGTGTCTTTACTAATAATTTGATGTCATTCCGATTACCTGGATCAACTCACCGTCAAGCCGGTAGATTTATTGGTATTGACAGAGACGGGGCCGTACCAATAAGTAAATTTGACAATAAATTATTAGGTGTATATTTTATTATCGGCGTTAATCATATCTTTAAAGGTAACGAATATTATAATGATATACACTGCGTAAAGACGTACAATTTCCATCAATATGATAACACTTTTGATAATTCTGTCGCTGATGGAAGCTTAGCTGGCTTAATATCAAAGGGATACTAATATGAGCACTTCAACATACGCACAACGCTTACCAAACGATAATGAGTTAACCGTAGCGCCTAATCTCGTTGATACCGATGTAACAAATGATTTAAAATCTCTTTCCGATTATACAACTTTACGTCAAATATTTCCTTCCGAAGTTGTTTCAGATGGTGAAATACAAGCTGCTATAGATTACAGAAACGCTTTTAAACAAAGCGATGTAATTACTGCCCTTTGCGGTTTCTACAATAATGCGGTAAACACCTACTTCAGACAGGCAGACTTTCCTTTAGAAAGTATTCTCTACTGGTATCAAAAACTATCTTATAGTAATAAAGAAATTACTTCATATAAATCAAAAACAGAATACTATAGTCAAAATCTTTTAACAAACCAATTACCTGGTGCATCTCTTTTTTCGCAAAACGCCTTCAATAACAGTACCTTCAATCAACAAGAAGGGTATTTCGACAACATAAGCGATACCATAGGTACAATAGTAAATTCAAAATATATACAACTCGATACCACACTACCTATTTTTGATATTAATCAAGATTATTACGGTGTACCGGTACCGTACTCTGCATCCATAGACAATAAACTCAGCGCTACAGCAAGAAACCTGGCTTATAATTTAAGTAGAAAAAACACTGTTGTCATGAGACGTAATCTAATGGGTATAGCATATACTACACCTATTCTACAGCAAAATATGGCAGCAGATGCAACAACATCACACGGATTAAATTTAATTAACGACTTACCCACGTTTGTAAATATAAACAAACAATTAGACGCATTTAAGAGTACTCTTGCAGGCGTTTTTAAGCAAGCAAAGCTATTCGGATTTATACAGTATTTGAGTAATATCGGTAACCAGACAGCTTTAAATCTTCGAGATATCTTTCCTATTCAACCAAGTGATAAGGATTTCACTATTGTAACATCAGAAGAGAGTGCAGCTGCTTCTCAGGAAATTGCAGCGCAAGAAGCAGCTGACGCACAAGCAGCATACGCACTAGAACATACTGCGTATCTACAATCACAACAAGGTGGTATATTAAGTGCTGCTATATACGATCCTACAACAGGTGAAACCACATATACCACTACAGCAAACAGTGCACCACCTACATCAGTTTATCTCGGAGCAGATGCAGATCCCGAGCTCGTTAAAAAACAATTAGGGTTAAGTAGTAAAGTAGATGCGCAAAACGCAATTATAGCATATAATACCGCATACAACGAAGCTCTAAAACAAGGAGCAACAGATGCTCAAGCAAGACAGGTCGCATCTGCTATTTGCGGTAATATAGCTCAAGAATCATCATTTAGAACAAACTTATCACACGATCAAGGTATAGGATATGGGTTACTCGGTGAGAATCAAGATATCTTACAGCGCATGAGAGCGTATGCTGTAAGTAAAGGAGAATCGCCTAATAATGTATCCGCGCAAACACAGATAGAAGCGCTCTTTAGAGAACCGGCCTTCTATAAAAGAGGTGGTTATTCTGGTATGATTAATGCACCTGACGTGAGTACTGCAGCCGTGGGTTTTGCAAAAAGTTATCTCAAACCCACAGCTGCAACAGCAAACTATCAAGCTCGCAGTAATAATGCAATAGCGATACAAGGAAGCTTTACTCCTGCTATACCACCTAAAGCATAATCTATATGGCTACTAACGTCTTTTCATCTAATTTAACATATCTTGAAAACGCTGATAATGTTCTTGGTAAACCAGGGTTATCTCCAAATCCATATAAACAGCTAGCGCCAGCAGCGCAAACTTTAGCTGCTTCACCACAGCAACAAGCGCTCAATGCAGCTACACAAGCACAAACCGCTGGTATCGCAGCATTACAGCAAAAAACGCAAGGCCAATATAGTAACAGACAATTTATTGCTCCTTTAAATTATCAAATTAACGTGGAAGGTACTTGGATAATGGTAGATTTATTGGGAAAGAAAATTAATACTAACACGTCTACAGCATACAGAGCAATTTCTTCACTTTCCGCTATTAGCATACAAATAAATCAAGTAGGTAATGCACGTAATTTCGACGCAAGCAACAATATACTCAAACAACTTGAAAACGGTATTGGATTACCATCATCAGTACCTGGCTCTGCGACACAAAACTCCGCTGGTTTACAATTTTCATCTGGTACATCAGCAGCAGCAAATAGTCTCGGTACTCGTTTTTCACAATTTACAAAGACTGTTACCTCAGGCGGTGTACAGACATTTAGTAATCTATTCAATAATAACGGACAAATAAACGTAGGCACAACAATTACAGGATTAGCGAATCAAGTAATACCAACAACACAAATAACACAAACAGTCGCAAAAATACCTGGACTTAAATTTGCACAAAACGCTCTCGGTCAAATACCTGGAACATCAAATTTAACTAATCTATTACAAAACCCAATAGGATCAGTCGAAGGCCTTATCGGTCAAGCCGCTAAGGTACTTAATATACAAGGTAGTTTACCCTCTCTACAAGGTGGTGAATTTAATCTCGGATCGTTGTCAAATATTTTTAGCCTTGCTACAGATATATATCATAACGGCCCACCTACAAGCTTAACGGGATTGATATCTCTAGAGAAGCAAGTCAAAGCCATTATTTGTAACTTCGTACCACCTAGTATTAAGCTACCATCGTTTAAACAATTAACACAGATTAAATTTCCAAAATTAGACGATATAGAGAAATATATTAAAAAAGAATATGAAGACGTTACGTCAAATATTATTAATGCACTTCACAATATTGAAGACGAGCTCAAAAGCCTTGTACCTGACCCTAATCAAATTTGGCAAGCTATTAATGACGAATTTACAAAGTGCGATAAAGGACCTGCTTCACAGAATAATAACAAGGCCGGTAAATAATACCTTATTAAAGATTAATTTATTTTCTTATCTGAGATTATTTCAGCTTCTATTGGCTTAGCTTTATCAACAAGCATTTTAAATATTTCTTCTCTTGTAGCTAGAAGTTTCTGCTCGTTATCCGACCGTTGTAATTCCTTTCTCGACGCAATGTCCATTTCTTTTAGTTTAATGGATGTCTCAGACTTTTTATCAGTTACTGTTATACGATTAAGTGCATCAATAGCAGAAGAAGCCGATCTAATCAAATCAGCGAGCGCACCTACATCTTCAGCATTCGGAGCAGAGATAATAAAATCCTTAACTGTTGCAATCATCTCCAAGGCATCCTCGACCAAGGTACCGCCTTTTTCTATAACAAAATTTTCTAAGTCTTCTTTTTTTAGAGGATCTCTCTCCTCACGTACACGCTCTGCATTTAAGCTAACTGCTTGAAGTTGATCAAGAAGAGTACCTACTTCATTATTTGTTTTATCGTCCATACTGTCGATATATTTATTAGGGGTTGATTTTAGTTAAAGGTATATTATTATACAAAGTATATGTCAATCGATCCTAATATCCAATACTTGCCTATTTTAAAGTTTGAGAAGACGCACGATCTTGCCAAGCTTCCTACTAAGAATCACGAATCTGATACCGGTTATGATGTTTATAGTATAGAAGATAAAACAATACCGGCACGTGGTAGCGCTATTGTAAACGTAGGGTTGAAGTTTGCTAGTATACCAGAAGGTTATTGGGTTAAGGTTGAAGCACGATCTGGTCTAGGGTTTAAATACGGTATAACACCGCACCCAGGTATTATTGATAATGCTTATCGAGGCGATGCAGGTATTAAATTATACAATAATACAGATGTGGACTATGAGATTAAGGCGGGTGATCGTATTGCACAATTTGTCATCTATATGAATACTCATATGCCTGTTGCTTGGGGTCAGGTTGAAACGACCGATAGAGGCGAAAAGGGATTTGGTTCTTCCGGACGATAAAATGAGTTATAGTTTTGATAATATTTGGTGCGAAAAGTACAGGCCTCATACATTAGAGGACTTTATCTGCACAAGCGATGTACGTGATACATTACTGTCATATAAGAATAAGCAAGAAATACCTAATCTTCTCTTTACTGGAGGACCAGGCATAGGTAAAACATCAAGCGCTAAAATTATTGTCAATGATATTCTCGGCTGTCAATATCTTTATATCAACGCATCAGATGAAAACGGTATAGATACTATTAGAACGAAAGTGACAGGGTTTGCTCAGACGATGAGCATTGACGGTAAGATAAAGGTTATTATCTTAGACGAAACCGATGGACTCTCTATTGACGCGCAACGCGCTTTAAGAAATACGATGGAGGAGTTTGCCGGTATCACACGGTTTATTCTTACAGCGAATTATAGCTATAGAATCATACCAGCTCTAAGAAGCCGTTGTCAGAGCTTTGACCTAACACCGCCTCTCGATGCTGCTGTAAAGAGGTGTGCGGTTATCTTAAAGAAAGAAGGTATCTCAATCGGTGAAGATCAAAAGGTAAAGTTTGTCGAGTTCGTAAAAGGTACATATCCTGATCTTCGCAAGTGTATTAATGAATTACAGAAGTTTTCTGCTTCCGGTACTCTCGTCCTACAAGATACAAAAAACAATAAAGTACTAGAGCTAATTTTTAGAGAGGTGAAGAGAAAAAATACTGACACCCTTCGCAAAGCGCTAATTGAAAGTGAGCATACTTTTAATTCTGATTACGTACTACTATTGCGTAATCTTTTTAACTATATTGATGAAGCGGAGAAGAACTCAGATTTAAAGCGACTCTACCTATTAGCAATTTCTGAATACTTGTATAGATCAGCCTTTTGCGTAGATCAGGAATTAAACTGCTACGCTTGCTTAATTCAGCTTTCTGATATTAAGCTTTAGGTAGATAATTTGCTGTATACTGAGCAGGGTCAGCAGCACCGGTGCTAGGTGTTGCAGGGATTTTTACGTTAACATTTTTAAGGGTTCGATCGCCGCTAGAAAGCTTACCTCCACCGATATCAGAAGTACGTGTACGAGCTGGTGAATAGAAAGGTACCTCTTCTGCTTCATCCTTTACAGGTACTGGCTTGATATTGATTCTTGGTTGATATTTTGCTTTATCTGGTACCGGCTCGAGATTAGGTGTAGTATCGATACGCTCAATCATGTTAGCGTGAACAACAGCACTAGTACCTAGGCGACCACCGCCTTCGTCTTCTGAGACTTCAACAGAAAAATTAGGCCCAAAATTATCACTATTACCTGCACCGAATACGGCAGGGTATTTGTTAATGACATTGGTAATGCGGACGGTACCCTTACAATTGAAGAGATGCTCTATCGCTTTTTTAATTTCATCTGATTGAGTTTTTACGTATTCATGCTTAAGAGCATCTGGTTTAAATTTAACAATATCACCAACGAGAAAGCCACTATGGTTGTTTCTTAATAACCAGCTCTCATATAACTCAATAAAACGTCTTTTCTTCATCATTATTATTTATTGTTCTAGTGTCAATAAACCATTATATTGAAACGAAGAAAACGGTATAAATATATACGTGGCTACTATTAAGTTACAATCTATATCACAAAAACCCGCTTCACTACCAAATGGCTTTGTATACTGTGATATGCATTTAGATTTTACACCAGTTTTCGGTAAAGCGCCGTTCGGTGCTTATACACAGAATAATGAACTTCAACGAGAAGAGGAAATTATCGACATAAAAGCCGATTATAATTTAGGAGCTATTAGAAACTCATTATTAAATTTATTTAATACTGTACCGGGTCAAAAAATTCTTAATCCTTATTTTGGTCTTAATCTTTTACAATATATATTTGAAGAATGTAGTGAAAACACCGCGCAACTCATAGGCAATCAAATTGCTTCGGGTACAACTACATTCGAACCACGCGTTACACTTAAGAAAGTGCAAGTATTAGCAGACCCTGATAATCATCAATATGTAGTAAACATAGTTATAACCGTCCCTACATTAGGAAGCTCTAGCTTTCAGTTAAATGGGATATTAAGTACCTCGGGGTTTGCTTTCTCTACACAATAATATAATATATGGCAACTAATAATCAACACGACGACTTTAATCTACCGATAGATGGATATGCAGCTTTTGACGCATTAAGCCTAAAAAGCTTAATCATAAAGCGTTTAAACTCCACTAACACCTATACAGATCAAAAATACGAGGGTAGTAATCTATCCTCGGTTATCGATATTATAGCCTACGCCTATCATGTGCTCTTGTTTTATCTTAACAGAACAGGTGCAGAGAGTACATTTTCAACTGCTGAACTATACGAAAATATTAATAAGATCGTAAAGCTTATTGGATATAATCCAATTGGTGCGCAAACAGCAGTATTACCATTCAACGCCTCGTCGAACGGTGGGTTACCTGTAGGAATTTATACGATTCCTCGGTTTTCATACTTTAATATTAACGGTACAGTGTATTCGTTTAATAACGATATAACGTTTACTAATTCTACAGCAACGGCAGGTACACTAACTGATCTACAAGAAAATAACGTATTATATCAAGGTACATTTGTTGAATATCCAACATATACAGCGACAGGCGCGCCATTTGAAACTATTACTCTAACGGTAGTCGGTAGTAACGGAGCTAATGTAATTATTGATCATTTTAATACAAGCGTTTACGTTAAAACACCTGATGTCGGGGCTATTTGGCAAAAATGGACACCAACGCCGTCATTATTCTTAGAGAAATCCAACGCATTAAAATACGAAATTCGATTAAATGAAAGCGGGCGATATGAAATAAAATTTGGTAACAGCATCAACGGTCAGCAATTACAACCAGGATCGCAGGTTGCAGTCTATTACCTACAATCAAGCGGTAAACAGGGTGAAGTTGGTCCAGGTCTCCTCAACAGCAAACAGCTCTACTTTTATAACACCGCACGCTATAACGCAATACTTGCTAACACAACATCACCAAATCTTCAATTTTTAACACCTGCTGAAGCTACAAGCATAAGCTTTGCAAACACAGACACATCTACAAGCTACGCTGACATTGAGAGTGTGTCGAATATTCAGAATAATGCAAAAAACGCTTTTAAGAGCCAGTATAGATTAATTACAGCAGAAGATTTTAATCACTATATTTCTACAAACTTCAGCAATATAATTGTCTCTACACAGGTTGTCAACAACTGGGATTATTTAACCGGTCATTTAAAATACTTCTTTGATATCGGTGTAACAAAACCAAATCTTGACTCAAGAGTGTTATTAAGTCATGCAAAATTTGCAGATTCGTCGAATTTTAACAATGTTTACATCTACACAGTACCAAAGCTCGTCAAAACATCGTCTGCTACAACAAGAGTCAATTATCTCAACGCTGCGCAAAAACAACTTATTATAAACAGTCTCACTAACGTCAAATTAACAACAACAGAGATAATTATTAACGATCCTGTGTACGTAGAAGTTAATCTCGGTATCACTGATGGTATTGAACCGCTCACACCGAATATCGGCGACACCACATCACTAATTATCACACGTGACCCAACATCACAATCAGATCCGATTACAATCAAGCAATTAGTATCAAAGGTATTTACGAATTATTTTGCTACAACAAACGATAATCTTGGTCTCGCCATACAAATAACTGATCTAACAAATCAGATACTCGCTATTAACGGTGTACGGAGTGTAGCTACGCAGCGTGTAATTAACGGTCAGACAATAACCGTACCAGGTGTAAGTCTTTTAATTTATAATCCTGTTTATGCGTATACAGATATAGCTATACACGCTCAAAACTTCAATCTCCCTTATTTTAAATTTCCGTATCTTAAGGACGCGCTAAATTTTACAAATAAAATTACAGTTATTACACCATCACTTCAACAGCTGCAAACCGTTTAACGTAAATGCCTAACAATAACTATACGTATGTTAAATTTGACGCGCTTGACTACACTAATACAAGCGCTGTTTCAACGTATACACTTGAAAATACACCACTAACCTTTACACCCGACTTTACCACGTCAAGCTTGTTATCAGGCGATAACATTATTTCAAATAAATCATTACGATGGGATTTTGGAGATGGTGAATTTTCTACTGATATATCACCTACACATAGATTTAAGTGGCCCGGTAAATACGACGTATCGCTTACTGTTTTTGATCGCTATGGTAACGCTTACGATAATATATATTCATGCTCTATTAGCGTATACGATTACATCTCTACTCAAATTACGTTTCAAGATTACAAAAGTTTTATTTACGATGTACCAGTTGGTAGGTTGATAGGCCCACTTACAATTAACGCAAATTACAGTTGGCAAAATTATAACGCGCTAAGCGCAACCGGGTTTACGATCAATCTATATGCATCCGGAGCCCGAGGCGATTACAATTACCTCAAACAAACATCATATGATAAGTGGCTGCATCTTCGTCCGCTCAGTAGATTTTATAAGCAAGAAACAAGTGACGACGGAACTACAAGCTATACACTTATTAATAGTCTAACAGCGCAGCAAACACAGCTTTTTGTTAGCATTGTAGATAATACGCTACAATACTGTAATCAAAGCGATCAAGGTAGTGTATTTGTAGGTACAACAGGTACATGCCAGTTTCTCTATACTGATGATGTACCCGGAAATCTAACCACAGAAGATCACCCAGTTTTTATTTTTGCAACTGTTGATAGTTCTAAATTTAATGACGCATTAACGGAGAGCCGAAATATATTCGACACCGTTAATTACCCACCGTATGGTATACAAAACACCGATCCTATAGTATTTCCTGGAATTAAGACACGCTTTAACCCTGCTAACCGTTTAAGTATCACAACAACTGGGATCGACGGTGAAGGTATATTATCAGCTACAAATTTTAATATACCGTACGTTAGTTGGCAAGAAACACAAATACCGTTTTTAATAAAGTTAAAAGATGAACGCGGATATACAACCAAGAATTACCCACCGCTTTCGTCCTCAAGTGTTGTAAATAATTCTACCTCACCACTTACATCCTACAATGTTCAACTCGGTGTTGTACAAATTAATGAAAGCGGTGATACAAGTACCGTACAGGGTGTTACATTTTACGAAGATTTTACACCTGAAGCACCACAATCAATTGGTAGCTTTTATAAAGGATATTTTGTAGCGTCACAATCTTCACAAAACTGCATACTCACTGCCGGTATAACTATTGTAGAACCGACTTTTTATCAAAAAGATTCACTTGTTGGTTGGATAGCAATACCGCAGTATAGTTCTCTTTTTAGAATACTTCGCCAAGAAACATACAACGGCTTAGACGGTAATAAAACTGTAACATTTACAAATAACGAACCGTTAATCGATATTAATGACAGTAATACATATGCTATCGCTATGGCACCACAGGGACCCGGTTACGATGACGATTATCAGACTTGGATTGGTGATCCAATAAACGACCGCATTTCTCGTATTGACTACAACGGTATATTACAACCTCTTTACTATAGTCAAGACACAAACGAGCCGGTTTACTATTTTTCACTCTCGAGCGTACCAACACTAATAAACCACCAGATACGGTATATTGATTATAGAGGTCTCGACGATCAGGGTAATCGCTTCTTTGCTACGCCGAACTATATTACACTCGACGGGCAGAATAATATATGGGTAACACTTATCGATAGCGGCTCGGCATTAAAATTTGACACAACAAATGGATACGCAGTTAACGTTGCTTGCCCTGACTTTACTGAAACCATGCTCACGTCGAGTGATTATTCAAGCTATAGCGGTTTTGCCGGCGACGGTACTATTTTACCCAGCTCTATAGACGCTGATCATGATAACAATATCTGGATATCGTACAGTCATCCTGTTAATAACTTTTTAATCAAATATAGAGGTGTAGATAATTTTGACTTTAACGCTGATATATTATACAAATATAAATTTCCCGATTTTATTGTACCTGATGAAATTTGTATAGATAGAAATACGTTTGTTTGGGTGACAGCTCAGAACCTCAATGTGGTACGCGACTCATTTACCACAGCTAACGATTTGCTTTATAAGTTTGATACATACGGAAATATTGTTACAGGTTATCCGCTTTCAGGCTTTAAATTAATCAATAATATTACCATTGATGGTAATCAAAACGCATGGATCTCACACAACCGCGAAACAATAACACGCGTCGATGGTGTGACACGCACGCGTACAGATTTTACCGCCGGTGCCGGTAATAACATACAAAATAATTATAACTCTAACATCGGTGGAATAACATGCGATACTGGTAATAATATTTGGGTAATAAACAACGCAGATAAAGCGCTTTATTTAATTGACGCTAGTGCTAAAACACCGACCACGAATTTAAGTTACAGTTATAGTATTAAATTAACATATCCAGATGTTATATTACCTGCCGTATCAGCAGTTAATTACAGTAGCGGTCAAAAGCAATTTCAAGCACTAGGTGATTGGAACGGGTATCATTGGATTAATAAATACTCTGCACCTGTTAGCACAATAAGAACAATTACAGGCTCATCAACATTATTCAACATTTTTCCATCAACAGGTCAGTATAACGTATCTAAAATAAATGAAGATTGGAACGCAGCTAGTTTTTATAATTCATTACGATATCAAGAAACACTTTTAGATAAACAAGTATTTTTTAATGAGTTCCTCGGTACAATTGTCGGTGGTTTTTCAGCTCAACCATACGAATTAGGAAAAACTGTTTACGAAAAAATAAGCAACTTCGTTAATAATAGATCTGACATTGATAAGAGCAACATCGATGCACTCATTTCTTTCTGTAATGAACTGAGTATTAACTATCAAGATTATAATTATCTTTACCCCCCACAAATCAAGCGCCTTGTTGATCTTTTATCTATTAAGCAGAGTAATCTATGGGGAACGCAAAATAAATACGCAAGCAATTTTAATAAACAGGGAACTATAGCATCAAACGATACGTACGGTATAAATTTAGGCTCTAGAATTGATCCTATATCTGGTGTTTTTTCTTTTGATAAACCTGTCGTTGCTTATGAGCGATTCTCAGGTATTTACTCACTCGTAAATACAAATACCATAACATCATCCATACTAACAATAACTGATACTATTACAGGCTACCCGTTATCCGCATATACATCTAGCTGGGGATGGCCTCTGGTAATACCCAATACAGTAACAGGATCAGCTATTAGTGAATATTATGAATTTTATGAATATATTTCTAACAATAATAATACCTTTTACGATTATATCATTGATTGGTATAATCCCATGACCACCCTTACACCACAGAATAGCTCCTACACCGACTGGAGTGTAGATGACGGTATTATACAGAATATGTTAAGTTATGAACTAACAAAAGGCTTCCGGTTATTTACTTCCGCTACCAACATTACATATAATAGCTAAATATTGTTATGGCGGAACCACTGACATTCATTGATGGACGGTTAGATGATTCAATTACATCCCTAACCCCCCCTACGCATCCTATCGATAATGACAAACCACTTACTTTCATTCAATGGCTGCAACGTAATACTCAGGTTTTTACATCAACGGATAAATTCTTAAATCGATACCAGCTCTATTTAAACAACTGGTATGAAGCTAAGGGAATGTCTCGTGAAGACGCAGCGCGCGGTGTGCAGCAATATTATTTAGACCTTATTAATAATGTTATTATTAATTATACGAGTAATGACGAGCAACGATATCTTTTAAATTTAGACCTATCAAATAGTCGAGATCTCGCTATAGCAGTACCGTTTTTTGCAAAAAAAATAAAAAATATCTGTTTGTACTATAGCGAGTTACGTGAAGATGCTAAAACCGCTGCTGTTCAGTATAATTTAAAAGGATCAAACGTTGGTATCGAAACGTTGCTGTATTCAAGCTTCGCTAAAGCAACAGAGTCACATGATGTTGCTACTACACTTACAACCTATAAGACCTCTCTTTCTAGTATATTGAATAATCTCGTCATAGAAGTAGAAGATGTATACGACACATACCCTGATTATCGAGATGTTAGTACACTTTTACCATCCTCCGCGTATAATATAACTACTGGACTACGTAAAGATTATTTTGAATTAAACCAGGTTGATATTGACCCAAATTTATTTACCAATATTAATCAAAGTATCGTTCGTGCAATATTATCGTATCCTTTTTATTTGGCTGAACTTGGTGATAATTTTACAATAGACCCACTTGTTGATTCATCGCAACTAACACTCCTCAAGGATAGCGACTTTATTAGTACAATTAACGACGGTCAACGGACAAATCTTAATTTACAGACTCAAGCTTCTATAACTAAGAAATATGCTGGTTCAGATTTCTATTACATAACAACATCTGCCACATCAACAGGAACCACATATGCGTCTGGTCAGTTATTTACAGCGGATAATGTGTACGCGCACTATCTTAATAGAAGATATCCATCTATAGCTGCAGTACCCAGTGAAGAGTTCTTTAAAACCGGCAAGGAGTTAGGGCTATTTTTTAAACCCGATAAAATTGGTTTAGTAAATTTTACTAATTTTGATTTTACACCGCAAGTAAATATTGATAAGCTACAACCCGGTACGTTGTATTATTTCCCCGACCCACAGAAATACGGCAACGTATCCGGTAACACGAAAGTTGACTTTACCACGCCGTTTATATTTTCTGAAAATAATTATTTTAATAAAATAGATTTTTCTAATCAGTATAGCGCTGGTGAAGTATTATCTGACCCGTATCTACAGACATTTCGCGCATATCAATCTCGTGAGCAGTCATTAAATACTAGTGAGTTCGGTCTTTCGCGATATACGGATTCGCAGAGCTTCTTCACCGGTGATTTAAACGACATATGGTCAAATCCTGATATATACACGTTATCCCCGATTAATCGTTATCCTATAGAACAGCGTATTGGTACATTATTAACATTTAACGACAAAACACTTTTTCAGTACAAGACTGACATATATGGCAACGAATACGGGCTTTATAAAACCGGTACCGGTAAACAATTTACTATAACGCCAAAAATAAGTAGCGCTATCGACTTTATACTCGATGGTTATACATTTAAAGACACGCTGTGTGGTCAAGATTATGATTTTAACTATAGTATAGCTAGTGGACCGATTTATACCAATCTACCAGAATTAAACGGCACTTATATTAATTTCTCCGGCGTTACGTTAAGAACAAGTGTAGCACCTAATACATTTGAAGACGATAATGATGCTATAGTGCTTGAATCGTATGACTTCATATCGAACGCTGGATATGTTTTTGATAATCTCGGGACCATCGCTGATAGTACATATAATTGCTCAATAAAAGACGGCTTTACATTCGTTAAGCAGACTGGTGCCCCGCTACCTGATATACCGAGCGATGACCCTAACTTTAATCCAACCTCATCTATATTTTACTACAATGAACTAGCTGACGGTGCTGTTAATTACGAAGCACCGTATCGTATTTCAACAGCTAGTTACCCAGGGAGCTTTTTAATTAACCCTAATACATATACAGGAATTACAGAATATGATGGTAGTGCTTTTATCGATATAACAAATCAAGAACCATGTCCTCGGTGCCCGTATTTTGTTGTAACTGAACCATATTCGTATTCATATGCTGAACCGTCAAACTTTAAAGATCTCCGCCTGAATAACAAAGATACTATAGTCGATTTATCGCTATCAGCATTAAAAACTGTACCTAATACCTTGTATAAAACACGCACAGCGGAATATGGTTCATTTTATTTTAGAAATAATAATAGCACCCAAATTAGCCCTGTCTCTTCCGCACTTAGCGGGCTGCTTATTAATTTTACAACGGAAGCCGCTGACGAAATAAAAAACAAGTTAATTAACTTTGATATTTACTACGATATTATTCAATTCGAAACTGAAAACTATTTAGTTTTTCAAAAAATAAGTTTTGACCACGACACTTCGCATATAATTGGTGCACAAACTAATAATAACGTGTTTAACCGTAATACGTTACCTGCGTTTGAAAAATTCTCCAGCGTTTGGTTTGATGAACATGACAATATGCTTACATTTTGTAAGACGACGCTATTAACCGATAGCTCGAGTGCTACAAACTATAAGGTTATATATCCCATTATATATAGAATTGATTTGAGTAATAACCATGCTACGCAAATTTATCCAAAGAAAAATACATCTGATTTACAGTTTTCTGATTTACAAGTATTCTCGCTTTTTGGAGCTGGTGTTGAAATAGATATTATTAAAATCGAAAAGCCTGTATTAAATTATAGCGACGATACAGGGTACTATACATTAACATATCTAGCAAAAGATGCTGCTAACTGTTTCTACATTGTTACAAACAGATTCCAGTATATCAATAACGAAATAGCAAATATTGCATGTACGTTACATAAGCCTACTACCGACACATATCATGTAAATTTCCAAAACTATCGCGATACTGATTTAAACCCATCTGTCGGACCTTACTTCGATACTTTCGCTGTTATTGGCAATAATACAGGATTTGTAGATAAAACCCAATCACTATTCACATACACATTCGGTAATGGTCAAATAGGCGACATTACAGCGTATGACGCTGACGCATGGGAATATATACTACGCGCAGGTGTATCTGATGTACGCAGCCGGCAGGCAATAAACGACTTCGTCACAGGCATAAAGCGTAACTTAGGCCTAGGCTTTTGGAACAATATTATATGCTGGCCAATGATAAGCGATCAAAACGCAGGCGTAGGCACAACAATATACCCACTCGGTGGCATGACGCAAGGATCAAGCGCTACAATTTACGGAGAATATGCATGGACGGTAAATGGAGTCAGATTAGTCGGTAATAGCGGTGATCAGAATAGTGGTAGAATTAATAGTAATAATAGCGATTTTGCGTACAAGCATATGCTTTCTTACGTTGTTGCACAAGCTCCGACAGCAGATGAAGGCTCTATTCAGCAACTTATGACAGCTTCTGGTCCTAGTTTAAGTGGAAGATGGGTTTGGATTATACCAAACAACGGAAACGGTGTAAGTGAATATGATTTTATTAATACCACGACGACTCTTACTGCTAATTCGAGTACTAATTTTAACTCTTATGGAGTTATCGGCTCCAATTACAAGACAGCACTTGTATATCAGAACGGTTCTATTATCTCAACAACAGACACCGTAGCTGATATTACCACAGTACCTGCAACGACGACAGGCAATTTAATGTTTGGTACATATAGTGATGATCCGTTTGCAAGAGGTGGCTACTTTGGTAATATAGCTTTCGCTTTAGTATACCGTAGTAATACAGCTTCTCTTTATCCAAATACCCCTGAAACAGCGACCAACACTATAAAAGAACTCGACACGCTATATAAAACCACACTTGGTGCGAATTTAACTTTTTAATATTAAGAAAGCGACAGCAAATACTTAAGACGATTCAATACAGCCAACATTTCATCTCGTATATTGAGTAAGTCTGTATCAATATCACTAAGCTGGTTCGTTAATTCGTTTAAATAATGAATATATGAATCAATAATTTTAATATAATCACCTGATAAATTATCTAATTCAATATTAAATTTAATATTTGCTTTCGTTCTACCATACTTTCCTGTATATACCTCTACGAATTGATCAACTAAGTCGTCTAATGACTCATACGCTTTACCAAACGCCTTGTGTTGTGCGTAACTTTTCGTTTGCCAGTGAAAAATTCTTAGCTGGTTTTGTATTTTAAGAAACGGTGTTATTAAATTCATTATATTATATTTATTAAATCGCATTAAAAGCTGCGCAGAGAAGCGATACCGTATCCTGCGGATGTGCTTGCTGTTGAGCTAATGCGTAAGATTCGTAGTCACCGTATGGATCGGATGAATTGCTTGTAGTGTTTGTGTTTATTGTAGGCTGAATATTAGATATAGCTGTAGATTTATTAATTTTTTCTAAAATAAGTGTTAAAAGCTGATTCAATACTATATCGGAATTAGCTTCAGCAACAAACTCACTTATATCATCGCGAGTAAATTTATCTTTAAGTACTTCGAAAGGGTTTGCGTAGTGTCCGAAGACAAAATGTGGTAGATATTTATTTGCAAGCGTTGCACAGTCTTTAATAACATAAAAAGCTGAGGTATTTTGTATCGTAATCCCTGTTTCTGGTCGCTCGGACGCTTTTTTAGAAGGCCCATATAGCTTAGCTTCTTTTATTTGACTATTCTGTAGTATTAGATCTATAAATTTCATAATGTGGAGTAATAATCGAGTATAGCCTTTATCTCATATTTCATAAACGACATAGGATAATATGTAAATTTTTTGGTATTCCTATCGTAATAGGTAACACCGATACTATTAACACGTCTACCTGTCATATTTTGAAACATATACGCGTAAAGCGAAAGCTGAATAGAATAGATTGAGTACTCACTAGCTGTTAAATGCTGTAAAGGTGGTAATAAATACTCGTTATATTGATTATGATAATTAAATCGCTTGTTAGTCTTTAGATCGAACACGCTAAAGCCTCCATTCTTTTCTAGACGTATTAAATCTGCCGTGCCTGCGATTTTATATTCATGTGAATGTAATTTATGCTCGATTAAAAGATCATCTTTTCGAGAAACAACATCAAGATCGAGGTACGCTTGTATAAATTCTTGATATTTTTGGTCTCCTATTATACCAGTCTTTAAATATTGCTCAACAGCTGCATGTAATTCAGTACCGTAATCCTTACTCTTATTGTTATCTTCTTTCCAGCGCGCTTGTACTTCTTCAGCAGTTGTACCTTCTTTTTTCGCTACCCGTTTTGCCATAAGATCGGAATCAAACGGCTTTTTGAATTTATGTATTAATGTAGTAGCAGAAATATATAACTCACCGGTAAATTCATTTTTATATAAATGCGAGATAGGATCAAAAATCAACATAATATGATATTATCATCACTATACATGGAATGCTACTATCTTCCTACATAAAGATACGTACATGTGTATCCATTATTAATCGGAGACTTATGTATTAACTTACACTGCATAGAGAGTAAGCGTTGATTGAGCGTACTAAACCATTGCTTGCTAACATTAACGATAATACTGTTCTTTTTGCTATCAACAAGCAATGTTTCTGTAAACTCTTCGCATATAGAAGCTATTGCGACTATTCCCGTCATTATAGAATATTTAATTCTCTATAATAACCTAAAAACGTACGTTATAGCTGTTTTTCTAGGTTTTGTAATAAGATCTTTACCTTTACAGACAATTGCTTAACGTCTTCTATGCTCTCTTGTGCAAAAACATTTATTTGCAAACATTTATCGATAATAAGATCAATACTTTTAATATCCGAAACATTGAGATCGGTAATAACTTCAATAATATCATTGTTTGTAGTTGTATTTTCCATTTATATTATATATTATAGGTGTAATCTCTAATTATCAAGACTCTATGGTTGTATTTAAGTTAAAGCCTACAAAAAAATCAATACCATGGTTTAAAGAGCATGATATTGATGTACACGCTATGGAAACTGCAATAACGCTCCTCTTTGCTGAATTCGAACCATCTCTAACAGTTCGGCGTAAAGTAATTACTATCCAGGTTATATACGGAGGCAAACAAAGCACTTATACTTTTAAAACTGATAAGATACATATATGCGATGAACCGTATACTCGGGTATATTCTACCAAGCAAAAAAAGATAGAGATATTTAAGACATTTTTACACGAGTTTAGGCACTGGATGCAATCTCGTATATACAAGGTAGGCGTATCAGAGTTTAACTATACAGATGAAGATGTTGAAGACAACACAAACGCATATTACCGTAATAAACACGAAATAGATGCACGACAATTTGAGCGTGCGTATATAACAAAATTTTGTAGGTACTATAGATACGTTAATAAAAAAATAGCTTAAATCGTATTTATAAATGCATTCCAGGCTATCTCCATATATTTTGTTTTAATTTTAAGCTCTTCACATGCACTACATCTAGATGCACGTTTCTCGTCAAGTGCTTTCTGGTATTCGTCTCTAAGTTGTTGACAATTAGGAATTTTATCTGGGCACGGTTTATTAAGATCAAAAAACTCGTTTATGAGATTACTCATTATATATTATTTACGATTATTAAGCGCACGTTTCAACTAATTTAGCCTCTGCCTCTCGTCTTTCAATAAGACCGTCTAATCCTTTTCCCTTCCAAAGTCTTTTCATATTTCTAAGCTCTTTAGCAATGCCTTTATAGTCTTTTGAAGGTACTAAGTCTCTTATATTGCGCATCTCTAACCTATTATCTCCTGTCATACTATTTCCACGATTGAAAACCAATGACACGATAGCTCCATATGCGTTATCGCATAGCTTATCTAAACCAGGAAATGATTTTTCTGCTAATTTTGTAAACTTAGGCCAAGTGAGTGTTTCAAATATCTCTGTCGCCTGGTCCCAGGAAACAGTAATGCCTGCCTCTCTCAATATTTTTGTATATTCCTTACCGCTCGCTCCTGTTTTATCACTAGCACCCTGTATTAGTTTAATCTGATCATCTGCTAAAAAATGAAATATTGCAGATAGCTCATCTCTTGTATAATAACCACAATCAACACCGATACAGATAGTAGGACCTGATGCTCCGCCAGGCCAAGTAAATTTAGAAAGATATTTATCGTAGTATGGCTTACCGCCCCCTACTTCATAATCAAGCAATAGCTTTAATGTTTCAGGAGATGGTGTTTTCATTCTATTATATAGTCAGCCTCTTTTGCGTTATTAGACAAAACTTGTTCATTTACATTAATATTTTTTTCTTCTTTAGTAGTTTCTTGTATTGATTGAGCTTCTCCAGAAACATTTGCATTAGAAGAACTGTTATATCTAATGTCAACAAGGCCTTGAGCACCTAAGTAAACAGAAATAACAAGAGCAATTTGCTCCATAATCTTTGTAAAAATTGTTGCATATGTTGTTATAACTATATCATGATCTTTTGGAATAAAAAACAAAATACCAACTGCTATAAAGAACATCGAGACTATAATGAGTAACGATGTCATTATTATAAAAAACTTTTTGGAAGCTAAGTGATTAGTATCTTCCATTTTTTTTTCCAAATACGCCGGTGTATTTGGAGGTGCTTTTCCGTTTTGAAGAAAAGCAACCGCTGATCGTGCGACATTTGCAAGTCCTTCAAGCATACAAAAATATTTATTACAATGTATTAAAAGAAGAGCAGTCTATTAATTCTAAGATAGAGGTACCCTGCTATTAACAACCATGTAATACCAAGAGCAATAATAAGCTTTAAGATTATTGCGTCTTTTTTATAGACCCGGGACTGTAGATGGTTTAAATCCTGTACCAATTTATCGTGCATGTTTTGCTGCTTGAGTAACTCTTGCTCATTAATCTTGAGTTGATTACTCATATTAGTATTATCTTTTTCAAGCTGTTTTTTTATTTCACGGTCTTTCAAGAGATTCTGATACTCTTCAGACCCAACAACAACTACTTTATCATTTCTATACTGTGACGGTACAACAACGACGCGTGTTTTTGATTCCACAGTCTGTTTATTCGACGCATTGTTTGATTCGTATATCGAATTGATCACTATACGGCTCTTCGGTATTTTAATAAATTTTGTCGATTCGTTTGAATAAAACCAAGCTAAATCAACCCTCGCTTTATCAAGGGCATCGTTTGTTGCATAAACATTTTGACTCAATGCCTCGGATTGTTTTTCAGTATATATTGTACAGCCATTAATAAAAAACAAAGCAATAAGAGCTAATTTTTTCATATAATATATTTAAAAAACATACACGAAATGGCAATGCTTAAACGTAGGGCCCCGATACAACCCCGCTACCACCTATATTACCACCGAGAAGATATTGTTTATTTACAATAGAATAGCCGTTGATCCCTGCTATTCCTTGATTACCATAACCCCCGGTTATTTTACCGTTATTGACGACTGTTACAGGGAAAAGTAGACGTATTGCAGGTCCTCCGGGTAAATTAGGTGTATATGATACGTTACCACCTGCAGGTGCTCCGGGCTGACCTGAGCTAGGATTTTTACCACGACCGTCATTAGGACCACCACCTGATCCTCCCCCCCCACCTCGTCCGTTACCTGCAGAACCACCGTTATTACCGCCGTTTGCTGAACCACCGTTACCTGCAGCAACTGCAACAGTGCCGTTTAATTTTAAAGTGGCACGTTCTAATGTAATGATATCATTATTCGACACAGCTAATGACCCTGTTAAAAGTTCACCGTTACCGCCATGACCACCGTAAGTATAGCCTGCCTTCCAATCAGTTTGAGCACCACCTGCTCCATAACCGCCTGCACCTGCAAGGTTATATCGTACACTTGTCTCTCCTTCATTTACAGTAAATGTCTGCGTAGCATGACCATTAGTTCCATCGCTTGCAAAATACCTATCTGGCGTTGTATCTGTAGCACCGACTATCGTACCCGTACTATCATTATACAGAAAGATAACTGTCCGACTGTTAAATATTTTCGTACTGTCAGAGCTTTTACCAATATCGAGTGCTGGTGCACTGATACTAGTGGATGTAATAATACTTTTATTAGTCAATGTAATATAAAAAGGAATATCAGCGGTGGTGAGACCAATTCCATACTTTGATAAAGCCGCAGCATTCGCGTTATCGAATAAATTATAGTTATTTACAGTTGTTGTGATAGTAAGATTAATAGGTAGTATTATCTGCTTACCGTGAAATGATCCAATGTTAATCGTACGTTCAGTAGTTGTTGGAACAGGCAGCGATGGTGGTAAATAATCAAACTGCTGTTTAATTAAGTCACCATAATAATCTTCGATGGTGGTAGCATTACCATCGGTATATGTCTTATATAAATAAAAAGCATCTGCTATTTCTTGTAGTGAAATAGCGTTACCACTCAACGGAAGAGGGTTGGTATTATTAGCCATTTTTTAAGTATTTACTTTGATGCTAATTGAGCTTTGAGTTCTTTTACGGCTTGTAAAAGAAGAGGTATTAGCTTTTCATAACGAACTGCTTTATAGCCATTATCACGTGTAATTACAGCTTCAGGCAACACTTCTTCTATTTCTTGAGCCAGTACACCGATATCATGTCCTGTATGATCGGAGAGCTCGTGATTCCAATCAAACTCCACACCCTGTATACTATCAATTTTTTCTAGCGCACAGGTAATAGGCTTGATATTATCTTTCAGACGTGCATCAGAAGTATAGAATGCTGTAATATCACCAGTAGCGTTTATCGTACCGTTAACCGTTAACCCACCACTGTTTACTGCTAGTCCATTACTGACGGTTAAATTACCACCTATAACCGAGTTACCGGTGGTACTAAGAGAGCCGGATACAGAAGCTGACGTATTAATTCTAAAGGTAGAGCTATCACTTCGTTGGAACACACTCCAAATCGGTCTTTGACCACCAGTAGAATTAGTACCGTAAAATACAAAATTATTATCACCCTGCATTACCATATATGGATGCGAATTACTTGCATCGGTAAAATATAACCCTGTACTATTAGTATTGAGAAGAATATTACCGTCATTAATGGTTAATCTCTGAGTCGGTGCATTGGTGTTAATACCGATATTACCAACACCGTCGATTAAGAAACGTGTCAAAACTTGTGTCGTAGATGTCGTTTCATTAATGTTACGTATAGCAAAAGCTTGTCCTGAAGTATTTGAATTTGGATTATCAAATAAATCAAAAGAAAGAGTGTAGTAATCACCGCTACCTATTTGACGTAGATAGCACCAATCAGTAGCAGCTCCTGCTGGGTCACCGGGCAGCACAAGATATGTATTTGTACGGTAATTTACATCTTGTAAGGATTGACTATTAACCGATTGTGTATACGGACTAACCGTCTCACTATCAACACGTAGCGCGCCACCGATATGTGCCTTTGTAAGTGGTGTATTAATGTTGACACCGAGCGAGTTACCAGCAACAATATTAGCCGCAGTCAATAATTGTGTTACACTAGCGTTACCAAACACAGATAGTTGCGTCCGACCACCATATGGCGGGGTATCACCTATGCCAACAGCACCATAGTTGTCAACGATTAGTGGCTTTGTATTAAGCTTGGTATCGTCGATTTTAAATACAACCTGTTGATTGTTTGTTTGTGATATGTATATCGCAGGCCCGCCTGGGCTGTTAATTGAAGGTGAGAACGTCAACGGACCGCGTACCACAGCGCCTCCTGATATAGGAACAAATCTCGAACTACCAAAGGCTGATGAAGTACCAATAGCATCGGCAACTAAGTCGTCAACGTATTGTTTATTTGTAGAGTGCTTGGGGTTAACAGGAGCCGCACTAAGAATTACAAAATTATTAAGACCGAGATCTAAATTACCGGTCATAGTATCACCGCTAACATTTACAAAATTTGTATGTACCCAGGGTTGTATTAAAGAATAAAAACCTGACTGCGGTAAAAACTTTGAATCAACATAGAGTTTGTTAGTTATTTGAGTGGACTGACTGATGCTATTGGTTACGTAACCTTGCGTTAAATTCGCAGTCGGTACAGTTAAATTACCACTTACATTTACATTGCCGTTGACATCAAGTTTAGCTTGAGGAGCTACTGTAGTACCAATACCAAAATAACCTGTAGCAGTATCTAAGTTAAAATATTGTTTATTAAATCCCAACCCACCAGTTGAAGTGTTTCCTGCTATACCGTTATACGAGAAAGCAGGGCTATAAACAGGGTGTACATTTACCCATTGCTGGTTACCGTAGATAAACAAGATATTGGAATTATTCCCATTACTATCGAATTGCTCAAATAAAAGATCACCAGAACGTGGTATAAACTGTGGGGAATATGTTGCAAGATTTTCTTTTCCTTTTGCTGCAACGCCACCGAGATTACCAGCTAATTTCCCGCCTGGAGTTGATCCATCGCCAACGAAGAGACGCTTTTCATCTGTAGTATACCCTAACTCACCATTAGCTAATGTAGTTTTTACACGATCTGTGTCTAATCCACGTCTAACTAAAAGCTTTATTATTGTATCAGATGTGATATTTGGTATTGCCATCGTTATTATTTAGTAAAAGAACATTAAAATCAAACAATATTAAAAATACGCTATTTGATATAAATCAAAGTAATTTTGCTTTTCCGCTTGTAGAATATTCAACAGATTAATCTGAATGTTGTATATATATTCGAACGGGCGGTTAACTGTTGTATTTTGAAATATTTCGTTTATTCCTATATAATTTGTAATCTCCTGATGAAAAGCCATTGTATCCATCTCACTCGGTACAAAATACCTTGTACCTGAAAGCAATACATCACCTGATATAATATCTTTTTTATAGATAAGCTTTTCCACAATATTATCGCGCAATCTCATGTGATTTAACAATAACTTAGAAATAGCTTTATTAATGACCCAATTCTGTAAATACTCATCGGGGTTAATTTTAATAACGTCTAGCGGGTATACGTCAAATTCTTCATCCGCAAGAACGCTGACTGTATTTATGTTATCATAATACAAACATATTTTCCCACCAGCTCCGCCAGTACTTAAGATAAAGTTACAATCACTCGGTTGATTGTTAAACACAACAGGTACTGAAGCCACTGCATTAATTGTCTCTGTGGTGTTAACACGAAATCTACTTAAAGAATATCTACCAATAAAATCTGCCGGATCGCTAATTAAACACTTATAAACGTAATTATTTGAATAAAGATATAATACATTAGAGTCTGATGAAGAGAAAGTAAATTTTTTTATAGTACTATTATCACCTGAAAGAGGTATTACACTGTATATCTGCTTAGTATTAAAATCATTACTATACTGTATTAATTGATTGTTAGCTAACAGTACAAAAGGAACACCCATTTTACTAAAACCAATTTGTAACGGAGGCGATTGCAAGAAATCTCTAAACAACCGATATGTTATTTCCCAGTTTAAATTAGTATCGTATTTTTTTATACAACTATTACCTGCATCGAGAACGTATATTTCAGAATCATAATAGGCAATACTATTAGGTTTATTAAACTTTGTATTATCATTATAGTTACCTTTACCACCAATATACGACGTATAGACGAGTTTATTTTTTAAAATATTATCGTTTGTTAAAAAACCAGAAGCGTTGTATTTATAAATGCTATTAGCATCAGAATCAAGTACATAGAGTGAGTTATCACCATCAAATGTCAAATCAGTTATATTTTGCCAAGGTGTAGCATTGATAGAGTTTGATGTATATCTCGCACTCAACGCGGAAGCTACCATTGTAAAAGAGCTATCTGCAGTAAACGCTAGTAGGGTATTATTGCCGTTAGTCGTAAAGATTGCATATGAGTCTGTTTCAGGGTTGTATCTGACAGTTAAAACATTACTTGACCCAATACCTGGAAACCCTGCAGCTCCAAACGCATCGAGTTGACTTGTGCTTATGCTACGGTAGAACGATAGTACACCGGCACTCACACCGAGCATTGCTACAGAGGTAATAGGCATAACGTTTGACGCTATATGTGTATACTTGTAGAGTTGTAAATAGTTTTCGTATAATTTAGTAATAATACTATTAATATTAAAATTTGTTACGGATTCGTTTTGTTTTAGCTTTATTGTTTCAAAACCAGAGTACGGTAATGTAAGTGTAGTGTTCAAACTACGATCATAAATTATTCCCTGCTGTTGTATTATCGTGTTAATATTCATGCTAGTTAACCCATTTAATAGTATTTAATTTTGCATAAACAGGTGCCGAATTTTTAATCGTATTTAGCAAATATTGCTCTATCTGTTTTTGTAGATTACTGTTTGTAATACCAGTATTACGTAGAACGATATTATATGTCGTCGACTTACTACCCGGTACATTAGCTTTAAAATAACGCTCTATCTCTTCTAAATAGTTTCTTCGGCCACAAGGTACGTTAAAATGAACATCGTGTATTGTCTGATTTCTACGAGCATGCATGATAATATCGTAGTCGTTGAGAGGGGTGTTATATATGCAGAAATTTTTTATTCTTGTATTTTCGATAAGGTAACTATTTTTTTGTAAATACTCGAATAATGGTGTTGAATTATTAAAGCACGATGAGCCTACAACAAACGGACGATACACGAGATTGCTAAATTTATATTTTCTCGGTTGAAATTGCACCTCACCAAGACGGCTACCGTCAATAAATAGCGTCATATATCCGTGATAAGAATCAAAGCGAATAGCAAAATGATGATAACCCGGATCAAGCGCTGATAGATTATATATAATTTCATTCACCGAAATATCAGATGGATCATATACATTTGTTGTAACTGCTTTAATATTAAGGTTTGAGTCTGGGTAGGTGTCTAACACGTAATTGCGTAAATATTTCGAATTCGTTAGAGCCAACTTTGCACTTAACGTGGGGTAAAAAACACTTGTTAAAGGTTGTCCGTTTGTGGTAAATGTTGCGAATTGATAACCTGTAATAGGCGTAAGGCTAGTATTGTAATTTGTACGTACAAATAATACCTGGTCAATATATTTACCGTTTGCAAATTCTGCTGTAAAGTCGATTCCCCTACTCTTAAAAGCGTCAATAATATAAGTACGTGCTACGGTATAGACTATATTATTACCAGGTGGTGTTGAAAATACTATAGTATTATTTGTACTACCTGAGATTGTATAGTCTAAAGCCGGTAAGAGCCTTACACCACTACTATTATTTACAATATAATCACCTGGTATTGGTGAGCCACTGTTTGACAAGGTGAACGATCTGTCTACGCCATTACCAGTCAAGGATATGGTTGTTGTAATTGTTGTGTTTGATGTAAGGGTACCGGAAAGAAGTAGTTCTTTTTGTTGAGTGAATTTATAATATTTTTCTGTACATGTAACTACCCAAATATTTCCATCAAAATCAATATTAAAATCAACTATCTGGTCTTTTGATTTAAAAGCTGTCAGGACTTGTGTACCACTTGACTCTATATTATACCAAGCATTAATCGTATATCTGTTGTCTGTTAAATAGTAAATATCGTTATTAATCCTGCGAGAAAAACTACCTGGTGTAAAATAGAATTTATTGTTTAAATAATCAATAGTACTTGCAGTATTGAACCCAGCAGAACCTGCGCTAGGTACGAACACCGCACTTACTGCAAGTGACGATGAGTCAATTGAAGTTGATGTGTTTGTCTGTAAATTAATCTGTATAACTTTATTGTATCCTCCTGCCTGAACACCGGAGCAAAGAACAAATGCAGTTGAATCTATATTAATATATTCAACAGCTGCAGAAAGTAGCTTTACGTTACTTGTATCTGTACTAACTAAAAAGTCGTCACAAGTATACTGTGAAACCGATCCATCTGCAAATATTACACTATAATTTTCACCAAATCTAGACCGAATAAAAATTAACGGCTTTTGCGTATAATCTATTTTTTTAATTTGCTTAAAATCCGTGTTTAGAATATTTAAACTTAACGGTGCATTAACAAAAATTGTCGGTGTAACTACATTTTCATTAAAAATACCAAACCCGTCATTAAGAAGATTTCCGATAATTTGATAACCAAATGGCTTTGTCCAATCGGAGTTATACATATCAAACGACATTGTAAACTGATTTGATTCCTGTATACCTGTCAGTGGTGATGTAATAGCATAATTATTACCGTAAAAAGCATAATCGTTATTTACAGACGTTAGAGTTAATACGTTTGACGTAAGATCATAATAATACGGCAGTCCTTTATCTACAAGGAATGTATTAAAAGTATCAATATACTTACTTACATCACTTGGACCGTAGTGGTGATATGCGTAATAGGTACCAGGCTCGAAAATAAGATCTGATGGCTTATCAAAGACTTCACCGGTCATAGGTATGACAGGAATCTCCCGACATAGGCTTTCAAATACCGTGGTATACGTTATGGCGTGTATTGGTCTGCTAGTAAGTGCTGCAGCTGCTGTTATTTTTGATGGTATGTAGTATCTATCAACCCAGACAGGAGACAGGGTTAGGTCAGATCCACCGGAAAGCCAACTACAAAGAAAAGCACCTGTCGCTTCTTCACTAGTTACACCAAAGGGTGATGTATCTTTTGCAATCGCTAATTTTTTAAAAATTTTATCAGACTTTATAGGATGGTCACCAGCAATAGCACCGGCTTGTACTAAACCTGAGTCATTAATGTTTAGCTGCTTAAAGGGATATATGTTATTAGGAACATGGAAGTATGTTATAGAATCCTTACGTAAAACAATATCTGTGGTATAGGATTCGTAACCAAGAGTAATGTTATCATCACCAAGCGCTTGATTTGACCCTGTAAAGAGTTTTTTATACTCTCTAGACTGTACACTATTTTCATGAAAAAAGATAGATTTGTTTTCGTAAAACGGGTTGTTTCTTGATTGAAAATTTTCAGGTGTGTTTGTATTTTTAAGAGACAGTGCATTTAACTTTAAGCTTGTATCGTTTGCTAGTGTCAGGTATTCGCTGTTAAGAAGAAGATTTGAATTAGGCGCTTGTACACTCTTTACCGGATCGATAGTCAGCGTATTGGTATCAGTACCTCGTGTATATGCTACCCATGGATCATATAATCTCGCAATATTTGAGGTATCTTGCCTAGAGTAGCATTTAAAAATAGTATAATTTGTATACTGAACGTCAGGTGTACCAGACACTGCAGCATTTAGACTAAGACCGCTACCTGTTGAGCCTGGTGTGTACGTCACAAAGTACGCTACATCGCCAATATTTTTATATAATGTAATATAATCACCGTTGCGGTCATAAGTGTAATAAAAAATCTGTGAGCTTTTATCTTGCAAATAATCTTCACCGGTGTCAGTTGTAAAAAAGAAATTACCATTATAGGAAACTGTGAGATACCGCGTTGTACTTACATTATTATGTTTTATTTTACAGAGTGTATCGCTAATTAAATTAATAGTAAACATATAATTACTATTAATAAGACCTCTCGTACCCGATATACTTACCTGAGCTGTATCAACGGCTGGATCAGCGTTTTGAATCACCATAAATCGCGATGCATCGGTTATACCGTCTTTTGCAAGCATTGCCAGATACGTAGTAAAAACATTTTCATCAACTGGATTCAAGTCAACGATATCAAGTATACCAGTCAATGGTGTGTTTTTTGTGAGAAAAAGATTAGAGTAATTATTTGTTGTGGTGTCGTTTGTATACTGAAAAGCTTTTGCGAGCGGGAACGACATCCCCTGCTCCATATGATAGGTATCTTGATTAAAAGTAACAGTCTCATCAGGAGTATATTCCGATGATAAGCCAATGTAGTACGATGAGTTGAGGGTAATTACCTCCATGTTTATATTTATTAATAGTCTAAAGAGACACTAGTCTGATCTTAACGATAGACTCCATTTATCCACAAGATATTTCGACACCGTACTACGCGCCACATCATTTAAAGGGGTATTAAACACAAGGATTTCTGAAATTTCCATATTAACGAGATTTCTACCCGGATACGCATTACTTGCTCCGATTTGTATAATTGATTTTAAACTATTAGATGCATAATTTTGATCAATATTAAATTTATAGTTTTGTTGCTTTCTCCGGACTAAGAGTGTATCAGCTTGTATGATTGCATAAGCGCTAAGTGCGCCGGTGTCGTTCATACCGTTCTGCCAAGAGTTGTTATCACTACTCAGCGTTACAGAATACAAACTATAGCCAGATAGGTTGTAGGAAATACCACTAATAGTCGTAGGCTGGTAAATACTCTGTACATCACCAGGAACATGACCCTGCTCGACTGTTAATGATTGCGTGGTATCAAAAGAAATATTAAGATTTGGTATATATGCTGCAGCGCCATCATTTATATCATAAGAAAACACTGTACCCGATACTTTATTGAGATGGCCAACAAAAAACACCGAATAACCGTACGATTGGGTAGATGTATTAGGACCGGTAAAAATAGAGTCAAACGCCGAGCACGCCGGTGCATAAAGAGTGGCGTTATTTTTTATATAAACAGCACGTCTTCCTGATTTTGTTTCACGCTCGGTTTGATATAAGGGCGAAAAATTTCCGGAATAGAAGTCTGTTGCATACGAGCTTTTATCTTGCCATTTAAGCACATTATTACTACTATTTTTTTGTAGTGTTGGTCCGTCAGCAGCATCAAGCCATAAAATTAAATTATGCTTATAACCTGATAAAGCAGTATTTGGGTTAAAGGAAGATACGCGGTTATATGATGTATCAACTGCGCTAATAATACGCCCTACTGTAAGATAATTAGGAGCTGCAATTTCGAGAATATTTTGCGTCGTTGTTTTATTTGTTTCTTGTACAGTATTAATTAAATGAACATCTTCAAGATCATAAATTGAAAGCGGTGTGGCGGAAATTGTTAAAGTTATAACACTTTTAACAAGATTGGAATAAAAAACTGTAACAGTTGGATTAAAGACTGTTACGCTTGTAGAGCTAATGGGAAAATAATCGTGTGTGACGTTAATAGTATTCGGATCTCCTGCTGAGGTAGGACTACCGATAGTATATTTTGGATTAATAATTCGCGAAACAACCTGTGATGTACCGTCACCAAAATCGTATATAATTTTTGAAATAGAAGAGTACGTCGCTTGTAAGCCGGATGGTGAAAATAAAATTGTACACGGTCCTTTAATAGGATCAAGGGTTTGACCAACAATTATTTCTTCAACTCTACCTTTATACGTCCACGGTGTAAAAAATGTATCATCAGCTGTAACTGGGTAAATAAATGTACCCGTAGTAGCGGTAAAAACACTACTATCAGCTGTTAGTGGGTATACAAAATTAGAATTTGGCCGACCACCATCACCAACAGAAAAAAAAGTATTACCGTCAAGCGTCTGTGGAAGAACATTAAACTGATTATTAGATAGCGTTACAGTACGAGATCTCACAGTAATTACTTATAAAAAAAGTAAAAATTACAAGCTGGTACCAAAGATTAACGTTACCAAATAGCATCTATTTATATAGATTACCTGTATAAAGCAGTGTAATTTACCTAATAAGAATAATGTATATGTAGGTTAGAACTTATTTGTACAAAGGAATATATCCAATATAGTTACCTAATCCATCATAAGCTGAAACCCTGCAGCTAAATGTTCCTAGTGAACCAGCAGCTCCAGTACTACCAGCAAACGAATAGCATTGACTAGTTATATTACACTGAGAACTTAAATTATTTGCATAGGTATAATTTGCACTTAAAGCTGTTATATTAGAGCCTAAGATAAAGGTATTGCATCGGTTGTTTGTATTATTATTATGACCACCGAGAATTGCTGAATAATTTCCCGAAGCTGTATTACCGTAACCACCGGCTACATTAGCATAGGTATTAGAAGCATTATTACTTCTACCACCAGCTATGGTTGCATAATTTCCTGAAGCTGTATTACCGTAACCACCAGCTACATTTGATCTATCCCCAGAAGCTGTATTATACCAACCCCCAGCTATAGCAGAACTCCATCCAGAAGCTGTATTACAAACACCACCAGCTATATTGGAGTCATTTCCAGAAACTAGCTGATGAGCACCACCAGCTACATTTGAAGCCATTCCGCAAACTGTATTATACCAACCACCAGCTATGGTTGCATAATCTCCTAAAGCTGTATTACCGTAACCACCAGCTATGGTTGCATAATTTCCTGAAGCTGTATTACCGTAACCACCAGCTACATTAGAAAAAAGGCAAGAAGCTGTATTGCCTCCTAGAGTAGGTTTAATAGAATATACAACCGAACCACTTGAATACGGAAAACCAGTACTATAGAGGATATTTATAGTAGAAACTGCTACTACGTTAGTTAAATTAGACCCATCACCGTAAAAACGCATTGCACGTATATTACACTGAGAACTTAAATTATTTGCATAGGTATAATTTGCACTTAAAGCTGTTATATTAGAGCCCAAGATAAAGGTATTGCATCGGTTGTTTGTATTATTATCATGACCACCGAGAATTGCTGAATAATTTCCAGAAGCTGTATTGGTTCCTCCACCAGCTACATTTGAAGCCACTCCGGAAGCTGTATTACCACCACCGCCGGCTACATTCGAAGCGTATCCGCTAGCAGAATTAAATTTACCACCAGCTATATTTGAATAATATCCAGAAGCTGTGTTACACCAACCACCAGCTACATTGGATCGGATACCAGAAGCTGTATGGTCATTACCACCAGCTATATTTGATTGGAAGCCAGAAGCTATATTAATAGCACCACCAGCTACATTAGAAAAGGCTCCAGAAGCTGTATTACCCTGACCACCAGCTACTGTAGAACAATTCCCGCAAGCTATATTACCATGACCACCAGCTACATTTGAAACATACCCAGAAGCTATATTGCCCTGACCGCCAGCTACAGTAGAATAACCTCCAGAAGCTATGTTACACCAACCACCAGCTACATTTGAAAAACCTCCAGAAGCTGAATTAACTTGACCAGAAAATATACCAGAGCAGTTTCCACATACTAGGTTTCCAACACCTGCACCAACTATACTTCTACATCCATAGACGTTATTTTGACATCCAGATACAATAGAAGAATCAAAATCACAAAATATACAATTACCTGCTCCACCACCTATAAAGCTGGTTGCACCAAAGGCACAATTACAGAGGCCACCAACAACAGAAGCGCTATCACAAGCACAATTTAGACACCCCCCACCTACGTGGGAATATGATCCGTAAGCTATATTGCAACAACCGCCAGCTACATTAGAAATATACCCAGAAGCCGTATTATGACTACCACCAGCTACAGTAGAATAACCTCCAGAAGCTGTATTTCCTGTACCATTTAATATACTCGAAAAACATCCAGTAACAACATTTACTGAACCCCATGTACCAACACATCCACCGCCTTGACAATAAGCACTCGCTGTATTGTTGTTTACAACACAATAATAGCAGCTATTTGTACCACAAGCACTCTGTCCATTACCTATAAAGCTATTTGATCCACAGGCTTTATTACCTTGGATATCGACATTATATGTAAACGACTGACAGCAATACAGAGCACCTTCGTTTATTCCTGGATAATTTTGACCAATATAACTTGAACATGTATTATCACTATACAGACACCCATCAGCACCTTGATATCCTATATAGTAACAAGAGTTTGTACCAGCTGGTATTGTAGCTGAGCCATTTACAATAGCTGAATAATTTCCTGAAGCAGTATTGCAACCTATAATTGGTTGAATTGAATGAAATCCTGTAGAACAATAAGGGGAACCACCAGCACCCCAACTAGCGCTATTTGAATTAACTGTTGTATAAGTGCTGTTCCAGCTACCACTAGTAGCTGCTACTAAAGATATATTAACAGGAGTTCCTCCCGTGCCCCAAATAGCGCTATTTGCACTTACGACGGTGTATGTACCTTTCCAACTAGCCGATGATGCCGTAAGTGTGGTATAAGCATTGTTCCAGTTAGCTGATGATGCAGTAAGTGATGTATAAGCGTTATTCCAATTAGCAGATGATGTATTAGTAGCTGTATAAGCATTGTTCCAGTTAGCCGATGTACTTGTCAATGCCGTATAGGCACTGTTCCAATTAGTAGATAAGGTTTTAGTAGTAGTATATACGCTGTTCCAATTAGCCGATGTACTTGTCAATGCTGTATAAGCATTATTCCAGTTAGCCGATGTACTTGTCAATGCTGTATAAGCGTTATTCCAGTTAGCTGATGATGTATTAGTAGCTGTATAAGCATTATTCCAATTAGCCGATGTGCTTGTTAATGCCGTATAGGCACTGTTCCAATTAGCAGATGATGTATTAGTAGCTGTATAAGCGTTATTCCAATTAGCCGATGTACTTGTCAATGCCGTATAGGCACTGTTCCAATTAGCCGATGTACTTGTCAATGCTGTATAGGCACTGTTCCAATTAGCAGATGATGTATTAGTAGCTGTATAAGCGTTATTCCAGTTAGCTGACGTGCTTGTTAATGCCGTATAAGCGTTATTCCAATTAGTAGATAAGGTTTTAGTAGTAGTATATACGCTGTTCCAATTAGCCGATGATGCAGTAAGTGATGTATAAGCGTTATTCCAATTAGCAGATGATGTATTAGTAGTAGTATATACGCTGTTCCAATTAGTAGAGTTACCGCCAGCGTCGTAGACGCCTCCGAGCGATGTTATGTTATTAACATATGTGTAATTAGGCGCGGTTGCGGTAATATTAGAGCCGAGAATAAACACACTCGATAATCCGTTAGTAGCATTGTTTGTACCGCCAAGAATAGATGCAAAATTACCCGAGGCGGTGTTGTTCTTACCACCACCTATAAATGAATAGTATCCAGATGCTGTATTGCTTCCTCCGCCCACAACACTCGCTCCCACCGATAATGCTTTGTTAAAGCAACCACCGACGATAGATGCATATCCCGATGTTGCGCAGTTGTAGCTACCACCGCCGACAATAGTATAGCCGCTCAGAGCTTTATTATTACTACCACCAAATACAGCTGCGCATGCGTCTGTTACCTGATTATTCGTACCACCACCAACAACAGAATACACACCTGATGCTGTATTAGATCCCGCTACCGGGATAATAGATTTCGTGCTTGTAATCTGGATATAAGCACGAGTTGAGAGAGGTGCGTAAAGTGTATCTGCGGTAGGTTTGGTAATCCAAGAAGCACTTGTTGCAGTTAGTGTTGTATATGCACTAGTCCAGTTAGCGGAAGATGTATTTGTTGTCGTGTATACAGATTGCCAATTAGAGCTTAAAGAGGATAATCCTGTTGATAGCGTATAAGCATTATTCCACTTTGCCGATGTAGCGGTCAGAGTAGTATAAGCACTGTTCCAATTAGCAGAAGTACTTGTTAATGCTGTATAGGAACTGTTCCAGTCACCGGAAAACGTACTGGTAGCTGTATAGGCATTATTCCAGTTAGCAGATGATGCTGTTAATGCTGTATAAGCATTGTTCCAGTCACCGGAAAACGTACTGGTAGCTGTATAAGCATTATTCCAGTTAGCAGATGATGCTGTTAATGCTGTATAAGCATTGTTCCAGTCACCAGAAAACGTACTAGTAGCTGTATAAGCATTGTTCCAGTTAGCAGATGTACTTGTTAATGCTGTATAAGCATTATTCCAGTTAGCAGATGATGCTGTTAATGCTGTATAAGCATTGTTCCAGTCACCAGAAAACGTACTAGTAGCTGTATAAGCATTATTCCAATTAGCCGATGATGTATTAGTAGTAGTATATACACCGCTCCATACATTACTATTACCACTACTACTGTATATTACGCCTGTACTTGATAGATTATTCGTAAATACAAAACCCGACGCAGCAGCTGTTATATTCGTACCTATAATAAAAGAATTACCACCAGATAAGCTATTGTTATTACCGCCTAAAATAACGAGGTTTGGTCCACTTAGCGTATTAGAGCTACCGTATGACGGTACTATACTAACATTTGTAGAAATACTATTAAAAACTGTAAAACCAGCGCTTGTTATCGATCGAGTTAATGTAAAAAGTGGTCGCCAGGCAAAATTAATTTTGTTATAAAGAATTGTGGTATTTAAATCAATATAATAATCGTTATTTACACCGGCTGTTGTTGGTACACCGTAGCCGGTAAATATTATTGAGCCTCGAGGCCCGGTACAAATAGCTGAAATAGCCGATACGTTGAGTGAGAGTGTTGCTGCAATATTATTGGCCATATAACAAGAGTATTTATTACTAAATCGGTGTTATTTTAACAAAATCATCATCAACCAGATAAGGTGCACCCTCAGGCCCGTATTGTGGGTCAACATACATAAGAGGATTACTACTACCACTGTAAGCTGCGTTATATGTACCGACATTTGTTACACTTAAAAGGTCACCCGGTAGTAGAGCACTAATTGCCTTCACGTACGATATGGTTGAACCCTGGAGCGTAACAGGATCAATATTATAACTATAGATATTATAATCTGGGCTAATTACGTCTGTAAACACGCCATTAAGATTAAAATTTTTAATTTTAAAAATTGTATTTGTTTGAAGACCGGTAGAAAATGCTAATCCGATTCGTATTGATTCAGGCCACACCACGCTCCCACTTAAGTTATAATCTAGATAATTTGTATATACCTCGTCTTGTGGGTTTTTCAAATCTACAAGCAGTCGCATGCCAAAATCAGATAACCGTACACGTGCTGTTTTAAATGCAGGTAATCTATTATCGGTTATTTGCTCGTAGATATTAAACGGTGAGAGTGGATTGTAGTAATATAAGTTATTTGTCGATGTTAAATACGGATAACCGGAAAGTTTAGGGATATACGAAGTATGTGAACCTCTAATAGTAATAGAATTTTTGTTAGTTATTGAAAGCCCTGTACGGCTGTATTTATTGCTACTAAAATTACCGGTAATATCAAAACCTACACCTATAACCCCTCCTAACAACCCAGGAAAATTAATTCGTGTATTGGCCTTGACACCTGAAACACTTGAATACCCTAAGCCCGGGCCCGGACCACCGTAGCGTATCGAGTTAAACGATGTATCAGATAAAAATACGCAAAACCCCTCTGACCCCATGCTAACTGGACCATAACATGCAAAGTCAAACGTGATAACAATATCTTTCGATGGATCAAGATACTTTGTAAAGTAAACTGTACTAGCTACAGTATCGGAAGGTAAAGTATACATATAATATACTTATAAGAGCACTACGATGCGTAAATCGGTATGTAGCCCAGTAAGTTACCGTTTTGATCATATACTGGGAATTTCTTCGTTACAGGGCCGGAAACTGTAGCTTCAATTGAATTACTAATATAGAAAGTTTGTGCAGCAACTACACTACCAGCTACTGTACCCTTGGAACTAATATTGTTAACATATGTATAGTTTGCACGAGAAGCTTGTAGGTTAGATCCTAAAATAAACGTATTATTGAAGGAGTTTGTATTATTACCTGACCCGGCGGCGATAAATGAAAAGCTACCAGATAGCGAATTATTCGCACCACCCGCGATCGTCGAATAACAACCGTTATTTGCCATTAAATTCGAACCACTAACCGGGTATATCGCACTCGGTATGTGGTGATATACGTAATACGGTAATTGGCATACTTGTACAATATTAGATAGATTTGAGCCGTCACCGTATAGCATACTACCACAAACATCACCGCAGGAAACAAGATTACATACGTATGTGGTATTTGGTAAATTTGCAGATATATCAGATCCTAATATAACAGAGCTCGATGCAGACGGGTATATAGTATTATTTTTACCACCTACTATTATTGAATAATCACCACAGTTATTATTATTCGTACCGCCACCTATTACGTTATATACACCTGATGCTGAGTTGTACGAGCCACCAGTAACTACAGATCCGGAATTAGACGCAGTGTTCGTGTTTCCACCACCGATAAACGCATATATTTGTTGTGTACAGTTAGATACACCACCGACAATATTACTATAAGCACAAGATGCGTTATTAAGACAACCACCAGTAATTGTACTATAAACACCGGACCCGGTATTTAACACACCACCGCCAATAAACACACCACTTACCGTGGCTACATTACTATTACCACTTGAAATACCGGAGTAATTACCGACAACACTGTTACCACAGCCGCCACCTATAGAAGAATAAACACCGGATGCCGTGTTATTGCCTCTTACTGGTGCAATACTTTGATTAACGCTACGTATATAAACAGCGTTATTACCGTAGAGCGCACCACTTGCAGATATATCACCAGTAACTGTGAGCTTACTACCGGGTCGTGAAATACCTATGCCAACATTACCACTGTTTGTAATTCTTACTACCTCGTTAGCTGATAAAGTGTTACTTGTAAAGAACACAATATTACCGATACCAGATGTACCAACAACTAAATTACCGGCACCGGCGGTATAGAGATACGCATCATTCGGTCCTGTCACAGAAAATGCTGACATATTATATGTACTACTATTAATACCGACATCTATATAACCAGAAACATCACTACCGGCGTCGTTTGTAGCAATAAAATCCGTCGTGGCACCTGTACCGCTATTAATGTTTTGATGATTAACTTGCGAATACGAGTTAACATTAGAAAAGAACTGGCCACGGGTGTTTGGAAGAGTTGTGCCGATATTGCCCGGGCTCACATCAATAAAATCAAGATACGCACTAGATGATCTTATAAAGCTTTGAGCAGAAATATTATTTACGTACGTGTAATCGCTTGTTGTTGCTGTAATATTTGAGCCAAATACAAATACGTTATTTAAATTAACAGCAGTGTTATTACAGCCGGCAATAAGGGAGTTAGTCGCGGACAATGTATTATCAAACCCGTTAATAATTCCAGATTTTCTACTCTGCACGACGTTACCACTACCACCTACTACATAAGAATAGTCATTTGATACGGCATTAGTACAACCACCTACTATATTTGAATAATCCCCGGTAACGTTGTTACAAAAACCACCGTTAATACTTGAATAATTGCCTAAAGCTACGTTATAATAACCACCACCTATATTAGAATATCTACAAGAGGCGTAATTACCAACACCGCCTGCGACTACAGAATAGTTACCATTAACACAGTTACCACTACCACCGACAATACTTGTATAATTCCCGGTTAAAGAATTAACAAAGCCGCCGTTAATATTTGAATAACTACTACTAACAATACTGTTAAAGCTACCCCCTGCTACTACGGCATAATAACCAGAGAGACTTACATTATTACCTGAAACCGGTACGATATTACCGCTTAAATTTATCGTATATGCTTTTGAGGAAAGCGGTGCGTAGAGTGTATTCGCTGATACATAAGGTATAAACGTTGATGAGGTGTTAGCGTATGCGGTTCCTTGCGTATACGCAGTATTCCAATTAGTAGTAATACCGCCAGTTAACTGACTGTATGCGTTACTCCAAAAAGCACTATTAGCGGTAACAACAGAATAGACACTATTCCAATTATTGGCATCTCTACCTGAAATCGCTCCAACAACACTTACAGGTCCAAGGTACGTTACGTAGGACGAGAGCGAGCTCACACCTGATGCACCATTATTAAATGTTGAACTACCAACGTATGTAAGCGGAATCGCGTAACTAATACCTGAAAGTACTACAATAAGAGAATTTGTAGGCTTAAAGCCAACATTCGCTGACAGAATAGGTGAAGCAATATTAATATTTGATAATGTGTAGTAGACGCTAAAAATACTACCTGACGCACTAAGATTACCATTAACAACGAAATCACCTTGAAACGGCTCCGTATAAGAAGCGATTGGATCAGTAGCTGAATCAGGAAAACCATCCGTTGCTTTAGTATGGTGGTTTCTTCTGTGGAGCTTATTATGAAAGCGTGCGTTATCAGACATAGCTTATGTGATTATTTATGTTGGTGAATTAAGATTAATAGGGATAATTTAATATCTAGACTTTGTATTTTTATAGCTATAAATATTAATGTGTCAATGATACGAATATGAAGCTGCTTTTAGCGGTTATAGCATACATAGTTGATAGAACCCTACCAGGGTTAAGAGAAGATGTACGCGCGTTCTTGTGCTCTATTAAATAATAGGGTGAAGGTTATTACAAAATTATTCCAGCGAAATGCCATATCTGATGATACGGTACAGCTACAATACCATACTATTTTCGGATTTAATACCAATAGCAAGATTGCAGCCTGTGGCATTGATATAGTGTATTGGTTTATTATTTTTGTTGCATATTGTTTTGCATTTCACGCATTAAACGCTATTCTCCTGACATGGCACTGGCTATTAGTTACTCTAGCAAGCTTTGCTGTAGTAGGCTTACCTTATTGCGTTAAAATAATACTATTCGGTCGGAAAGAGTATCCGCTTAAAGCAGCGCTGTTGAGCTTATTTTTAAGCCTACTACCAACTATTTTTGACTTTGCAGGCTTATACTCCGAGACAGGCGTACAAGATAGTCTCAAAAATAGCAAAATACAAATAACTGAAACTTTGTCATATTTTGAAGCAGAGTCAAAAAAAGCTGTACAGCTGCAATCACTAGACATTAACAAACAATCACAAGAACAAAAAGCTGCTGTTGAAAAGACTTTGCTATCGAAAACTATAGATCTTAAAAAACAAATTGAAGATGCAAATCAGGAAGTTATAGATGAGCGACAAGGTGTTAAAGGAAAGGCAGGTGAAGGTCCTCGAACGAAAGAACTCCAGTCCCAAGCACGCAGACTTCAAGCGCAATCCGACATAGAAATGCAAAGTGCTAAAGCAGAATTTAAAAAACAAGCCGACGCTATAGATATAGAAACGCAACAAAAACTACAAGCATTAGAAAAATCAAATAGTTTGCTCGGTGATAAAATTATTTTATGTAAAAAGAGTATCAATACTGTTAACAATTTTAAAGAACTCGATTCCTCTGTTATAGAAGCTAACAGTCTTATTTCATCTATCGCCTCCAATCTCAATACAAAATTTATCCCTGTTAAGATTCTTGGTACTGATAATATTATCAAGGTTTCGTTTACCGCTCTAATTAATGCTGATATAACGGCTCTTGTTTGCTTTCTCTTAGCATTTTTAATGGAAATTGGCGATATTATTATTGTGTTTTCAATGCGATGGGAAAAAATAGAAACTAAACCACTTCTTTGTGATCAGGAAGACCACCTACGTCGTGTAAAATATTCAAAGACCTACGAAGGATATTAACCCTTATACTGCTTAGAAAATTGCTTAGCTGTTGACTGACACCATTTTGTATACGGGCACGTATCACACACGCGACCGGAATCAAGGTACAGAGCTGGTGCAATGCAGGAACCGTTCCTTGTATTATCAGAAACAAATTCCGCTGTAGTAGAATACGATCTACGCTCCGCCGGCTTCCAGGCCTTAACCGTCGCTGTGGCTTCTTCTTCTGACAGTTTTTTATGACGTGGTTTTTTAAGAAGTTTTTGCCTGAGCAGTGATTTGTGATTGATTTCAAACGGTTTGAGATGCGTTGGACGCAGTTGTCTTTGTACTTCCTCAGGAGAGATTCGCTGTTTAAGTAATCGCTTAGCCTCATTCGATACATAGTTCTCCATGAAGGTCGCTAAATCGCCAAACTTCTTTATACCTTTTACTATACCGCCCTTGGATACACGCTTTTCAATACCTGTAACAGTACATGATAGTAGCCTGCTTTTAATAGTAATACTATCACCTCTTGAAGCAATCTCCTTAGGCTTGCGCTTAGATGAACCACTAGCTTGAGGCTTGGAGCTTGTTTTTTTAACTTTGCGTTTCATCAATCTATTATATTATGTATGCTTAAAAGTAATGCAAATATTATTTTTTTCTTGATTTTATAAAAAAATAACTCTACGTTTGAAAAATGCCTTATATTAAACAAGAAGATAGATCAAAGTTTACGGATATGTTCTGCAACATTCCAGAAATTAATACAGCCGGGGAACTCAACTATACCCTCACGATGATTTGTAACGACTATATGGATGATAACGGAAAATGTTATCAAACACTCAACGATATCATTGGTGCTCTCGAAAGTTGTAAGCTTGAATTTTATCGAAAGCAAGTTGCACCGTACGAAGAAAAAAAGATTGCCGAAAACGGCGACTTATAATATCATTTAATAAATCTATGAGCAAGATATCACCAAAAACCATCGAGAAACTGATTAAACAAGGTCGCCTTGTACCTGTTATTAAGAGTACGAACGACGGTAAACACTATCTTGTAGGGTACCGTCGTAAGTCTACAAGCCGTAAAGCAAAGACCGACGTTCTTACCCTCCCTGCTCCTGAAGAGATTGAGCTTCCGGAAAATTTTAAAGTTAATGCTTGATTACTTTTTTAAAGCATTCATTATTTTGAAATACAAACGAAAGGAGGTGAAATAACAATGATCAACTACAATAACAAGAATCTTCGTCCTAAGACGTTTTTTGTTGAGATGCTCCGCAATCGCGACGGTTCCTTTACCGTCAAGAAGGCTCGCGTTCTCAATCGCGCCAACCAGTACCGCCGTACGGTTAAGCGTATCGATGCCAGGGATCTTCGCCAGGCACTAATTACAAACAATATTACTGTTGCGTAATACAGATAATAACACCAAAGCTAAACCGGTAATTATTTCAATAATTTAATTACCGGTTTTCTTTGTTCAACTTTTTATATTTAAAGAGCTCAAACGGTTTGAGACTTGCAGTTCCGTATTTTTTTCTATACTATAAAAACATGCTTAACGCAGACGAAATTAATAAAAGATTTAAAAAAAGCATCGCAAGAGATCCAAATACTCTTGTATGCATTGTTACAGGTAAAGAACGACCGACAAACAGTGAATATCTTGAAGAAAAGGCAAAAAAAGCTGGTTCAAAGGAAGAATTCCTTAAGCACTATATTTGTCGAGATGCACTAACTTTGCTAAAGAAAGGAAAAACTGTCGCCGAAGTTCGAAAAGAACTTGGTATTCACGGAATTACTATTGAACTTGGTTTTGATTTCCTCAAACGCGCTTTAGAAATAAACGGGAAATAAGCTTGTATTCCTTTTCTCGTTCCTTTATTATAAAAAAATAATAACAACACCAATGAAACTTAATATTACTACCACCGAATTCATAGCAGTTAAAGATATTACAATCCCCGATATTTACAACAGGAGGGTCAAATCTTCTATCTCTGAAGTCGATGAGATGTTTGGAGGCGGTGTTCTCCCTGGTTCCACAATTACCTTATCCTCTAAGGCCGGTGTGGGTAAGTCTACGATGGCTCTTCAGATTCTTAACGGAATGGTAAAGAATGGACGTCGAGTTGGATATATAAGCGCTGAAGAATCTATCCACCAGATCGCGTTTGCATGTCGTCGACTCGGTATTGAGGATGTTGGTATCTGTAACGAGAGTAAATTCAAGAACATTCTTCAAATTATGAATGGTATGGAGATGATTGTTATTGATTCCTTCCAAGCCGTCGATAAAGGCAACCTTGACGAGAAGAGAGCTATAGAAATTCTTGTACAGCATGCAAAAGCAACAGAATGCGCTGTTATCATCATCTGCCACCTAACAAAGGGAGGCGTAATGCGTGGGACAAACCTTCTCACCTACGCTGTTGACGTTAATATGAACGTAGAGATTGGTGAAATGCCAACCCATCGCCGAATTTCTTTTAGTAAAAACCGATTTGGCCCGGGCATCGACTACACCTGCTCTTTTACCGGTGGTGGTTATGACTTTACGTCTGTCGATACTTCAAATAATGACGAAGAAAAGAAGTCTAAAAAGGCTGAAAAGAAAGACGCAGCTCGTGAGCAGATCCTTTCCATGGAAGGTCGGTTTACAGTAGCAGATGTTTGCGCAAAACTTAATATCGATGCTACCCGCGCTAGTTATCTTCTTCGTGAGCTTACTGTCGAAGGTAGATTGTTGAAAAATAAACTACGTGGATCTAAATCTAAGTGGAAAGTGAATAAGGTAGAAGCTATTATCACTATACATTAATTATAACAAGAAAACAATATGGCTGGCAAGGGCGACAAATCACGCGTACAAAACATTAAACAATACCAAGCAAACTTTCCTAAGACAACTGGTAAAGTGGAAGGATTTGCTAAGGTTAAGGGAAAGCTTGTAAAGAAGTACTAGTATGATACCTGAGAAATTTGAAGCACGGAATCACAAGCTTCGCTGTGATTTTGCTGATATGGAGGCTTATAAAAAATCATTTCGCTGTAAGTTTAATGACTTTTTGTACGATAAGTTTGGTGTAAGAAAGGTCTGGCAGTTAATTCCTTTTGTTCCTCGTTGGGCTGATGTTTATTACTACGAAAAAATTAAACCTATTTTCTGCCCACAGAACGTACGTTATCGTAAAATTATTCCTAAAACATGGTCTGATGTTTCTTCTCTTATTGAGACAGTAAATTTTGAATTTATTAAAGGGTTCTATGAAGGAGAATATCTTCACGGGCATACAGATTGGGAGGGAACAGGAGAGCATGCTGTAGAGTTTGCTCGTTGGCTAGAGTCAGCTTACGACTATATTACTATTGAACGTCCACAGCTTGAAAAAGACATGGATAACGCCTACCCACCACTCCGTCCTCTTAATGAGATGTTTGTACCGTGTGAAACAGATGAAAGAGGAAAGGTAAAAATGCTAAAGATGGTAGACGACGGTAAAACATACGAGGAAAAATATGGTGAGGTTAATCGTCTTGAGCAACTTATTCAGGATAAAGATACAGAAATCTTAACTCAACTGATAAAATATCGGCATTTCTTTTGGAGTTAAATTTTAACGAATAGTAACTGAAGTAGACAAATGGGGTATCGATAGGGTAATCTTCGTTTGTCTATAATATCAACACAAGCCATAGACTCAAAAGCTGCAAATAAAGTATAAATAATATACATGACACTTATTAACACTCACCTAGAGCCTACTGGTTTAGTGCCAACATATAACAATAATATCATTAAGTGGAGCGGTTATTTTGCTACATCTAAACAAGCTGAAGATCATTTAAAAGAACAGACAGCGAGAATTATTGAAATCGAAGACAAGCTCGTCGTACAATCGATGCTATTTTTTATAAACCGTCATTTTAAGGGATATTTTCTATACAGATTTACAGTCATACTTTGTGAAAAACCTATAAAACATGAAGAGTAAGATATTTCTAGATATGGATGGTTTGTTAGCTGATTTATTCAACACAATCAGCCACAAGCTGTACAACAAGGAATATAAGGTATTAACAGCCGAAGAGAAGCGGGAAGCGAAAATAATCTGGGTAGATGTTAATGAATTTAAAAAACGGTTTGGTGAAGTAAAGGAGTTTTTTGCTAATCTCGAACCGTTCAGTAAAACGAACGATATAGTAAAGCTTGTTGTAGATTTTACAAAGAACAATAATGATGTGTTTGAAGAAGGGTTTTATATCTGCTCCCACCCTGCGAGTATTGACTGGAGAGCGTCGGAAGCAGGCAAAATAATTTGGCTTAAAAAACATTTAAATATCCAACCAAATGAAATGTTTTTTCCAAAGAAAAAATCCATCTACGCTGTCGGTGATAACAGTACACCGAACATTTTAATTGACGATTTCCCACCATACATACAGGCTTGGAGAGATGCAGGTGGTATATCTATTGAGATGAGAACTGATAGTGTTAAAGACATATACACATATCTCACACCTAAGCTTGAACAAGCAAAAATACAACTTAATGAGTTTATTAACAAGCATTCAATACAAGCTGAGTCCTTTGACAGTCTTGTAAGTAAACTACTAGCTGACTTGATTTAAACATAAAGGTACTATAATATATCTTATAGATGATTAAGGTACTTGATAATATTTTACCAGCGCAGGAATTTAAGAATTTACACGATGAAATCATGCAGTTTGATTTTCCATGGCATTACGGACGCGTTGCTAAAGAATCAGAGACGGTAGTTAATTTGCATCAATTTGCTTTTGTAAAACCGGTTATTCTTGATGGTGCTCTTATATATGACCCACATGGTATTATAGAGCGCTCTGTTCGAATGGCGTTACACTATGCTGGTGAAAAAATTACATCTATACTACGTGTGCGCTGTATAATGAATACAGTAGCGGATAATAATTACGACTTTGGCTATCACGTAGACCACACCGTACCACATCGTACAGCTCTCATCTATTTAAATGATTCCGACGGTGATACCGTTCTCTATAATGAACGTTACGTGCCCTCTCTTGCTATGGTTGAAAGGGATAAATATATAACTCAGGCCACACCACCTAAGCTAACAATATGTGAAACAGTCTCGCCAAGAGCTAATCGAATGCTAATCTTCGAAGGTTTACGATATCACAGCGGGTACACACCAACACTTGTACCGAGAAGAGTTGCTATTAATATAAATTATACAACAGAAGCTGAACAAATCCCCATACATACACCATCAACTATTATAGATAACAAATAAAGAAGTTGAATTGTTCGTAATATCATTTAATATATACAAACATACATAAGAACGCTCAATGCAATAATTACTAAATGTAAACTACCGCTTACGAGAGTGTTAAAAACATGTATTGATCTTTGATAAATAATTTTTGGGGGTGAAAGGATTCGACACATAGTTGGATACTACACTGCATGTAGTGGTTGGTCTAAGACGGTACACTTTAAAAATAGACTAAAAGATAAATGCAGAAGATAATACTGATGCTATCTTAGCTGAAGCTGAATACATCTTCAACAATGCTGCCGAGTTTCTCGGTGGTGTTGAGGAAGAGTACCTTCTCGCAGCATAAGAACCGAAAGTAATCCTATTAACTCTTTCGGTGAATCGCAATAGGTTAGAGTGGTATCTACGACACTCGTAAAATAAACGTAGAGGGTGGGCATGGACTCTTCACCATGTCAGGTAGACTAAAAAAGATAGGTTGGTAAGCCATGAGAGCCTGTAGTCAATCAAATCTCAAATTTACCAAAACATGTAGATTGTGTAAGTTGAAAAAGATGTGGACTCGGCTATCGTATGCCGACACCTCCACCATTTTAGGGATTGTAGCTCAGTTGGTTAGAGCACCGCATTGTCACTCTAGGTTAAGCTATTCAAACCGCTCAAGTAGCTAGCGGTATAATCAACCCAACCTGTTACTCCATCATATCTCTTGAACGCGATGGGAGCTATATAAGCCTGGTATCCATCATCAACATTAACGAATGTACCAAAGCAAGTGAAGATTGGAGTAGTTCTACTTGTAACTGTAGAACCGCCAGTGAAATAAGCGTTATAAGCAGACGGTACTACTACATTTGTAACTACAGCTGATGCTGCATCGAGAATTGTCTTCGTGGCAATAAGCATTTGATTTGCTGTAGTGGAGCTCGACAACGTAGTACGTAAGGGATATAACTCCTTTGTTAAGGTCCATTGCTGGAAATCGTTAGGATGCCAACTAGCACCAGACCAGCTATTATTATTTGAACTAGAGAGAGGAAGGGTCGCTGCAGCTACTACAGCTGATACAGCCACACTGACAGCACCGCATGTACTAGAAGGAGCTGTTTGGCCTCTGCGATATATCTGACCTACAGCTCCAGTTGAAGCTACACCAATGTGAGGAGCAACAAGAATAAAGAGCGCGCCACCATCAGTAATATGCGTAGCCCAAGCAAAAACACCTGTAATACCATAATGCGGATACCCCGCTAGCCCTGACGAACTAAAGGGCCCGAGAAATTTCATTGCTTCGCGAGGAAATTGACCTATATTACCTGAAGCTGAAAGAGCACAGACATCATCAGCGCAAATCGATGTTGCCATAAGCACATTAGAAGCTGAAAAACCGGAAAGGGTTTGAATAAAGTTCACTGTGTAGTTAGCGAAGGTACTTGCAAGTTTAGCTGTAGAGAGACTATAAAAATTCGAACTCCAGCTAGCGCTCTTAGCTGTTACTAAAGATGTATATGTAGATTGCGAGATAGGCATAAAATTATGGTGTTATAGCTGCGAGGTAATTATTAGTGTAGTCCGTCCAGCCGGTGTTAGCGCTGAACTTCTGGAAGGTATTTACTTGTGTTAATCCACTGTAACCATCATCGACATTAATCATTGTACCTGTAACAAAATAGACATCCGGTGTACCGACACCGCCTGAGACTGCAGCATATGCTGTAGAGAGGTTTGCATTAATCCAATTGTAAGAAGCAACACGAATCATTTCTGTCGCAACGGTCATTTGTTTGTCGGTAGGTGTGGTGGAAAGAGTGGCGCGATTATTATATAAAATACCTGTTAAAGTATTTTGCTGGTAATCATTATATACAGAAGCACCGGTGAAGATTGGTGAAGTACCGCTCAAGCTTGGTGTCCAACCACCTAAGACAGTATCAATAGCAGCTCTAACAGCACCGCAAGAGGTATTCAATCTACCGTTTTGACCTCTTCTCTTTACAGCACCAATTGTACCGTCAGTTGATACACCGATGTGAGGGGCACTAAAGAGGAATAACGCACCACCTGATGTTACGTGACTTATCCAAGCCGCTAACCCTGTAACACCTGTATGAGGGTAACCGCCAATACCACCGGCCATGAACGGATTAAGAGCTAAAGTCATTGAATCTGGGAATTGTCCGAGGTTACCACTAAAAACAGGTGCATTGATGTCATCAGAGCAAATTGACTCAGCTACTAATACGTTTGAAGGTGTATAACCGAAAGTTGATTGAATAAAGTTTAATGTCTTTGTACCAAAAGTTTCTGATAAAAGAGCTGTAGGATACGTATTACGTACAACACTCAAATAGATTTGCTGTTCCGGTGGCGCGCCGCCATCTGTACTCAAGCTACTTTGACTGTGCTCATTAAGCGCACGCTCTTCAGCCTCCATCATTAATCGCATCTCGATCTCTGATTGTACCATAGCTTCATGGACGAGCTTATTGCGGCGTTCGTTAAAGCTCATACCGCTATATGGTCCGTAATACGGTAGGGGCTGTGGAAAGCGAGAGGAACGAGAGAAATCTTGTCGTTGCAAATCGCTAAGGTAGTTTTGTCTATTGCCACTCATTATATTAAAGGAATACTCTAAGTATTTATATCCTAGAAGTGATAATCTATTGTTTTTTTTAACTTTTAGCTTGTACATGCCTTATAATTCATGCTCGTGTGGTGTAATTGGCAGCTACGATAGAGTTAGGATCTATTACCGCAAGGCACGGGAGCTCGATCATAAAAACGGTCGTGCCGATAATAATAAGCTTGATAACCTCAGACTTATATGCCATAATTGTGATTCACAATCAGACCATTATAAAGGCCGTAACAAAGGAAACGGTAGAAAAAGTCTTGGTTTGATATAAAATATTAGAACGCCCGGTTAGTTTAATGGTAAAACGGTTGATTTGTAATCATCAAACAAGAGTTCGATTCTCTTACTGGGCTCCAATTTTACGTCGGTGGTACAATGGCTGTGCAGCAGTCTCCAAAACTGCCCCAAGTAAGTTCGATTCTTACCCGGCGTGCCATTTTTCTAGTTGGATTTTTTTTTTTTGAGCATATAAAATATAATCTTATGCAACATATACTGGACTGGGTCAACTGGTCATATCTAGAAGACGAGATATATCTGTTCGTACTCATTGCAATCATGATTGTATCCGGAACTATTAAGGAACACGGTATCTTCCAGGATATCTACGGCTATCTTAAATCAAAGTTTAAGAGTAACCGCGTGGTTATTTCTTTGCTTTCCTTTGTCAGTGGTATCCTTCCAATTGAAGGAAGAGCAACCGTTTCTGCCGGTATTCTCGATACGGCGACATCAAACTGTAACTGTATTGATCATGAAGAAGAAAATTCCGATAGTAGAAAAAAGCTTGGTATTGTAGACTTCTTAACCGCTCATCACTTCTATATGTGGTCGCCGTTAGAGAAGCCCGTTATTCTACCGATGGCCGCTTTCAGTATTGGTTATACAGCATGGCTTAGAATGATCTGGCCGTTAATCGCTGTTTCAGCTCTTTTCATTGGTTATTATATTTGGTTCAACGTTAAAGAAGAGGAAGTTGAAATTGTCGAGAAGCCTAAGTTTAATCTCGGTGGCTTCTTTAAGAATGTCGTTCCTTTTCTTTTAGCTATTGTTGGGTATATCCTTCTAGGCGGTGAAGGACCATTAGCTGTTTTTACAGTTTTTGGAGCGCTTATGTCTTATTATCTCGTTCTTACCAAGAACTTCAACCTTAAGAAGCTTAATAGTTATATTAATTGGAATACAATTTGGATTATCGGTATTGTATTCTTTTTATCAGATTACATGCAAGAGCATCATGAATGGATTGAATCCTCAGTAAAGAATCTCGGTGTATCAATGCATACATCAGTCGGGTTCATTGTTATTAGTATTATCACGTTTATTGCATCCTATAGTATGGGTTCGGATGGTAAGTTCGCCGCCCTTACCGTTCTTATGAGTACAATTTTCGGTAAGGAGTATCTTCTCTGGTTCTTTGCTCTTGATTATGCCGGTTATCTTATTTCACCCCTCCATGAGTGTGTTCTTATTGGTAAGCGGTACTTTGGTACAAGCCTCTGGACGTATTATTCAACGCTATGTACTTGGGTCTTGCTTTTACTCTCAACAGCAGCTATCTTTACTTTTTTAATCAAATAATATGAAAAACAAATACATCATACCAATTATCACAATGCTAATTACTGTCACCGCTTACGCCGGTGATACGAAGAACGTAGTCCTCACAACAACTAACGAGCCAATTGAATTCTCAATCGAGCCTCATTGGACTGGTATGTATCAGCGATCAAAGTCTGACGGACAATGGAGTGCTTATCAGTGGAATAATACCGAGGCTCTTTCTGTAGGGACTGACTTTAAGAACGGTTGGGATATTGAGGCTGAACAAGGTGTTTCTCGTACTACAGGTCCAGATCAACAGACCGGTGGATATACTGAGTTCAAGCTTCGTTATTCCTGGCAGCTCTGGAAAAACTGGGAACTTGGTGTTCGCGGTGGTATTGGTGACGGCTATAGCTATACCGATCCCACCGCACTGAACGTTCCGTATTGGTTGTCACAGCTTCGCTTGAAGTATAAGATTAACGATAAGTTGAGTACATGGGTTCGCTATGATGGCGGTAGTGCATTCAATGCAAGCTACGGTAATACATACGTTAATACCTTTAAGTTTGCTCTCAACTACGAGATTGTTAAGGGTGTTGAACTTGGAGCGCGTTACATAACAGCTTTTGGTGAGAACTATCAAGGAAATGGTGTAGAGATGGTTCTTGAGAAGATATTTTAATTCTGAGACGTACATAAAAATAGAAAAGGCTCTATCTTAAGATAGAGCCTTTTTTCTTGCATAGAATTAAATAGCCTATATATTGTAATGATACAGAGTGTTAAATGGCCCTATCGTCTAGTGGTTAAGACATGCGGTTTTCATCCGCAGAACTGCAGTTCAATTCTGCATAGGGTCGCTGTTTTTAAAATGAATATCAAATACAAACTTAAAAAGATATACCCTGGAATATATCTATGTACTATAAAAGATAGATATGACCTAGCAATGACGTTTTGTAGAGTTCAAGAATTCTACGAGTCTCCTTATAAGGAAATTCGAGGAAAGCATTTTAGGCTTCTTGATCTAATGAAAACTTACGTTAAAAAGAGAAAAGAAGAGAGTTTTTTATACCCAGAGCATTGGTGTGGTTTTAATATACCTGGAAATATTATTAAGAATCTTTATTACAGTGATAAACATCGTCTAATGGATATAAACGAATATGATCTTACGATCATGGATATTAATGATACAATATCTGAAAAGACAAACGAGCTCTATTATCTAATTGCATGCGGTGGTGCTGAAAAAAGCACTATCTACCATGAAGTATGTCATGGGCTATATTGTTTAGATAAAACATACAGAGATGGGGTAAATCATATTATTAATAAAATCAAGCCTACAGCTTATAAAAAAATATCAAAAGTATTACTCGATCTTGGATATTGTAAGCAAACACTTAAGGATGAAATTCAAGCATATTTAACAACGGGAGCTGATACAATACACTCTGAAGCTAAATTCAATAAAACAGAGCTCTGTAGTGTAACCGATGTAACGATTTTATTAAAAGCATTTTTTAAAAAATATAAAAAGGATATTGATTTTTAAAAAATAGCTGCTATAAATAATATTGCTCAGGTGCTCAAACCGAGACTAAAGCAAACATATTAACTCGCTTAATAAAGGAGAACACATATGACAACACAAATAACACCATACACAGTCGGCAGGCTTGTTCCTGCCCAGGGCTTGGGATTTAGCCATCTCCCGGCACTGTTTAACGAAACATGGCTAAGTGATGTCTTTAAGGACTTCGACAAAGCATTTGACGTACCAAATGCTGTCTATCCTTATAACATCGTATCTGAAACCGACCCAGACGGTAATCCAGTCACCTACTACATCGAAGTAGCATTGGCTGGTGTTGGGAAGGATAATATCAACGTATCGGTCAAGGAGGGTAAGCTCGTGATCGCGGTTGATAAGGAAGAGGTCGAACATGATGAGACAGTTGTCTTCCATCGTAAGGGTATCAGCAAGAGAAAGGGACAGTTGTCCTTCACTCTTAATGATAATACGGACGTTAAGAACATTTCATCAACATACACAGACGGGCTTTTGCGAGTTAAGGTCCCAACTGTGAAACCGGAGGTACACAATATTAGTATCGAGGTTAAATAAAGTTTACTAAAATCTCTGGATTGAGCACCTGGGGCACTTATAATACACGAAATACCGATTTAAGGAGCGTTGTCTGAGTTGGTTTAAAGAAATTGTTTACTAAACAATCGTACCCTTTAAAGGTACCGGGGGTTCGAATCCCTCACGCTCTACCATAAATACTTTGGCTAGACTCGATTAGGCAGAGAGTAATTAGCGCTTCTTCGACCAGCGGGTTAAAGACCCGGTAGCCAACGAAGACCTACCTAGCATAAATGTTCCTATGACTTTTAAAGAATATATTCGTAATCCGAAAAACAAGAGAAAGATTCAACGCCTTATAAAGCGCAAAAGAAACGAACTACCTCAGTGTACTCAATCAAATCATATGGATACCAGCAATATGTCGTCTCCAACGGTTCTCCCAGCGCAGACAAGCGGTAATCAACCTTCTATAAGTTGATTTTAATCGGTTAAATAGTATATATCTGTATATGTCTACAAACACATCAACAACACTAACCGAACTAACCACTTCTTTTGCTGTTGAAGCAGAAAAGTTTTATAATGGTAATAATGCAGCTGGTGCACGTGCACGTAAGCTTCTTCAAGAGGTCATTAAGTATAGTCGTGCTGAAAGAAAAAATATTCAAGAGACGAAGAACGCACGGAAGCCCGCTAAATCAAAGAGCTAATTTATAAATTAATTAATACATTAAAACCCCTACCTTAAGGTAGGGGTTTTTTGTTACCAGAACTTTACAATAAAGTGAATAATTACGTATAGAGCTACAATCTTAATAGCAATGCGACCAAGAAGAATAAATGCACCGAGAATAATAGAGTAATTTGATTGATTATTATTTGACATATAATTATATTATAATATCTCGTTCTGGGTTATCAATAAAACCTTCTCCAATAAGGTAAGGTATTAATTTTAGTAATGTTGATTCCTCTACATCATCGTCGCTATCAACGTGTTCAACAAATACCGACGTGTCGCCTTTTTGCACTACAACGTCAATGCTGTATCTAATGCCCTGAAACGTAATTTCAAAGCAATTAAACGAACTCACGTTAAGGAATGCGTTTAGCGACCTGCAGCGCTGTTGCTGCAGAATCGATATTAAGATAAAATTTTTTTCCGTTCTTTGTATAAAGAATACCCCAAGCTGTGGAGTTACTCTGCCTATCCTTTTGTATAGAATCAATTCTTTCCCAGCCGTTAATTTCAAATGCAAATTGCGCTTCCGCTAACGTCTGCAAATTCTTTTTAAGGATATCTTCAATCATAATAAAAAAATATAGCTACAAACTATATTAAATGCAAGTAAGGTTTATATCTTTTTAAGTTGAATTTCGGTTTTTTTTAGCTTTTGACCTTTTCTCCAAGTACTGCCGTTGTTATCGCACTCGTATTCAATTTCATTTCCTGCTATATCTTTACCGTCCTTGAGTTTTATTACCCTTGTAACAGTACCTGTAGATTTATGATGCTTACAGTCAGAGTTACAGTTTTCTACCCTATCGCCGGTCTTTAATTCATTTGGCTTTAAGTTAGTTTTCTCAAAAAATTCTTTAAAATTTACAGTCACGTAAATATTTATTTACGCAAGCGGTTGGTCTTCTTTTTATTTTTAATAAACCGACCGCTTTTATCACGAAGACGTGTTTGTACATTGCGCTTACGTTTTCTTGCGCGAATAACCTGAGCGCTCTTTGTAAGATCGCTAGTAGCGCAAAATTCTTGATTGATGCGTTGTATCCACTCTGTATGATTTCGCTCCTTGAGATCATTAAGAGCTGAAGTTGTGAGAAAATCAAGTCGCTTGAACAAATAATTGCGGTTACCGCAATACCCTCCAGTGATCAAATCTTTAATAGCGAGCAGAGCGTTCTCCACGCTATCTACACTACCATAAACACTGTATGGTTCTTCAATAAGGTTTTTCTCGTCCAAAACTGCACGATAAGCAATGCTTAATCGTCTCTCAATAGCTTTAACCAAAAGACTCTCATTAAGGTTTACACCGGCAAAGGGAGAGCTAGACGAAAGCCTTGAAATTACAGAAGTAAATTTGTCGTGTATGGATTTTGCTATTTTTGCTTCAAATGTTGTTAGTGTGCTCATTTATATAAAGAATAAAGAGTGTTACTAGAAATAGCAACTATATAATTTGAATAACTTCTATACCAAACTCTGATGCTATATCTTTAAAGGAATAGTCAGATTTAAATATATAATCACAAGCATATACGATTTTTTTAACACCGTAAGCAGCTAAGGACTTTAAGCAATCATTGCAACAGGCGTGAGTGACAGCAGCTAAGTAAATCTCACCTGGTTTAACCATTCTCAAAGCATTAATCTCCGCATGGATAACACGTTTATGTTTTTCTTCTCGATTATCCCAATTAATCTCTACGCCTGCAGGTGCACCGTTGTAACCGAGACTAGCGACTGTATGGTCATGACGTAATAAACAGCAACCTACCTTTGTTCGCGGGTCTTCGGATCGAAGCGACGCTACCCTAGCAAGCTCTAAGGCATATTGCTCCCATGATATTCGTTCCTTTTTCATTTAAGAAACAAATCCCATTCCGGAATTCCGTGATTATTTTTAATATAAAGAGTAACGGGGATTTCAGCTGGTTCCTTAGGAGGTCTAATAAGTTTTAGATTCGCTTCTTCAGGTGTTCTATTAGCTTTATATGCATTGATTTTCTTATCTGTTATTACGCAATTTAACCAATCCGTCCTACCACCCCGTGAACGGGGGACAATATGGTCGATATTAGCTTCTTTTGGGGTTAGTTTTCTATTTGTATATTGACAAACACCACCATCACGCACCCAAATAGCGCGTGTGGAGAATTTTGGACGCTTCTTCGGTACGCGGTCAAATTTACTGAGAATAATAATTTTTGGTATTTTTATTTGTCCGCGAACAGTGTTAATATACGAAGAACTATTATCGTACGGTAAGGTAATCCAATTACTCCATTTGCAAGGTATCATAGTCTCTGTACCACGAACATCTAACCCTGTAGCAGCATCAGCGTACATCATAGAAAGCGCTTCTGCAGGGGTCTTGGTTGCAATAGCCTGCCAACAGCGATTTAATACTAAAACAATTTCTCTATCTCGTATCATAAATTTAAAGATCTATATGGAGCACGGAATACGTGTGAATGAGCTTAGTATAATTGTCTTGAATTGTATATCCAGTTAAAAGGAATGTTTTATCAGCTTTTAACAGTAAGCGATAACTTGTCTGCATGTCAACATTTATAAGATCAATCCGATCATGTAAGATCGATTTTGTTGGTGTATTTGTTTCGGCTAAACTCGTAACTGTAAGAATAATAGTTATAGCTAGCCATTTGAACATAATCAATACCTCTTTTTGTAATGCCTGTTTTTATTGGCTCTAAATGGTTTTACACCGTAATTAGGAGCATCATACACACGAGCCTGCTTTCGAAGTTGTTGATAATAATTAAATTCTTCTCTTGAAAGAACAACTTTTTCTAGCTTCTCTTCTTTAAACATATTACAACCGAATGCTTTCGGGTTTTGTAGAGCGAATGTATACCTCGCCGTATACCTCTAGAATACCCATAGCAGCTTGGAATTCACGCTGGGACATCTTATCCCAATCCTTAAGCTTCTTATAAGTTTCATCAGCCATCATCTTGTAATGCTTATCCTTATCCTCCTTATCAGCATGTTTGATAGCATCCTTATAAGGTTTAAGCTTGGCTTTATAGTGAATAGCTGTAAGAAGGCTATAGCCTCCTTTCTCTCTAGTCATCTTTTCAATCTTAATAGCACCAGCTAAACGCTTATGGAGAAACTCAAGAAAGGATTCTGTTGTATTCAATGCTGATTTTACAGCTTCCATTAAAGCTTCTAATCTCATAGAATTATTTATGCCTCGCAAGATGAGCATGTAAGGATTGAACGAACAAGCATTTGTGCAGGGTTGGTACTACGCTGATAGTAAAGACTCTTAATACCTTGTTCCCAGGCAAAGATAATGAGTTCATTTACATCTTTAGCCTTTACATCGTGAGGAATCATCACATTCAATGATTGACCTTGATCAATAAATTTTTGACGACCGGCAGCCTGAATAATAATTTCCTTTTGTGAAATCTCTCCAAATGTCTTAAAGACATCTTTTTCTTCCTGTGAAAGAAACTTTAAATGCTGAACCGATCCACCATGCTTAAGAATAGACATCCAGGTTTCATCGTCGTTCTTATCCTTGGATTTGAGTAACTCCTTGAGATAAGGGTTTTTATAAGTAAACTTACCCTTCGCCAAATCTTTGATATAATAATTTGATTCAAGCGGTTCAATAGATGGAGATACCTGTCCAAGAATAAACGAAGACGATGTGGTTGGTGCTACAGCGAGGGTTGTAGTATTTCTACGCTTGTATCCCTTAAGAACAGACGGTTCACCGTATTCTGTAGCAAGCTTTTCTGTAGCTCTATCTGCTTGTTCACGAACTGTTTTCCAAATCTGGGTATTGAGCATTTTAGCTTGCATTGACTCAAACCCGATCATCTTTGATTGAAGAAGAGAATGCCATCCAAGAACACCTACACCTAATGCTCTATGATTGATTGCGAAATTTCGAGCATGCTTAATAAACTCAATTCCTTCTGTCTTATTAATAAACTCTGTCATGACCGCATCAAGAAAATATACAAGCGTCTCAACAGCATCTGTATCTTTCCACTCATCCCAGTGAAGCAAATTCATTGAAGAAAGATCACATACAAACGATTCATCGTCCTTAGAAGGAAGAAAGATTTCACTGCAAAGATTACTCGCATTAATCTTATAATTCTTATCCTTATAAACTTGAGGCTTGTTATTGTTAGCGTTATCGGTAAAGAAAAGATAAGGGTAACCAGACTCAAAACGCTTTTTAATAACAAGTCCCCAAATGCGACGTTTTTCCTTATCCCCCTCAAGCATGGACTTCATCCATTTATCCGATATACAAACACCGATTGAAAGGTTTTGAATATCGTCACCTTCTCCTCGGATCTTCAAAAACTCTTCAATGTCTCCATGATCGATAGGTAGATAAGCTGCAAACGAGCCACGGCGAACATTACCCTGGGAAATATAATTCGTTAATGATTCAAATACTGTAAGCTGATGATGGACACCGGTCGCTTCACCGCCTGAGGAAATAGCTGTTCCTCTTGGTCTAATATCTCCAAAATAACCAGATGTACCGCCACCGACTTTTGACATATATCCAACTTCCGCCATCTTGTATAGAATTGCGTTCATATCGTCTGATACATGAGAGTTAAAGCAACTAATAGGTAAACCTCTAACTCTACCGAAATTGCTCCATATAGGGCTAGAAAGTGAGTACCAGCCTTTTGAGACATAATCTTCAAATTTATCAGCAAAGCCTGGGAGATTAAGATAATGTTCAGCTTTTTCTGCTATGTCTCTAATGCGTTGTTCGGCGGTTTCATCTTCGAGAAGGTAACCACGACTGAGAAACTTTCTCGAGTCCTTATTAAGCCAATAGATATCCTTATTCATGCGTAGTATTTTAATCTCAAAAATTCAAATAACAATTAGAATAAGTCGTCTTCAGAAAAAGATTGGTTCTTTTTAGCATAGCTGGTGGGCTTACTATGAAAAAAATCTGAGAGATTATTACCTAGTAACTCTTCGGAAAACCATATCGTCTTTTTAAGAAGGTCCTTGTCAGTTTCAAAGGCTGTAGGGAAGCCAATTCCCTTAAGAGATTCATTAATTCTTTCTTTAATAAATTCCTTAAGAATAGGAGCTGAAAGCCCTTCTTCTTTGATTCCATTAACCATCCAATCAACAATCTTAGCTTCAGATTTATAAGCTTCTTGAGCTTCGTGGAGAACACGATCTTCAAGCTCCTTATCAAAGAGTTCTGGATATTCCTCTCTAATTGTATTGATAATCTTTGTACCGACAATACCATGAATATTCTCTTCATTACGGGTATACTTTACCTGCTGATCGGTATCCTTGAGAACATTTTTGAACCGCGCAAACCAATTAATAACGTAGAATTGACTAAACAAAGATACATTCTCAACAAAGAGAGTAAAAAGAATAATAGCATACAGATATTGCTTCTTCGAGTCCTTATAAAACTTATGAGTATACTTACGAAGATATTTTACTCGACCTTCAATCCATTCAAGCTTTAGGTTTTCTTCAAATACATTTTCAAGCCCTAGAATAGAAATTAACCGTTCATAGGCATTATTGTGAATAACTTCGGTATTTGCCATTACATAGCCAAGATCTTGAAAGCAGGGCTGAGGTAGATTCTCACCTAACTTAGCCCAAAATGTTTTTACAGCAATTTCTATTTGTCCGATAGCTGATAACACTCGAATAATAATCTCTCTCTCCTGATCGGTCAAATTAACCTTAAATTGCTGAACATCGGATTTAAAACTAAATTCCTTATCTGTCCAGAATCCATTGTGCATTGATTCAATAAATTCATCTGTCCACTTATAATTGTTTGGCTTGCGGCTAATTTGTTCGTCGAATATCTTCATAATCTATTATATTTATTTGGTGGTTTCACGGCGTGTGGATTTCATAAAAAACTTTTGTGGTAAAATATAAACAGATTATAGATTAAATAATCGCTTTTTCAATTATTAAAATTCTGTTTATCAACCCACCCTCTTCCCCAGCCATAATTCACCATACAGCTCCAGACATAATGATATTGGTCCGTAATTTGTTGAGGTCGATGTGTTTCTGTTATATAAGACATTGGCTTTTGGAACGGTGTTATACTGGTAGGCGTTCGTGGTAAACAGCTGCTAGTAGTAACAATGGTGTCTTGTGGGGGTATGGTGACGCAACCTGACAAAATAAGAGTAATTAAGCAAATAAAAAAGCGCATACTTAAGTATGCGCTTTTTTTTATTTTAAATCAACTGCTTTTTATTCAAAAGGAACAGCACTAAGCGAGAGCACTTCAATAGCACGTGCATGTGCTGACTCATTTGTCCATGCCGAGGCAGCTGCATACTCTGTGGAGCCGCTCCAAAGAACAACCGGACGCGGGAGATCTTTAATTCTTGCTACGATTTTTTCTTGTGTGAAGAGATCACGTACAACCTCAATAACAACGCTATCGAGAGTAACTACCTGTGGTTTGCCTACTGTAATATTATAGCTCATATATAGGTATTTATTCACAGCCTATTGAAAATTTTATACTCGTACAAGATTTAACTATCGTTGATTAGGTTTATAGCGTTTTAAATAACTAACAGCTAATTTTTTATTAAAAATCCATGATCTGATAATTTTGTATATCCTGCGTAATTGAATATAATTATATCATATAATTGATCTATAGCGTTGAAGCTTGTTAACGTTACTTGAAGATTATTCTTATCTAAAACGTTATAGTATTTTGACGGGTATTCATATCCGGAAAACGGAGGATAAGCAGCAGAAACTGTATGGTTGTTAGAAAAGAAATTAATAGCTGTTAGACCCGGAAATACTATGCTTCCTGAGCTCAGATACACCTTAAAAAGACTATCATATCTGTATCCTTGCAATAGGAGTGATGCGGTTTGTGGATATGTTAAAGAAATATACTGCACATAATTATTTATTGAAAATAAAGAACAAATAGACTATAAATATTTTTAACCCGGGTATGGTTGAATTTATAAAAAACGCTTTCGCAAACTTCTTTAATAAAAAAACTATTAACGCAGTCCAATACCCTATCTACAAGACACGTACGCAGATAATTGCTGAAGGTCGTGGTGTATACGTACCAAAGCGCTACCATCACAATAGCTCTACTTTAAAGAGCTTTAAATAAAGCATCCAATAGTACTTGTTTTTGAAAAGTACAAAGCAAGCGTTGAGCTAATAGCTGTCGTGACCGATAAGTTATATTCCCTAAAAATGGTACACGGAGAGGGATTCGAACCCACGACAACTCGGATGTAAACCGAGGACTCTACCGCTGAGCTATCCGTGCCTGTTCTTAAAATATATAGGCTAATAAAGAAGAGAGCAAGTATAAAATTAAATATATATAGTGAAACAGCTTAAGAACTTTAGTATAAATCTAGCAGATAACATTGCCTCATTTCTCGGTTCTTGGAAATTTATTATCATTCAATCATCTATTTTATTAATATGGATTTTTATTAATGTTGATAAGATTGTAAATTTTGATCCTTATCCTTTTATTCTTCTTAATTTGTTTCTATCCTTTGAAGCAGCTTATGCTACCCCTCTTATTCTAATGTCCTCTAATCGACAATCCGAACGCGATAGAGAACACCTTATTAAAGATGTTGCTTTAGATGAGGAGACAAATATTGTTATTAAAAAATTAGTTGAAGATATTCGTCTTGATAAATCTGCATTAGAAGAACTTAAAATAGCTTCTGCCGAGAGAGCAGAAATAAAAGCTATTTTACAAGATATACACAAACATCTTCACAAATAAAGTGCTCGGGAGAGGACTCGAACCTCCAAGCCTTTTCGGCGCAGGACTCTAAAACCTGTGTGGTTGCCAATTTCACCACCCGAGCTTAAAATAGTGCATCATGAAAGAGTCGAACTTTCGGCTTAAGAAATTAGAAGTTTCCTGCCCGGAATCCGCCGGATGATGCAAAGACTTTATAGTAATTTTTTATATCTATCAGAAATACCTTTTTGCTCATCTAATTCTTTAATAAAACCTTCATCTTCAAGATACTTTTTAAGACTCTTATAGGCTCGTTCCTCAAAAAAGCCTCGTGATTGCACGGTTAACTGTAACCCATTTAATTCACAATTAAACTCCATTCCACTATACATAATAGTAAAGGAATATTGGTTATGTGTTTTCATTAAGTATGATGAAGCTGGGATGTCGGAGTAGGTTTATAATTGCGAATAAAGTTTCTTATAGGTGTATAGATGACACCCACCGATAATGCAAGTAATATAATAGTAAAACAACCTATTACAAGATACATTTTGAGTGCTTGGAACAAAGTCAGCTCTTGGTTTTGTTCTAACTTCATTTACGCTTCTTACCTGCATCACTACGTTGCGCGCGAACGGAATGGAATCCAATCTTACGCGAACGTGAAGCAAAGCTCTTATTACCAGAATTACTGGAATGTTTAACGATTACGTTTTTAGTTCCTTTTGGCATATTATTTCCTCTTCTTTCCAGCGTCTGAACGCTGGGCACGACTCTTCTGACCGAACATACGACGACGAGCTGCAGTTTCTTTTTGTTCTCTGGCAGCAAAACTACTTTTTGAAGTAGTAGCACCCCAGACTTTTACGATGTTGTTTTTTGTTGTCATAGATTATTTGTTCTGAACCCGTAATATTAATCACGTTTTAAGTAATTAGCTAGCTGCGGTGGGAGTCGAACCCACAAAAACACCTCATTTTAAGTAAGGTCGCGATGCCAGTTAGCGTACGCAGCCATAGCTAAATTTGTTAATACCATTTTAGATAGACTGGCATGCCAGTGCAATCAAAAAATTCATTTTGTTTAAATTCTATACACTTATACGTGCCCATCTCTTCTAGAAATAGCTTATCACCAGATGTCATAGGATTGACATAGCGGTTACCATCTTTGGTAATAGGAGCGTTATTACAAATATATCCAAGTTCACAGGCTGCTTTAAGAAGAGACTTATCCTTACCTGTTCGCGAAACACGTTTTTGAGCACGTTCAATAATTTTGTGAGCTTTTGTAAATGACTTCTGTAAGACTTTAGCCTTAGCGTCGATATCTTTTAGGATATATTGTTTTGCCATGCTTCTATTATATTAATAGCTTAGATACAGGCACTCAAGAATAAAAATAATAATACAGCAAATAATTGCAATAATTATAACTCTCTCACCATTCCATACATTTGTCCAAACACGGTAGAGATTGTTTTTATTCACTAATTTAGAAATTGGTACTCCCGCCCGGTTCTGCCCCGGGATCACGCCCTCATCTAGGACTTCTAGTGTATAAGACTAGTGTTTTACTGTTAAACTACGGGAGCTTATTAAAGCTGATTATACTGGCTTATATATGTGAGGCAAGGATTTTTCGCTGATCATACCAGATATTGCCTCTTTCTTTCATAAAGGTAATAATTTTATTCACTGTTGCATGTTCTAGCTCTGCTTCAATTTTAAAAATCTCTCTAACTCCTTTTATTTTTTCCGGAAGATAAAAATTCTTCGGATACTGGTGTAGTAGCTCTTGCTCAAGCTCAAGTACTTCAAGGGTTGGACCATAGGCAGTTGCCATTATCTTAATGTCCCATAGATCGTATTCCTTATCTGTAAAACGCTTAGCTGCGTCATATTTACCTGTGACACCAAATTTAAAAAACCTCTCCCTCGTTATTTTATTAATAAAACGCGCAAGATACACTTTAATGTTTTTATATTTGAGCAGCTGTTCTTGACCGTGCATCTCTATATAATAGATACACTTATTCTTCTTTACCAGCTAATTTTTCAATTGTTCGAAGGTCTTTTAAATAACGCGCCATTAACTCATCGCATTCAATGCTAAAAGCCTTTAACTGAACAACATCTGCAGATTTGAGTTTAATATCGCACCCTGAAAAGAAGATGTAATCGTTAATGCGCTGGTTTAAATCGCTAATCTGCTCATAGACCCAATCAAGACTTTGATACGCTAGTTTTAATTTCTGGTTCATTAATATTAGGTGCTTTTAATTTACGCAGCTTATCGTATGTAAAATGTAACTTTATTTTGAAGTTTTTGTATGTTTTAGCGTATTTAGGATTATTTTTATTACGAAAAAGTGTTTCAATAAAATCTTGTTGATCATGTAAATAGCTAGGTAGGGGGAAATTTTTAATAGAACGCTCTCTTAAAAAACGCTCTAATAATTGTAAAAAACTTCCTCGTTGACGTTCCCAGAACTTAGCGTTTTTACCTGTCTTGATATGCTTTAAGATAAGATTATATTGACGCTCTAGTTCATATACAATTGATGCTAGTTGTACGGGTAATTCATTCTGACTAAAATAATACCCGCGCTTACTGCGAATAGTTACAGCACCGTCATCGAGAGTACGTTTATGCACAGCTCTTCTCGCTTCTGGTGAGATCTTTCTGTAGTGTTGCTTGGCGTGGAAAAGCTCATGAGCAATTGTATTTCGTTTTAAATTCTCTGATAGATTATTAAAAATCACATAAAAGAGCTCAATTGTATTTGTATCATGTATATACGCGCCTCGAGCACTTATATTAGGTTCGAAGTTAACAACAACAGATACGATACCTTCATCATTTAAAATAGGATCGTGATATTTTATAGTTCCGAGAAAGAACGTTCTTTCTTTTTTATTGTATAATTTATTTTTAGAAAGCTTTTTTTCAGGATTATCTCCAACTGTTACAGGATTAAAAAACGCATTATAATTCTGTAAAATTTTTTCTACTTGCTTTTCGTCTTTTGACGATAGTGTGTAGGTCTTTTTTTCAGTAAAAAGCCTAAAGTTTTGCATACAAGATAATTATCGGTTACGCTTTCTTTTCTTATCTAATGATTTTTGCTTACGTTTACGCTTTTGCGCATTTGTTTCAAATTCCTTTCTACTCCTAACTTCCTCTAATACGTCGTCAATATCCATTTTAGCCTTAAGTCTCTTTAAGGCACGGTCAATAGCTTCTCCTTTATAAACGTGAACAATATGCATAAAAAATAACGTGTATATCTTATTTATATATTAATACACATTACTTCTTATATATATCTTCTAGTGTTTTCCAGATAGTAAAACCTGCCTTTTTGTCATATGTAATTGATCTTAGCATACAGATTTGATACCATTCCCAAAAAAAATACGGTATAAATACACGAAGAAAACACCTATCGAAAGTTGCAAATATCCTCCAGGAGATATCTCCAATAATATAATAAAATCTAGCTAAAAATTTGTATTTCATTTTTTCTTTTTTACAAAGATATTTACCTTAGCGGATTTCATATCCTTTTCAGTAATAATATAGTGAAATGGTAACTTATCGTATTTGCAGTTCTCTCTAATAATTGCGCATTTAAGCACGTGCTCTCGCTCTTCATATGTACAATTGTTTGGAAACTTAACCGAGATTGTGTACATTTCACTTTTTTTAAATCTAGCTGATTTTATTTTCATGTATGTATTATATATGATTAATCTGAAAAAGTAATGGTTTTTAAATGGAGGAGATGACCAGATTCGAACTGGCAGTATCTTCTTTGGCAAAGAAGTGCATTAGCCGTTATGCTACATCTCCGATCTAAGCAAAAGATCTCGGTATTAATACCGAGATCTTTCTTGTTACTTAGGCATCGAGCGTCGCTGAAGCGAGATCCTTCTTAAACGGATCCGGTGCTACAGCCTGGAAGTCTGGACCGTTGAAGAAGAGACCGGACGCAAGTCGGTTAATCTCCATCCTCATTGCAATATCCTGATCGGATAGACGGTGTGTTGCAACGTTCGTCAAGCGATTGAATACATCATAGCTATTGACGTTAGAATTTGCTGTAGCCTTCCAACGAGCGTTTTGCTTCCGTGCCTCAATACCAATTGAACGATAACGACTAGAGATATCAACAGTCGGAAACACTTCGCTAGCAAGATCCCTATCGAAGTTTGCAACAACATCATGCGCATCAAAGTACTCACGAAGTGACGCGTTATTGTTCCTAAGGCGGTTGCAATAGGTTATAACCTCATCAACCTGCGATGTAGGTCCAACATACTTCTGAACCTGACGATCGAATGTACGCTGATTAAACTCATCGGAATTAATGAAGCGCTGAGACATACGATGAGCAGCAACCATTCCGTTAGAGCAAACTAGACGAAGGAGATAAGGTGAAGAGACGAACTTATTCAAATGGAACTGAAGACTAAATCCTGCCTTCCACATATCCTTACCGTCACTGAATACGTCGATATCAGCATCTGGGTTCTTGAAATTAATATTGATGCAAATGTTCTGCGCATCAAAGTTAAAATCTTGAAGATCAAGACTAGTATCGGTATTTTTCAGAAATTCTTCTGTAAAACGAAGACCACTTGAAAGATCAATTGGCTTCTCCTCTTTTATACTACGGTTTAAGACTTGTGTGATATTGTTGTTCTTACGATCGTAGACCGCGGTAATAACCTTATCCTGCTTAATGTTAGCAAGAGCCTCATGAAGAGGTTCCCACTGGGTGCGGTCATCCTTAATTTCGTTAACAAGGTTTTCCTTAACGCCGAGAACACCAAGGAGAGACTTCAGGGAAGAAGACTCCATCTCTGTGTCGTTATTATAGAACTTATTACCGTTCTTGTGAATGTTTCGAAGGTTCAACGGTACGAGACGAAGGTCATCGACTCGTGATTGAACTTCCGAACGCTTGCTTACGAACTTTTCTATTGTAGTTGTGTTACTCATGACCCCTTTATTATGGCGGAATTTAATTCAATATCCAGGAAAAAAATTAAATTCCGGAATTTTTTTTGAATTGCTTATGTAACCACTTGATGAATTTATATATTCCGCAAGCTATGTAGCAGAGAAGACATACGGTAACGAAGGGAATCAACGTTAAACCAAGGAAAGCACCTTCATCAGGCGTTGTCATATGATTATTTATGTTCAGAGGACTACTTTAAAAATGGACCCCGGTCTCGGTAACGCTCCGAGCATAGTAGTTTTGCAGACTACGAACTTCACTTGCTGTCTCACCAGGGATATAAAAAAATGGCGGAAGCTGAGAGATTCGAACTCTCGAGGGCTTTTTAGGCCCCAGCGCTTTTCAAGAGCGTGTCCTCGACCTACCGGGCAACTTCCGTATAATTTATATATTATATAGGAACCTCTTTTATTGGCAATGATAGTTTTGAAAACGATTCGCGGCTTTTGCAGTTGCATTGCCTTTATTCTTCTGACGTGCTTTTAATGCTCTAGCTTTCGCACAGGTTACTTTACCCTTTATCTGTCGCTTAAGAATGCCAGGGTGGACGGGATCGTGAATAGATTTCTCTGTTACTGAATTAAAACGATTTCCTATTGCTTGCTGTGTTTTACCGTACGCTTTTAAAGCTCGAGCTCCCTGCACGGTAATTTTTGCTACAGGCTTTACTTTTCTTAATTTTAATAGATTAATAAGACCAGCAAACGGTATAACACCTACTGCACTAATACCTGCATTGATAATATGTTTCTTTTTTTCGTCTTTCTCTTTTGCTAATGCAGCTCGTAGGGTAGATATTATAGTATTAGCTGCATTAGCAAACGAACCAACTTCTGGAACAAACCCTATAGTATCAAGAGCTGTTTGAAGAACATCTATAGGAGTTACAGCTTCGGTTAAGTTCTTTCGATGGGTTCTCTTATACCATTTACACCACCCGTCAGGATCGATTGAACCCGCTACAGCTGTACATTGATTTGGCTCTCTCCACATTGTGCAATGTTTACATGCTTCGCCTCTTACAGGATGAGCTACGTATTCAGCTTCAGCCTTACTATGCTTCTTTTTTTCCTGTAAAAATTCCTTAAAGGTCATGAGATTAGATGTATGTGCCCTTTCTTCCTTCTTTTGAATAAATGCAGAAGATAGCGTTACGAACTTTTTGATCAAAACGGCCCGGTCCACCGCTCTTATATACAGTCAATACAGGGTCGTAATCTTCTTTCGGTACATCGCCATTCAACCATATACGGTCACCTGTTAATTCGTATGATCCGTCGCTTAATGGCTTTAAACCAACAGTGCCTTGAATAATGCAATGGACGTTATCGACATCAAAGGTTCCGGATCCATAATCTTTACCAAAGCATGCTTTAAACTTTAAGTTCTCGTCTTTAATATCACGCTTAAGAGTACCGGGGATCATTAAAAATTCACCTTTCTCCGTCTTACTACCTTGTTTAGTTAGAATCTTTTTAACATCATTTATAAATGCTCCGACTTCAGGGTATGTTTCGTTAACGTAGTCAGTGATACCTGACCAGCGCTGAAAACCTTTAGGTGACGGTAATCCGTTTCTTGCATTATCCTTGTGTGAAATGAAGATGACTTCTTGACCTTGAGCGTTAATGATCGAAATATCTGATTTCGGGAAATTTCCTGTTGTGTTTCTCGCACCTACGCAATTCTCGTAAACATTGACTCCAACCTTAATAGTAATCGGATTACCTTGACCGAGATCTGTTATCTGACTTTGCAAGTTTTCTGTTTGCGCTACTTGTTTCCGCTCTCTATGAAAGCCTAATCCACCAAACTCTTTTGTTTTCTCCAATTTATTGAGCAACATCTTATTTCCATCTTTCGTTAAGATAAAAGGTGTGTCGAGGGTATGCTTTGATTTAACGTTTTTAAGCCAGTTTTTATCTGGTACTATAACTTCCTCACCTGCGTTTCCTGCGAGTGAGAATGGTGTACCTGTTTCAAGCTTCTGAATAAAAGCTTGTAATCGCTGTGGGTATTTGTTTATATCAGCTTTTTGCAATGTCTTTTCGTTAACAAAAATATAATCTTTAAACGTCATCATAGTGTATTTATAGTATATACTAGATAGTTCTTCGTTGGCTACCGAGTCTAACAAAATTATTTATAGGTACTGAATCCTACAAGTTACCATCATTACACTTGGATTATCTAATATTATTTTAGATACTTGTTTTTATTTAACAACCAGTCAAGTAGCGCTTTTTCCCAACCAACATCTTTACCCGCACGTTCTGACATATACCATTTATTGTTTTCAATATGCTTTTTTTCTTCTAAGCGCTTTTGATAGAGAAGTGTTTTTTCTATTTGAAAATCACTCATATACTAATATTTATAAAAAAAGAGACGAGGGAATTTGAACCTCTGAGACTAATGATGGTTGTTTGTATTTCCTAGACACTATTTCATTTAAATCTTTCCGTCGCTGTATTTGATAAAATTCAATAAGATGCTTGTTGCTGCAATATAGATCGCAGATACGTTGCTATACATAAAATATACATTTAACTTATACGCAATCAACTTTATTTTACATTATAAGTGTTAAACTACCGTGTATTGCGATATTGAAAACATATAAAATCATATAAATAATGGTGTGCAATATATAGACGTCACACTCAGTAACCGTGTCTCTTTGTCTTTTTTAGAGACGGTGGTTGCTGGGAATGTGATTTTTTGTAGACCTTTAGAGGAAAGTCTTAATAATATTTCGTTAATCACTACAAAAGATGGTGAGTTTATTCATAATTATATAGAAGAATCATCAGGTAACTATCTTGTAACAAGTGTCGCTCTCGATGATGGTACGGTTTTTAAAGATGTTCGCTTTCAACTTATTACCATTGAGGAAGGTAAAGAGCTACCACCATCAACAATTAATCTTACATCACTCGGTACGCCGTCAGCGAATGACGTTTTAACGCCTACTCAATTAATTGAAGAAGAGTACATACTACCTTCTATAGATGAAGAAAATGATGATTTTAGCGATTTACATAATATTTCCTGTAGTGTTGATAGCAGTGAAGTAATACAAAAGGTCAAAATATTAGAATCCAAGCTCATTGCCGAACAACAAAAAATCGAACAAGAGAAAAAGGCTTTCGAAAAAGAACGTAAAACATTAGAAGCTGATAGAAAACTTCAAAAGACGTTAGAAGATTATAAAGCTGAATTACTTGATGAATCCTTTCATATTGGTGAGCATCAAAAGAACATATTAGAAAAGGCCGTTAACGATCTAAGCATTTCCTTTCAGGAGCAATTTGACAGCCAGCAAATTAATGTTAATAAGTATCTTGACACTCTCAGTCAAGCTAATCTTACAGAAGTCAAAGAATACCAGGACAAACAGATTGAATATATTAAGGGAGAAATTAATGTTCTTCTGACTGAAAGACTAGAGGAAAACGCTACTGCAACAGATAAGCTTCTTCTCGAGCGTGCTTCAACCCTCGAAGCTCTTTTTACAGAAAAAATTATTACCGAATTAGAAAGTCACAGGCGTGACGTTGAGAGTGAGCTTAGTAATATTACAACAACAATAGATGGACTTGTTGAGAAAAAGCTTACACTTAATAATGAAGCTGTCGATCAACTTCTCGTTAATCGGTCCGGTATCTTACAGGATCAATTTAATGTAACAGTTACAGAGCAGCTTGATAAGCATAAGGCAGAATTATTTGAAGAATTTAAAAACACATCAACAAAAACCGCTACGGTGCTATTTGATGAAAAAACGAAAGAGCTCAATACAGCTCTAAAGCTCGTTATCAATGAGCACCGCGATAATCTTAACACAACAATTGATCAAAAAATTAACGAGGTTAGTACCTCAGTTAGTAAATTTACAGCTGACATTGAAGGTAAGCTCCCAAAGCTAGATGAAACGATAAAGGATATTAATAAGAGAATTCAAACGCTCGTCGTTGAAAAGCGTAATGTTCAACTTCTTGTTGATGATGCTAAGAAGTATACAGATACAAAAGTAGCTCAAGTTTCAGAGGAGGTAATGAATTACGCCCGCCGTATTCTTGATCTTGGATCCGGTGGTGGCTCGAACGCCGTTCAATACGCTAACGGTGGTACAATGAATGGTAGTCTTAATGTTACCGGTCAGTATCTTTCCGGTGGTGTCGATTTAGCTAGTATATTTTCCGGAGGCGGTGGTAATCAAACTCTTACCTTTAACTCTACTAACGCAAACCTTTCTATTAGTAACGGAAATACAGTTAGCTTATCTGCATTAAGCGCGACAGGTAGTGCTGGTGACCCTGCAGTTAATTCTCTTGTTCATTCAAATAGTGCAAATTGGAATAATAGCTATACAACTGTTAATGCAGGTAGCGCTAACTGGAATAGTGCTTACGGAACGGTCTCTTCTTTAAGCGCTAATTGGAATTCTGTATATCAATCTGCTTCATCTCAGCCTTTTACACTTGTTGATTCAACAAGCTCTATTCAACCTATACGGGGCAACAATACAGCTCCTGGATCTTATTCTTCCGTTCTTGGTGGTACAGGAAATACAGCTTCTGGATTTTATTCTAATGTAGCTGGTGGTAAATTCAATTGTGCGATAGGAGCTAATTCGTTTGTTGGCGGTGGTGATACAAATTGCACTACAAACGCGAATGATGTCGTTGCAGGTGGTGACCATAATTGTGCAACAGGAGGTGCTTCGTTCGTTGGTGGTGGCAGATTGAGTACAGCATCAGCTCAGTATGCTACAGTTGCTGGTGGTAATCAGAATTCTAGTACTGGCTATGGTGCTTCTGTTCTCGGTGGTCAGAGCAATACTGCTACCGCAAATTACTCTAATGTAGCTGGTGGTGCCGGTAATAGTGCTTCTGGAAGTTATTCCTCTATTGTAGGCGGTCAATATAATGCAGCATACGGACCGAGTTCTGCAATTTTAGGTGGATTGTGTAATACTGCAAGCAATACCTATACCTCTATAGGTGGTGGTAGTTTTAATGTTGCCGATGGTTATGGGTCTAATATTGCCGGTGGTCAAAGTAATTACGCTAGCGACGGTTATTCATTCGTTGGAGGTGGTTACAGTAATACTGTACTCAAACATCATAGCTCTATTGTAGGTGGGCAGAATAATTTTATAGTCGGCTGTTTTTCATCGATTGTCGGTGGTTTAAACAACACGCTATCTGGAATTAATTCCTTTGTCGCAGGTGGTTCAGCTAATAATTCAGGATTTAATAATACATTTATTCTTGGAACAGATATTGTTGCACCTTCAGCAGATTATACCTACGTAAATAATCTCTCTTCACAAGGTAACATAGCTGCTGCAAATATTATAATTAATAAATCACCATCGACATTTATAAACCCTGTAACAGCTTCTGGTTCATTTTTGATTATAAATATTAACGGGGTAAATAAAGCTATACAACTCTGGGATTACTCGTCTTAATAAAATATGTCCTTACAAATAGAAACACAGTCATTTCAGTTTAATAGCACAGTAACAGGGTTAAGTTCTGCTAGATTTAATTCTGTATCAGCTGTATCTCTCTCTGGCACTCACTACGGTAATGGATCTAATCTTACTGGTCTCTATCAAGGATCTGATTTAAAAGCTCTTTCTGGTAATTGGCAGAGTACATATGGAACAGTCTCTTCTTTAAGTGCTAACTGGAATAGTGCTTATAATGTTGCTACAGCCTATCAAACAGCTTCTGGTTCATTTATTACAGCTGTTTCTGGGACTGCTAATCAAATTAATGCTTCTAAATCCGGATCTACAGTTACCTTGAGCTTACCTCAGAGTGCTGTATTCCCAGGAGATGTAAACATTATTGGTAATTTAACAATAGCAGGATCGGCTACGTACATCAATACTAAAAACCTTGTAGTAGGTGATAATATTATCTACTTTAATGATAATAATTACGAAAGTAATGTATTGGATGTAGGTATTGTATCACACTTCACCCAAGCCCCTCTTGGATACAATCATACAGGATTGGTTAGAAGAGCTGGTGGCGGTGTACCAGGGATTTGGACGTTATTTTCGGGGTTAACTACTGAACCCATTTCAGCTGCTAATCTTGATTGGAATGATAAAAACATTGTTATTGATTCATTAAGCGCTAACTTAATTGGTAATGTAACAGGTAATGCAGACACTGTAACAAATGGTGTTTATACAAATGGATCTTATTCTAATCCTTCTTGGATTACATCTTTAGCTGATACAAAAATAACAGGACCAAATAGAAATAACTGGGATAGTACCTATACAACTGTTAATTCCAATAGTGCTAACTGGAATAGTGCTTATAATATTTCTACAAATTATCAAAGTACTTCTAGTTCTTTTGCAACTAATACTTTACTTCAGTCTACATCAGCATTATTAACTCCTTTAACACTTACTAATTCTTTAACAGGTCAATTAGTTCTTAATACTACTTTAAATTCACTTTCAGGTAACTGGCAGAGCACTTATGGTACGGTCTCTTCATTAAGTGCTAACTGGAATAGTGCTTATACCTCTTTATCAAATTATCTACCACTCTCCGGTGGTACATTGACGGGTGGTTTATCTGCTCCAGCTCTTTCTTCTAGTTATCTTTTCGGTACAGGTACAGAAACTGTTCTATCGGATGGATTAGGTACTAATGATTTAGGAAATGGTAATAATACATTATCGTTAAATTTCTCCGGTGGTGTATTTGTTGGTGGTAATGGTGTATTAACAACACCCGGGGCAACAATTACAAGTCTTACTGCTACAAATATTACTGTTACTAATACAACAACCAATACCTTAAGCACACAAACTCTTACGGCTACTAATATCACAGCTAATTCTGTACCAGTATATTCTTATCTTACTAATGATAGTACAGCTATAGGTCCAGCGATAACAAATTATGGATTGACGACATTTAACCTAGTAGCCAATGGGGTGTATGAATTATTATACGATTTGTATTACACAAAAAACACAGCTGGCACTGTTTTAT